>Ga0209489_105293_pt1 | contig 22578 bp, 9 predicted proteins | sample SiratrowhiteBW_FD_187527 | JGI IMG/M metagenome (GOLD analysis project Ga0209489, IMG submission 187527) | Root nodule microbial communities of legume samples collected from California, USA - Siratro white BW (SPAdes) (version 2) | ecosystem: Host-associated > Plants > Roots > Nodule | place: USA...
TTTTATAAAAAAAAAAAAAAGTGGAAGTAGTTTGAGAATTTTTATAAAATTACATCAATAGTTATTTTTATTAAAAAAAAAGAGAGAAATGGTGGGAGAATTAATCACCCTGAAATCGTACAGTAATCTAACAATTTTAAGTAATAGTTAATTAGTTAATTAAAATAGTACCTTTATTGCACGATTTTATTCATTCAACTACAATCTTGTCTCTTGTCACCATTTCACATAATTTTAATTAAATCGTGCAACAATGACACGATTTATTCACAATAATATCGTGCAACCTCTACACGATTTACCCACATCCGAAAAAAGAAAAAAAAAATACACCATTTTAGAAATTTTTACAAGAAAAACTATACTAGTTTGAAAAATTTGCCGGAAAGCAGCCGTTTTAAAACGACTATTTTCTTGTTATTATTATTTTTATTTTCATTTTTTTATTGTATTTTATTTTTATTTATTTTAACGTTTTTTTATTATTTTTTATTTTTTATTTATTTTTATTTTGTAAAATTTAATGGATAAAGTTTAATTTTTTTATATATCTTTTAGAAAAATTTAAACTAATTAACTATTTTTTTAGTTTATTATTTTTCTTCATTTTTTTTTATTTTGAATATCATTTTTTATTGTGAACACACTTTTTTTAATTAATTTTTTTTAATTTTAAAATTATCCTGACGAAATCCAGTGTTGACAATAATGAGAAAAAAACTTAACCACCACTTTCATCCTACAATTCAATTTTTCGGAAAACATACAAAATTTTTTAAATTTGAAATAAGAATATGTATACGTCAAAATGTAGGAACAATAAAAGATTACCTTTAAAAATTGTAAGCATTTGAAATTGACAAATGGGGACTATAACAAAATAGTTGGAGGAAGAGTCGTTTGAGGAAAAGGATGACCCCTCAAAAGATTGTGACTAACAGGGTTTTGATCTAAATGTGTAGGATGCTTAGAGTTTAGTTTTTATTTTCTTCTTGTTGCATTTGGATGAATGTATCTTTCATCAATTATACTTAAAGTAATTTAGTATTTACTTTCTTAAGATGTAATATTTGATTGATGATATGTCAACCTCGTATGAAAATTGATTTTATTTTGACTAATAATAATTAATATAGATGTTTTACTTTATGTTCACTATTTAAAGTTTATATCAAAACTTTTAAATATTTACATTTCGACTTAGAAAAATTATATTTATATGTTCCTCATTTTTAATTGAAATATTATCCATCACATCTTTTATTTCCAAATAAATCATAACGTTGTAATGTGAATAATTTTACCAGAAAAATGTTTTGTTTCCTTAAGAAAAAATATGTTTCTATTTTGTATTTACTAAAAATCTTTTAAATTTTTTTCTATTTACTTAAATAACACCTTAAACTAAGGACTTTTTGTGGAAGACCACTAGATTATCGAGTTAATGACAACTCGTTTATAAGTTATTCTCAACATTGTGAGACCTTCGGAAGCATCTATTACCCACTATGAAGTTAATGATAAAATTTTTAGAACTCTTCCTGTAAGATTGACTATTCAAGAAACTACTCTCAAGGGCTTTAATGAGCATTAAGTCAGTCTTGGAGGAATTGGTAGGTATCCTTATAATTCATAAGCAAGTTGAAGGTGTAGTTGGCTATAGAATGGGGTTGAATGGGGCCTAAAAACTCGATTCGTAGCGGATAATAAATAAGTGACAATAAAACTTAATTCTGAGGGGTACAAGACAATGGTAAAATAAAATTCATGACACACAAAATTTATCCTGATTCACTCAAACTTAAGCTACATCCAGTCCCCTTAAGCAAGTACTTAAGAGCTTTCACTAATCTCTTGATTAGAACAAGTATTATAACCTCTTCAAGTTATAATGAGTACACAAACCTCTATAGGTTATAACGAGTACATAAACATCTTCAGGTTATCCGAGTACACAAATCTCTCTAGGTTATACCAGTCTCAATCTCCCTTTGAGATAAAGACCACTCAAAATTGAAAGAAACACTCGCAAAAGAGAGAACAATGAAAGCTCACAAGGGTTTACTTCAAAGTGGTGAATAATTATACAATGGTTTCACACAACCCAAAACTCTAGATGCCCTTAATAGCAGATTTACAATATACACTTCGATATTTAGTAAATTCTCTAATTCTTCATTGTAATGCACTGTGTATTTCTCTTTTTTCTTCTTATCATCTTCAACTTGAGATTCTTACTCTATATGTAGCTTTGTAGAAACTAGTTGTTGGATGCTTGAAAGGGAAATCTTAACATCTAATGCTAAAATTAGTTGTTGGAAGAACAACTTCGACTCTTGATTCTGCATTAAAACTGACTTCATATGCATAGTAGAAATAATTTAAACAACACAAACTATCTTTGATTTGAAACAAATAGTCACATTTAAATATTTCATAATAACTTAAATAATTTCCGTTGTGAACAAATTTGAACGTTAAACCACACTCATTTCACTCATTTAATTAAAGGTACCGTCTTAGGACGGGCATTATGGGGTGCTGATACTTTCTCCACATGTAAACGACTCACGGACCCTAAATTCAGTTTCATATATTGTTGCCTTATCTTTGGTTTTTCCATAGTTTTCCATAATAAACTATGGTGGCGACTCATTTTCTCTTTTCTCTTAAAAAATTCGGTTGCTACAATACTAATGTCTTAATATTATATAATTAACAATATTATAACATTTTAAAACATGGTTAAAAAAAATTGCATTAACAAAATAAAGAAATGAGATCATAGTTTATTATAAAGATAATTACTATCTATTGTTTCTATGCCAATATGATTATGATGGGAACCCTTTTGAAGGAAATGGAAGACTCCAATTAAACTTTAAATATTTTTCTCAAGTTTCTAGAGAGAAACTCAAAAAGGGTGCTCACTTCCAAGAAAGATTATTTGGTGGTGAACCTAGGAGAAGATTACTTCCAAATTAAGTGACTTTAAAAGAACAAGAAGACAAGCAAAATGCATAGTCAAATTCAAGTTCAATTTCGAAGTGAGTACAAGAGTAAGTGAATACAAGAGTAGGGGTAGGCTTTTATTTATAGGCTTAGAAGCTCCTAACACTTATCAGTCTAAGAGATGTGAGACTAAAATGTTTAGAGTACAATTGCAATTGTAGTTTCTACACATACACATGCCCCAAGTCCCATTTGGTCAAATCTTAAATTTTTCAAGTGGTTATAAGTTTCATGGCTCCCTCGTAATTTCAAGCAAAATGCATAGTCATGTAGGTTGCGATTCATTCCATTTTGACCCAAAACATAGCCCACCTAAGATTCTATTTTTTTATACAAAGGAAAAATTACTCCTATAGAAAGATTCTACTCAAAGACTCTATAAAAGGCAAAGAACATTCTAATAATGTACTATCCATAAAAGAATAATCTTTTGCAGCCCATCTTCCTTCTCTATTCTTCTAGTCATGCCCCTTGTGAGTGACCCTATATGTGGTCTTTGAGGTGGTCCTCCATCAAATTATCACTAATATAGACTCAAATGTTAAACAAATTATTATTTAATAAAAGTATTCAAGACAAGTTAATGTGAATATATTTAGCAAAACTAAGTATTTATCAACTACATTATTAGTTATTATTTGTAGTAAATACAAAAATGAAGAAAATAAATAAGTATAAATAATTCCTAGTTATATTTATTTTCTTCCTATAACATGTTATTAATATTTTTATCTAGCATCTACTTATTTTTTATAAATAAAAATACAAAAGTTGTTATCTTCAAATCATTAAATCTAAAATTAAGTATGATTGATAGACTATCGTAAAATAGTTTGAATTTCTAGATTGGTAACTAATGTTTATAAATCATTTCATCAACATAAGACATTAATACAATAATATATGATAACTTTAGATATACATTACTCTCAACTCCATTATAAGATTTCAAATATTTACAATATATTACTATGCATAGCATAACAACTTGTCTAAAACCTAAATACGTTAATAATAGCCAAGTTTAAATTCCTTTTACTAATATATATGTTTTCGATATCTTATGCATTTTATTTTATTATTTAATTATCTTAACGTATGTTATTTAAAATAAATGATCCATTTCGATAATATCCAAAATACTTATACTTTGTCTAACTTATCCAGGGTTAGGAAAGGTTAGACAAGAATATGATAACTATGAACAAAAATGAACAAAGAATATGATAACATGGAAGAAGGTTTTTCTTGAATGTCTTTTTCTTTGTTTACAATAGCTCACTTAATATACAATTCTAGGGAACTAAATATAGAAATTATTCTAAATAAATACATTTCATATTCTCTGATATTCTACTCATATTCTCTGATACTCCCTTGATTATCTTTGATATTCTTACTAATATTCTCTTATATTTCCTTGATTATCTTTGATATTCTACTGATTTGTTTCTCTAATAATAATATTCTAACACTCCCCCTCAAGGTGAGCAGTGGGATCACCAATGCTTAGCTTGTTGAGGACACGAGTAAATGCTCTGCCTGTAACAACTTTGGTGAGAATGTCTGCCAACTGGTCTTCTAACCTTACAAACGGAAGCTCGTTATCGCTATCCTCAACCTTCTCCTTGATGAAGTGTATGTCCACTTCAACGTGCTTGGTTCTGTCATGTTGTATAGGATTCTCTGAGATACTGATTGCTGCCTTGTTATCACACTTTAACTGACTTGGTACTTGTGGTGGAAAACCAATCTCAGTTATCAACTTTTTGATCCATAAGACTTCAGTTATACCTTTGGCAATTCCCCAAAATTTAGCATCAGCACTTGAAAGAGCAACCACCTTCTCTGCTTCTTACTCCTCCATGTCACCAAGTTACCTTCCACAAGAGTAAAATAGCCCTATGTAGATCTCCTGTCATTTGGATTACCAGCCCAATCAACATCGGTATAAGCTTCAATGTTTAAGTGCTCATGCTTTTGGAACATGATCCCACTTCCGGGTGTCTCCTTCAAGTATCGGACAATCCTCATGGCAGCTTCCATATGATCCTTTTGAGGTTGATGTATAAACTGGCTTATTACCCCTACTGCATATGTTATATCTGGTTGAGTGTGTGACAAATAAATCAATTTCCTAACTAACTGTTGGTACCTCTCTTTATCTGCCCAATTAGCTCCTGCCTCAAACTTTAAACCATGGTTAACTTGCATAGGAGTATCTGTTGGTTTACAATTGACCATTCTTGTTTTTGCAAGCAAATTCATTATGTACTTTGTTTGGGAAATAAAGATCCCTTTGTTGGAGTGAAGAACCTCTATTCCCAAGAAGTACTTTAGTCCACCTAAGTCCTTCATTTCAAATTTTCTGAACAAGTTATTCCTCAGTTGTGTAATTTCTTCTATATCACTTCCAGTTATGATCATCTCATCCACATATATTATTAGCATGTGATAAAATCTCCTTTTCTTTTCAAGAATAAAGTATGGTCAGAGTTGCTTTATTTGTACCCGTACCTTTTCATGGCCACTATAAACCTCCCGAACCAGGCATGTGGAGACTGCTTAAGCTCATAGAGTGCCTTTTTCAATTTGCAGACTTCATTTCTTTAGAAGTCTTCAGAGAACCCTAGAAGAGCTTCCATGTACACTTCTTCTTTCAAATCCTTATGCAGAAAAGCATTATTAACATCAAAATGATGGAGTGGCCAATTTTTGTTTGCTTATATTGAAAATAGTACTCTGATGGTGTCAATTTTTGCAACTGGTGAGAAAGTCTTTGAGTAGTCAATGCCATAAGTATGTGTATAGCCTTTTGCCACCAATCTTGCCTTATATCGCTCAATGGTGCCATCTGCTTTGTGTTTAATGGTGAAAACCCATTGACACCCTACTAGTTTCTTCCCTGTTGGTAATATGCACTTCTATCAAGTTCCATTCTTTTCTAGAGCTTTCATCTCTGTTTTCATAGCTTCTCTCCATATACCCTTCTTACTGGCTTCGTAAACTATTTTGTGAATGTCTTCAGCTAGAAGGGAGGTAAGAAAAGCTCTTGCAATGTCTATCATTCCTTCTCTGGTTATCTTCATAGGATACTTGAAATTCCAGGGAACATGTTCTGGAGAATATGTGGTACCCCTCTATTTCTTCTTGGCGGAAGTGTGAAAGACTCTAGTTCTGGTGCTAACATGTCATTGTGTAACAATCGGCACCAATCACACTTAGGAAAATAAATGAAAATGGGTTTTATTACCTCTAAGTATTAAAATTACAAGAAAAAAGATAGTCATGGGTGTTGGCCTAGCCTAGTTCTAAGTCCTTGTGATCCTTCCCTCCATTCCTTTAGAGCTCCTCTATTTATAACTTATATTCCCTATCTAAAAGATATAAAAGATAACTAACAAATATGATATAATTCTAAATCTCCTAACAGAATCCTTATATTAAAATAACTAATAATAGAATCTTATCTTAATTAATAAATAATAACTAACAATCAAATATCATCTTAATAAATCTTAACTAATATGTTTCTGAAATCTCATGGGATGTAACACATTGTTAGTGACTTCATTCATAGCAGGTGACAACTCAGTAGAGTGAAGATCACTTACCTCTTGTTGAACATTCTCGGAAGGATCCTTATTGGTTGTGTTGGTCCCTCATATGTGGACAGAGACATGTTCGTTGGCTCCATCTACTTACTCTTTTGGAACAGTTTCTGGGCAACTTAGGCTACTTAACCAACTTAGTGGTTCACTAGTTTTCACCCCCTGAACATCAAGTTGGCTACTGAAGAAATATTCTGATTCTAAAAAATCACAATCCATAGTCACATATACACGGTGAGTGATTGGGTTGTAACATCGATATCCCTTTTGATGTGTAGCATTTCTCAACACATGGATCAAATTTGGTTCTATTAGCTTTGGAAATATGAACGAACACAGAGCACCCAAAAACTCGTAGTGGTAACATTTGGATAGGAGGGATATCAGTCTGAGTAGCTAGGATCTGTAGGGGTGTTTTGTGGTTAAGGATCTTTGAGGGTAGCCTGTTCAAAAGATAGGCCAAGGTAGCAACAACTTCGGTCCAAAAATATGTCGGAACCTGTGCATCAAAAATCATGGCTCGAGTCATCTCTAGTAGCTTACAATTTTTCTGTTTTGCTACATCATTCTGTTGGGGTGTGATTGGACAGAAAGTTTGATGGATTAAGCCAATTTCTCTGAAAAATTCCTGCATTGATTTGTTAACAATTTCTCCACCATCATCTAATCTAAATACTTGGATTTTCTTGTCAAACTGAGTGTGAATCATTTGATAAAATGCATAGAACTTATCAGGTACTTCAGATTTGTGTTTTAGAAAATATACCCATGTCATACAAGAGAAATCGTCCACAAATAACACAAAATACTAAAATTGATTTGTGGGAATTAGGAGTTGGGCCCCACACATCAAAGTGTACTAATGAAAAAACAAAATTGACTTTATCGTTGTTAAGAGGAAAAGTAACTCTATGATTCTTTGCCCGTATACAAGTTTCACATTTGATGGGCTCAGTGTTACTAGTAAATAAACTAGGAAATAAAATCTTAAGGTACCCAAATGAAGGATGTCCCAAACGTCTATGTCATAACCAGAATTGCCTTGTAACCGTTCTATGAGCAAGTATGGCATGTCCCTTGTGAACAATCTCATCAACATAGTAAAGACCTCTACGTTCAATACCACACCCAATGATCTCCTTCATAAGAATGTCCTGTAAAAGGCAAAAAATAAAAAATATGAGAACCACACAATTTAGCTCATTTGTAACTTGGCTTACAGAAAGTAATTTTGATGATAGTGCAGGAACTTAGAGACAATTTTTTAATTTTAATTTTTTCTGAAAACACAATTGAGCCCCCTCCTTGGACCGCAACTAATTCTGCACTAGCTATTTCAATATGGGTTTTAGCAGGTGCGGAGAGACTGTCAAAATCGTAGGGTCATGGGTTATGGTGTCAGTTGCCCCACATCCACTTATTAGATTTTCCTGGGCTGGTATCCTCCTTTCTTTTTTCACCTCTATGAGCGATTGCGGCTCTTCCATAAACAACTTGTGATTTTGTTTCTTCCTCTCTTCCGGTGTAACTACTACTGCTACTGGTGATCTGATGGATGCCCACAGTGGTGGCAGCCTTGCGATTTTTTTGGTTTGGAATATTTCCAACATTTGGGATAACCCACGATTTTGAAGCAAGTCTCCTTGGTGTGTTTCTTAATTCCGCAATGAGTACAGTGGAGGTGGCTTTTGTCTTCCTTGTCTCGTTGTGATGGACGTCGTCCGGCGGTTTCTGAGCGACTTCATCCTTGTCCCTGTCCCAGTAGTATGCTTCCATAGGTAGTAGCCAATCCCTCCCATAAAGCCTTGGCGGTTGGGAACTGGGAAACATTCTTTATCAAACTAGAGTCTCAATATTTTGAATTATCCAAGTGAAGACAGTTTGGTCTGCCTATTCCCATTTTTCTTATGCTGGTTTTGTTTCTTCTAGTGTCGGGGGTATACCTGTCAGATGACTCTTCTTTCCTCTGCCACCGATAGCTTTCTTCATGAGTGTTGCTCATGTCGCAACCGGGATCGCGACGGGGCGATCAAAATTTAATTTTAAAAAAATATTTAAATTGAGATTGGAGTCGCCACCATAGCTTATTAAGGAAAACCATGGAAAACCCAAAAATAATAAAATAGTCTGCAAACCAAAGTAAGGGTTCGGGAGCCGGTTACGTGTGGGGAAGGTATTAACACTCCACAACGCCCGTCCTAAGACGGTACCATTAATCAAATGAATAAAAATAAGTGTGGTTTTAAAATATCATTTTTTTCCCAAATAATAACAATAAAAATGAGACTAAAGACAAAACAAACAAATATAAAAAAAAACAAGAAAACATGCTTATAAAAATTATAACAATAAATAATAATTAGGCAGATAAAAATATCAAACAAAAATAAAACAAACAAACATATATATTTTTATTTATTTGGACCCGACAAGGTTTAACTTTGGTCCTACGTATCTCTATGCATGATAGAAAATCAGGGTACACGTAGTTCTATTTTAAAAATTTGGTGGATGGCGTTTGATATTTTTTAGCTTATGATTATTTTCTTTTATTTTTGGCAATTTATTTTATATAATTTTTTTAATTATTTTCTATTTTATTATTTTTTCTCTTGATAATTCTTTATTTAAAGGAAACTCGGGATAAGACTGTTTTTTTTATATTTAAAAATGTTTATTAAAAAACTATTTTAATTTTAATTTGAGAAAGGAACTGATTTTTATTATCTTAAAGAAATTGTTTTTCTACTTTAAAAAAAACATATCCTTTTTAATTTTTTATTCATTATTTTTGAAAAATAATAACTATTTTTCATATTAAAAAAACTTTTTATTTTATTTTATTTTTAAATTGTCTTTATATTTTATTTTCAAAAAACGTGTTTCTATTATCTTATTTTCATAAAAAAAAATTATATTTATTATCGAAAAGACATGTTTTTATATTTATCTCATTTTTATTATTTTTGAAGATGTTTTATCTTTATTATTTTAGGGTTGTTTTGAAACTTTTTTCCCTTTTTTTGTTTTGAAAATTTATATTTTTGATATTTTTTCAAGAACTATTAATTTATTAAATTTTAGAAAGCATTTGGTTCGTTCCTCGAAAATTGGAAAATGTTGTATAATTTATTATTATTATTATTATTATTATTATTATTATTATTATTATTATTATTATTATTTATTTTTAAATCAAAGAGACAAGGAATGAACCTCAGGATATCATAATAATCATCAAATAGAGCAACCACATGTATATGATAAGTATATAACACAGATTAAATAGAACGTACCAGTTGAAGATCCTCCAAAAGCACGCTCCCTTCTTCTCTGAAATCTCACCTTCAAACGATCTACTCACTAATATTCAGGACCCTTTCTAGTATTTCTCGTGTTTTTTTCGCGTGTCTATCCATTTGCTCACTATGCATATTTATACTAATTCTAGTCAACCCACTCTTAATTCAAATTTTAAATCTCTTAATTCCTAATTATCCCCACTTAATTATAATTTGTGAACTGCCAATTGATTATTCTCTTTTAATTCAGATTCAAATATATTAATTCCTAATTATCCCCACTTATGACACCAACTGACTATTAAATCCCAAGGACGAACAGGGACTGAAAAATGGATAGAATTGTACCATTATTGCTGTTATGGCATCATAACTTCCCATACATATAATCAAATTCGAAAATAAAATTAATATGGGAAATAAATGGGGAATATTGGAGGTAATGTGGCTCACACATTTTATTATTATTATTATTTTAATTCATTTTCTTTCCTTTATTGTTTTTTTTTCATTTTTACATTTATTAAAAGCAACCTAAATAACACAACAATAAAAATAAAAATAAATACTTAAACCTTTTTTTATTTTATTTTAATATTATTATTATTTTGAAATATATATTTATTATCATTATTTTTTCTACTTTTCGAAAAATAAACAAATTATCTAATTACTATTTTAGAACATTAACCAAATGGAGCCTGTAGAATAAAAAGGACGAGCATAACAATTCAAAAAGAAAATGCATCAATTATTAGACAATCAGCATTTAATCACTATTAAGCAGAAAATCGTTTGCAATTAATTAGAATAATAATCATATCAACTATTCAAATTTCTAGCCTGTCTAAAATTTTTTTAAATTTATTTTCAATTAATTTTCGTATCATTAATGGGCATCAGAAAAGACAAACAAAAAGAGAGGATGTGACATGGCAACACTTTAATGACAATTTTATTTATTTTTTAACAAATTTTTAATAGACTGATTTTCTTTACTTCTTTTTCTTTTTTACGAATTTTATTTTAACTTTATTCATAAAATAGAATAAAATCAAAACTCTTTTCTTTTCTTTTTTTATTTAAATAATAACACACATTTTTATTTTTATTTTATATTGTTTTATATTTTAGAATAATTTTATTTGCCCGGACGAAATTGGGTGTTGACAGCTCACAATGGACAATTGTCTCCATTTAATTGAAACCAATTGAAAAATTGTCAAGATTGGTTTGTGTTTGTTGAATCCTTAGGCCATTACGAAGCATATTTGTAATTTGCAAAATTAGCTCATCAGTAATGGTTGAGGTCTTATTCTGGTTTAGATTCATCATGTTGCCAATTTCATTATTTGAAAATGAAATTTTTGGTTTTTTTTTTTTTTTGGTGTTTTCCGATTGTGAGGGGTAATGGAATAATGATGTTGGTTTCTGAGTTCCCAAGATCTAACACTGCTCTGATACCATCGTAAGATGGTATCAAGGGTCAGGAAAGGTTAGACAAAGATATGATAACTATGAACAAAAATAAACAAAGAATATGATAACATGGAAAAAGGTTTTTCTTGAATGTTCTTTTCTTTGTTTACAATAGCTCACTTAATATACAATTCTAGAGAACTAAATATAGAAATTATTCTAAATAAATACATTTGATATTCTCTGATATTCTACTCATATTCTCTGATACTTCCTTAATTATCTTTGATATTCTTACTGATATTTTCTGATATTCCCTTCATTATCTATCATATTCTACTGATTTGTTTCTATGATAATAATATTCTAACAAAGTAATTTATAGGAAAATTGTCTTGATTCAAATATTATCTCTACTTTCTCCGTAATTACATCCACCATTATTTTATGTACTTAAGTTATACCTACTACCTTTAAAGTTATACCTACTGCCTTTAAAGCATGACATGATGTGTGAATGACAATCTTTCTTTTATTATATCCAAGATTATTTCATATACTTAAGTTATACATATTACCTCTAAATCATGACATATGTGTCAATAACAATCTTTCTTTGATTTTAAATTAATGTTCCACTTTTTATTTAATTACAATCATTTCATCAACATAAGACATTAATTCAATCATATATGTTAACTTCAAAAATAATTACTCTCAACTCCATTATAAGATTTCAAATATTTACAATATATTACTATGCATACTATAACGACTTGTCTTAAACCTAAATATGTTAATTGTACCAATGTTTAAATTCTTTTTACTCATATATATGTCTTTAATATCTTATGCATTTTATTTTATTATTTAATTATCTTAATATCTTATGCATTTTATTTTATTATTTAATTATCTTAACGTGCGTTATTTAAAATAAATGATCCATTTCGATAATATCCACACATACTTATATTTCCTCTCACCTAAGTAATCTATGGACAAATTGTCTTCATTCAAATATTGTCTTTACTTTTTCCATGATTATATCCATCATTATTATTTTATGTACTTTAGTTGTGCATACCTAATGTGCTAATGACAATCTTTCTTTTATTATATCCAAGATTATTTTATGTACTAAAGTTATACATATTATTTCTAAATCATGACATTATGTGTCAATAACAATCTTTTTTAATTTTAAATTAATGTTTCACTTTTTATTTAACTGCAATCTTTATAACCATACAACATTAAAAAAATAATGTTGAACCTTTTATCTTTCATTTTCTGGATTTGTTTTCAAATATTATAGCTTGATTACTTATTTTTTCAATATAAAAAATAATATGTCATATTAAAAGATAAATTTAAAATTAGTCTCTTTAAAATATGTTTCAAATTTTATAAAATATTTCAAATATTTTAATTATTTATTCATATTTTTAGTTTAAATATGATAAAAATTTGTTTAGTTAATTTTTCTTAAACTTTTCTTATTCACTCAATTTCACTTGTTTTCAACTACTCTTTTTACCTATTATTTCATTACACATTTATTTGTATCTGTTATTTTTGTCAATTTATTTTCAATTTTCCTTTTATAACCCATTATATTGGGAGTTCTTATTTAATTATATAAAATTTACTCAAAAGTTCCTTCAATTCAATTTTAACACTTATCATCAATTTTTAATTTTTCTACTTTTATCATCAAAAATTTAATAAATAAGTATTTATAATTACTTTTATAAATATTATTTCTATACTAAATTATTTTTATCATATTTATCATATTTTCAATATTTTTATATATTTTCTTCTTTAAAATATTTATGTGTAAGTTCTTAACTAATTATATAAAAAATAATCAACAAGTTTCTTCAACTAAATTTTAACATATATCATTACATTTTTTAATTTAAAAATCATAAATTAATAATTATATAAGTATGATTACTACTTAACTTATTATTTTGTATACTAAACTTTATTTAGTTCATTTCTTCTATTTCTTAATATTTTTATATTTGTTATTTTAATATTAAAATTTTCCATAGCTTAAAAGAATTTAATTCAATTTTAACAGTTACGTAAATTTATATTCTTTTATTCCTTATTAATAATTTATTTTCCAAAAAATAATTACAATTAATAATTAAATATGTATGTGTCGACTTGATAACGCAATTTTAACAAATATTAAATAATATATTTTTACAAAGTCGATGCAAATATAAAAGTAAATGTATAAAATAAATTTAACTTAGTTGTCATAGTCCAAAATATAATAAAAAATTATTTCTGCAAAAGAATTATTTAAACAAATCAGTGTCAGTCTTACCCATGGTAAATTTGTTTATTTAATTTAAAAATAATTTCACTTGTATCACATTGTCTAACACTAATGTTCTTTTTGTTTTTTTGCTTTAGCATCAGTTGTCTATTTGACCAAGGTTAATTTTCTGCATTGTTTATTTATGTACGTATTTAGAATGGATGTGACCACTCTATTTGAATCTCTCTTCCATCAATACTAAAGAGCAATAATTAATCTTTATATTTTTATAGTGATAAGGAAAAGATAATGAAAAGAATATTTCTCTGGAGCACAATTCAAAGGTTTTTTAGTCAAACTACATAAGGGAATGATATCACCTTCAATCCAAAACTTTAAGACAGTAGGTTTATAGGTCTTCTTTATTATATATTGTTCAACTTTGGCATTTTTACTTAATGTGAGACTTAGACTCACACTTGGATACCCAACAATCTCCCCCTCAAGTGAGAGTCCTTCCTCTACACACTCACTTCATTTTTACCCAATGTGAGACTTAGACTCACACTTGGATACCCAACAATCTCCCCCTCAAGTGAGAGTCCTTCTTCTACACACTCGCTTCATTTTTACTCAATGTGAGACTTAGACTCACACTTGGATACCCAACAATCTCTCCCTTAAGTGAGAGTCCTTCTTCTACACACTCGCAGCTGATGCCTACCTTATGAGCCAGTCACCATCATGTACCTATCTTATGAGTCGGTCACCATCATGTCGGCATGAACCTTCAGCTCTAATACCACTTGTTGGGAGAATTCGAAGGGTATAACCAAGGAGATCTCATAAAAATGAGAAAATGAGTCAAACCACACAAGAGAATGACACTACCTTCAACCCAAAACCTTAAGGTCGTAGGTCTATAGGTCTTATTTCTTATATATTGCTAAACTTAGACTCTCATTTAGATACCCAACACCGTTATATAATTTATTTTTTTATAACTTGAAAATCAAAATGACTAGAATGTTTTTTTTTTATATCCGTAGTCTAAAAATTCATTTGAAATTCAAAAATATTACCACATTTTAAATGCTGACTTTCAATAACCATCATATAAAGATGTATAAATTACATATTTAATATTCTGTGCAAAATTTCCTAAGCAAGTCTGTAGGTCAGGTATAAATTTGTATGAAGTTTGTTGCAAATTTAAACAGGAAAACTATAAAAGGATCAATTTATAGTAAACACTGCATAAAGTTTCTACACAGTATTTTTATTGGAAAATATGAAGAAAAATAAAAAATATAATGAATTTTAGCAAGTATTTGTTTACTTTATAAAAAAAACTCTAGAGGCATGTCTCTTATTAGTTTAGGCTTAATAATTGTGTAATAAGGTTAATATTGTTTTTATTATTATTTATAAGTAAGGTAATTTCATATAATTCATTTAATAATTTGTTTTTAAGTTTAATATGTATTTTTTCGTCTCAAATAAAATAATAGGTAATGTCCCATTTTTTTATCAATTGCTCTGACACTGAATAAATTTTATAGTTTATATTTGATATGTGAACATAAACACTTTATTATATTATTAGATAATTAAAAATTAAATAACATATCATATTTAATATAATGATAGTAAAGTGAAAAAACAAATCAATTATACCATCATTCCATAAGTGAAAAACTTTACCTTTTTGTGAATATATATATATATATATATATATATATATATATATATATATATAATGAATCCGTTGCATAAAACACTTAAGAATGTTACTTTTTGTAACGAATGATATTATATTTTTATGAGTATTTAGTTGAAAAAACCATCGCATTAATCAGTTTTGCTCCATTTTAAGAATAAATAAAACTGAAATTGTGTGTGGAATAGATAATAATTAGATTTTAAAATATTATGAATGGAATATGAATACATGTAACGATAACTAGTTTTTATTTTGTTTTAACATGATAAAAAATAACATTAGTTTATATTCAAAATATTTATTTATTATAACAAATAAAAAATTATGACTGATTTTATTTTAAGCAAATTATTTAAAATGATTTTCAAAAAATAATGTTGACCGCATAATTTTCTGAATTTTGCTGGGTCAACAAAATCTCAATTTTCACCGAACTGATAAAGTCTTAATTTCAATCAAAATAAAAATATTTTAATTATAGAGTTGTAGAAATGATGTCTCCAAAATGGATTGAAAAAAAATATATAAAAAAACATAAATTTAAAAAAGGAGAAAATAAAAATTTCAAAAATATTTTTTTAATAAAATTTGATTTTTCTAAATTTTGAATAATTATAATAATGTGTAAATAATTTCTAACTTTTGTTATCACATAATTTGAATGAATGAAAAACTAAAAAATGATATCATTAATGTAGGCTAACTGAAATTCCAAGTGTTATTGAAAACACGGTAATTCAAATGGTGATGTCTCAACCAATAATATCATGATAAAAGTGAAATGAAACAAAAATAAAAAGGAAATACATAAATTTTAAAAAAAATAAGATTCATATTCATGTATATGTTTTTTTCATAAAATATAATAGCGTATAAAGATGTTTCCGTTTTTTTATAATAGTTTATCTGGATAAAAAAAAAATAACTTTAGAATACTACCACATATACTAGTTTAAATTCAAGTATTATTAACTGAATATCGAAAATGATTAGGATGAAGAATATGAATAGATATAATGACAAAAAATAGTTTTATTTTATTTTGAATCGGATATCAAGGCTACAATTGGTAAATCAATTTCTTATAAATTTTACTTTTGTATGTAATTGAGGTTTGAAAAGGTGAAAATCTTACTATGAATAAACGTATCTGTACTGACTTTTGTCACTACAATGAACACTTGATCATGCTCTGTGTATATCTGACTATGTTTTTGTATGTGTTCATATTTTTTCATTTCATCGTCATTTTAAATTATTAAAATACTTTTAATTTATAAGATAATTTTTTCTTTAGTTTTTAGTTTCTTAACATATTTTTAGGTAATAATATTTGATCATTTTTACTCTTTTTTATAATTTTTATGCAATTGTTATTTAGTATTCTCATTTGATATTTATACAATTATAATTTATTTCTTGATATTTCACATTGGAGAAAATAAAACATGTATTTTTTACATTTAATACTTAATAATATCATGTTTTATTTGTTGTGATTTTTATATTTTATAAAAAATTATTTAATTAGTGCTTGCAATAATAAAAGGGCAGCTATGGACACAGATATGGTTCTTCGATGGAGATGAATATGGGACAAAAAATTCATACCCATTGAGTATGAGGATGATGTTGGGGATGAACTTTTACTTCAGGCATGGGGATGAGATAGTCAAATGTGCACCCGTCCCATCCCGTTGTTATCCCTACCTGGGTGTTATTTTCTTCTTTTCTTTTATAAAAAAAAACCCATATGTATATAAACTTTGCTAATTATAATATTGTGATGTCAGTAAGTGCTACATAGACTTTCTAATACGTTTAATCCTTTCTAGGATTTTTTTGGGTGTTACATTTTTGTATCAAAGTCGGTTGTGTCTTCAAACGACATCAGAATAATGTTTTTTTTTCTTTTGTGTAGATGATAATTTCATCCTATGTTAAAACTGTTTGGGCTTACCTAGTCATGTCTTAACTTAAGCCTTTCTGTGTTTCAGAATATGACCCCTATCCACTTAGCCCTCTTCCTCCAACGATGGATATGCCCAATTTAGCAAAGGTTATGGTGATGATGGCAACAATCATACAAAACACATTGTTATCATGGCAGAGTAGCATCAGGTTACACTACATCAATTATAGACAAGACATATATAAGACACTACATCATATTTTATAAGGCATGATCATCCCGAGTACAATGGAAAGACAAATATAGATAAGGAATATAAATGGGTGAGGAACATTGGGAGAATCTGAGACAAATTAATGCTTTGAAGAGAATAAGTTGTCATATGTCATTTGCAAGCTCACAAAAGAAGTTGAGTTTCGTTGAATGTGTATGAAGAAGATGACCGATAAAAAAATGAGAAGTTGTATCTTAGGAGAGCTTCAAGATAAGGTTTTTAGAATATTACTTTCAAACATCGCCCATTATGTGAAAGAGATTGTATTTATACAATTCAAATAAGGGTAGTTCACAGTTACTAAGTATGGTATTAGGTTCAAACATCTAGTCAGATTCTACAGAGCCTATGACTAAAGTTTTGAGATGTAGAAAGTTTGAGTATGGACTAAAGTCAAATCTTAAAGAAGTGGTGGTTCACATGTCTATTAAGGAGTTTCCTACCTTTTTGGGAAAGCAAAGGTGGTGTAAGTTCTAAAGAACAATAGCAGGGTTGTTATACCATCAATGGAAAGGCCTTTGTAAAGCAAACTTACGTATAGGGATCAGAGGAAGCCTACTCTAAATCTCAATCTCGTAGAGGTAGAAGCTTTGGATTTTAGATGTAACTTGCCATTAGATGTTTTCGGTATGGTGAACCTCATATGGTGAGGTTCTATTATTAGTCAAGCCTAGACGTGACTTGCAACTGATGCAATAGACAAGGTCATACAATCAAGGGTTATCAAGTTAGGTTAAAGGAAACCCCATATGGTGGAATGAAGTAGGTGTAGTTAGCACCACAAAGGTTAAATCAAGGACTCGGAGTAGCTAGTTGATTGTTTGCCTTAAAGAAGTTGAAGTTTCACAATATGATAGTTTGATTAGAGGTACATGGTCCATCTCTAGAGTCAGGTTGTTATCTTGTTTGCTTCTAGGACAACACATTCTTTTGTATCATTTGCTTGCATTCAAAGTCTTAAGTTACCAGTTAAAGAATTAGAAGTTGAGTTGATAGCCTCTACACTAACCACAAGGGGCTATAATGACTTTGTTCGTGAGTGCAAAGTGTCTAGTAGTTGAGGTTGGATGACGGTATAAGATCAATCCAATTCGTTTATTTTTAAAGGTTCTAGAAGCCATTTAGGAATGGATTGGATGTCTATCAACCACGTCCTTATACATACGATGGGAGTAAGATGTTTTATGTCGTTTTCTGGTAGTTCAACAATTTATGGTCGTATTCCCTAAAGAAATCCCAAGACTACGACCCTAGAGGGAAGTGGAATTTTGAATAGATCTTATCCCTAGAGCTGGTATAATGTCCATGACATCATCTAAGTTGGCTGAGTTAAGGATGCAAGTGGAAGAACTATTGGAGAACCAATTCATTAGATCTAACGTATCTCTATGGGTCACTTTAGTGTTGTTGGTAAAGAAGAAAGATGCGTGCTCTCGTATATGTATAAACTATAAGTAGTTAAATACATTAACAATCAAGAAGAAATACTTCTCCCCAGGATTGATGATTTAATGAATGAGTTGTATGGTGTTGTTATATTTTCCAAGACGGATAAGATATTAGGTTACCATCATACCATAGTTAAGTTTGAAGATATTTCAAAGACAACTTTTAGACCAAGGTATGGTTACTACGAATTTTTGGTTATGCCATTTGGAGTGACCAATAATCTAGTAGTTTTTATGGAATACATGAATCACATCTTCAAATTCTTCCTTGACAAGTTTGTAGTGGTATTCATAGATGATATCTTGATCTATTCATGTAGCTTAGAGGAAAAAGGTTATCTTGAATGTTCTAAGAGAAAAACAACTTTATGCAAAGTTGTCAAAGTGAAGTTTTGGATGCCTAAAGACAGATTCTTGGGACATGCAGCATGAGGGACAATACTAAACCTTCATTAATTCAAATTTATACTACAATGGGAAAGTCGCAAGAATGTTAGGAGGTTAGAAGCTTCATCTATCTAGTGAGGTATTATTCAAGGTTTATTGAAGTTTTCCCAAGACAGTAACACCTTTAACTTGATTGACCAGGAATGATTACCTTTTTTCTTGGACGGAGCAATGAGAAAAGATCTTTGAAGAATTAAAACAAAGACTAATCAGTGGCCTATGTTATGATGCAAGGTAAGAAGGTTGTTGCTTACGCCTCACATTATTTGAAAGTACATGAGAGGAATTACCTAACTCATGATCTTGATCTTGAGTTAACAACAATCATCATGGCCTTGAAGATTTGAAGACATTACTTGTGGAGCTTGTTTCAATGTGTTCAATAATCATAAGAACTTAAAATGTTTATTTGATTAAAAGGAGCTCAACATAAGGCATTTCTTACTTGATCATTGTCATCAACATAGAATCTTTTATATAAAGTCTTTATATAAATTTTTAATTTGCGCTTCTAACTTTGACTAATATAGAAACAATTCAAAAACAAATTGCATATATCAATTTTAGTCATTGTTAATTTTGTATGGTGCATAATATTGTTTTTATAATATATTTATTTCTTGATCATTTGTAACATAAAATCTTTCTCTATTTAGATGTTTAAAAATTAAAGATATAACTTTGTATTTGTTCAAAACAACTGTCTTTATATCTATAAAACATTTATTGTTACAACTTTATTATGAATATAAGTCAAACATATAAACATTTGTTCTAATGATACCACTAGATAGTTTAGAGATCCTTTAACTAGCATAAAACACACATTAAAATTTTCAGATAATAAACGCATGATTACACAAGTATCTGAATTGAGTGTTTTTATCATCAAAATTCATAAAGAGTCCACCGAAATTTATAAGCACTGAACAAAGTAAGCTGATTAAACTATCCAAAAGTAAACACAATACATATTCAACGCTTAAGATAAATGCTTTTAGATTTTAGTTTGTGTTGTTGTTGAAATATGAAGTTGAGTATTGGATGGTAAATTTTGAGTAATGTAAATTTGATGATAAATTGAAAATCATTATTGGTAGAAATTTTCTAGTGATAAAATCAAATGTATAAGAACGTATTTGATGGATGATGTATTGGGTTCATGTAAACCTTTTTTATTTAGTAATATTTGTTAGTTTTGGATTGAGTTATTGATGTGGTTTTGATATGTGTTATATCTTAAGTGTTATGTTGTTTAGTAGGTTCAACGACCTAGTTGAATTAAAACAAGTATAGTTTGAATAGTTTATATAGCATAAATGATTTTAGATTGAAAAAAGCTTATTATTTAATTTGAATCAAATATCTGAGTTGCGAGATTTGTTTACCTTGCATAGATGATCATATGTCACTTAAGTAAAGAGTTTCATTGTTCAAGTTATAGATGATAGCTCGAACAAAGAGAGGATGCAACAATTATTTCTCATTTAGAGTTTTGGTTACTTAGGCAAAATGTCCAAGTGAGAAAGATGTCATAACAATTCTCTCTACTCATAGAGTATAGTCATTCAAACATTCTAATGACACTCAAATGACAACATGTTCATGTTTAAGTGACAATTGGACGTAGGATATGAGAATTCTTTCTCATCTTAATAAAAAAGCTCAAGCTAGAACATCTTGCTCAAACAACCACCCCTATTTTTTAAATATTTATTTTCTTCTTAATTTCTTTAAATTAAGTGTGTTGTATAGTTGCTTTAAATTGTTGTGTATGGTGTTTGATGAAGTATAAGAAGTGATGTTTTGTGAAAAGTCAAAATAAAATGTTATGTAAATGAAATATTATAAATTAGTATATGTTAATATAAATTGTTGTGTTCATGAGGTTTAATATGTGATGGTGCTTATGAAAATTGAGAATGAACATTTATGAGAAATCTCATGTGGGTGATCATCGTGTTTAAGTATGATTAAGTGATATTAGAAGTGGACTTCAAGCCTAACTCAACCTTACAAAATTGGCTTATAAGGTGAGGTTTGCACCCATTTATAAACTATTGAAAGGTCTCATCTTTATTCAATGTGAGATCTCCAACACACCCCCTCACACCGAGACTCCTCAACTCGAGCGGAAACTTATATGTAAAGGTGGTCCAATAAGGGATCGACAATGGGTGGCCCGATAGACCCAACAACCTTGTTAGGATAGGCTTTAATACCATATTAGAAGTGAACTTTAAGCCTAACTCAACCTTACAAAACCAGCTTATAAGGTGAGGTTTGCACCCACTTATAAACTATTGAAATACCTTATCTCTATTCGATGTGAGATCTCTAACAAATGATAAGCATCATAAGGATGATTTGTGAGGAATCACAATGATTTAACATTAATATAAAAAGTACAGAATTTATATGTTTAGGGAGGAAAAGTTTTGTTTAGTAATATAGTATAAGTATTGAGTTATTATAAGTATAGTGAAATTCCAAGTTTCATTGATAACTCAAATCATGTAGATGAAAGTATTAGGTAATAAAAAGTTTATCTACTAACCAGGCTAGATTGTGAAAAGTCTCAAGTCTTGCGAGATTTTTCAAAAGTTACCATATTAGTAATCTGGTTTGATAGTAGGTATTGAAGTGAGAAGTCACTCCATAACCAGAAAAATAGTTAGACAAAATATGTGTTATTCTCTGGTGTTAGTACTCATCGCAATATTCCATAAGTTGTCTATATCTATAAGAAAAAGTCACTCCATAATCAGAAATATAGTTAGACAAAACATGTGTTAGTCTCTAGTGTTAGTACTCAATGCAATATTTCACAAGTTGTTTATTAATAAGAAAAATGTTAGAATTGACGAGATGTATGAGATAAATATTGTCGATAATGTATTGAAATGATTGTTTATTTATATATATTTATTGATTTTAGTTAGGTTACATCATGTGTTATTTTTATTATCTTTTAATGAGAACAACAAATAATATTATAAGATTAAGGACATAAAAAAATATATGGAAGGGTTATTTAGATTTTTTTTATAAACTCATGTTAGACATCATTATGAAATCTGATATCTCATCTGACACTTCAGATTTCAACAATCATATATCATCATAAAAGAAAAAAAAAAAAAAAAGTA
>Ga0209489_105294_pt1 | contig 22574 bp, 14 predicted proteins | sample SiratrowhiteBW_FD_187527 | JGI IMG/M metagenome (GOLD analysis project Ga0209489, IMG submission 187527) | Root nodule microbial communities of legume samples collected from California, USA - Siratro white BW (SPAdes) (version 2) | ecosystem: Host-associated > Plants > Roots > Nodule | place...
AAAAAAAAATAAAAAAAATAAAAATAAATAATATATATATATATATATATATATATATATATATATATATATATGAAATAAAAATCATGTTTGAAATAGAAATTAGCTTTGTGCAGATACATTCATTGAAGAAGCTGAACAGTTTGATATGGATTTCTACAGATATATTCAGTCAATAAAAAAATAGAAAAAGAAGGTTGTGTGAGCCAGAGTCCACACTATTGTTGAGCTGAGGATGCAAGGGCCAGAGCCCACGCTAGTTAAGTTAGGGTTTTGCGTGGGCCATGGTCGACGCTATAGATTTCTTAAATCTTAGGGTTTCTTTTCCCTCCATTTCACGTGGTTCCAACATTTCACTCGGCGGTCTCCCATTTCATGCAGCTCCCACATTTCACCTCCAAGCTTCCAAAATCACCTCCATAGACAGCTAATCTTCTATTGCACTTAAGAAAGTTGGATTTAGGTATAGAGGGTCATTTTCACTGATTGCATTTTGACATTGAGGTGTGCATGAGCTCCAAGCTGCGGGAAGTGTTCGTGGTCGTTGGCGAGAGTAAGAGGACCTTCGACGGAGGTAAGCTCATGATTGGGTTTGGATTTGTTTTGATTTTCGGTTCTCTTTGGAATGATTTTCTGTGTTGGTGGTGGATACAGGGATTTGAGGGTCTAGTGTTTGTGGTTGGGGAGGCAGTTGGGGGTGGCGACGGGAGTGGGGAACCTTCAACAGCGAGAGTGGTGAGGTTGAGTTTGCAGTGGTGCTTTTGTAAGGTAAGGTGTTTTATTGTTGTTGTTTGATTAATTTGTTGTGTTCTGTGAGATTGATTCATTTGTTGTGTTATGTGAGAAACAACCCTCCGATGAAGGAACCAAAATCAATTTGTTGTTCAATGGGAAAATTAATTTGTTGTGTATTGAAGAAAGTGAGGGGAGAATGTACTCTTCTTATCTTCCTCCATTTTGTTATTTTGAGGTTTTTGAATGATATTGATATCTGGTTGCAATTCAGGATCATTGAATATTGGTATCGCACGTCCTTGGGCACACCTATTACAGCTATTTGACTCTTACGAAAATTCACCCTTAAACTAAAAATCATTTTAAAATTGGGCAAAATGTCTTTTTATTACCATAATATTATGGTAGTAAGGCTCATAAAAGAATAAGGTGTTATATCAAACTGTATCGACACACTTCCTTCCTACTTTCACTTTATGGAGGAGGTTTTTCCTAGTAGCTTCCCCAACCATATCCACTAGACATTTTACTACTATTAGAAGAGAAATGACGTCATTGAGTTACTTTGTCTTAATTTCCTTTAGGGTCTAAATTCCTCTATGGGGCTACCATTCACCAAAACTGAGATTGTCCTTGATTCCAAGTAATATTTTTTCCATATATTATTGATAAGTATCAATCTTGAGTGTTTTATACATGAGAAAGATTGAGTACTTGTGGGTTTAAGTATTATTTAAAATAGTAATTACTCCCAATTTTAGAGTTTTTGGATCTAAATTTATGTTGAGTCCTGAGTTAAAGGAAATCATTTAATCTCAATTATTGTGAAATTTCAGGTATAAAAGAATGAAGAAAATGATAGATTGAAAGATTCATGAATAAAAAAAATAAAAAGTTTAAAATAAAAAAAAAAAACCAAGAGAAAAGTCACTTAACCTAGGCCCAAAACCGAGTTTAAAAGGAGGTTTTTAGGATTTTGTAAAACATCAAGACCTAGAGGACGGAGGCATACGACTAGAATCAAGATTCTTTTCTTCTCTTCCAATCTTCCTTTCATTGATTTGTAATGGCTACCAAAGGTAGCTAAATTCTTCATCTTTTAATTCAATAGTAGGAATGGTAAATAAGGGAGAAGGAATTGGTAGAAGGTAAGAATAAGGGGTTTGGTTATTGTTGGTTTTACAAAATAGAAGAAGATAAAATAATGAAAATGAAAGAAAATGAAAAAAAATGTATGAAGAAAAATATATTGTTATTTTTTCTTATTTCTCTACAACCAAGAACAACTTATATTTATAATACTTACAAAAAGAAAAATAACTTAGTGAAATTACTCCCAATAAGTTTAGGAGTAGTGATAAAAAGAAAAAATTGAAATACTTTATCCTAATGTTTACATAACAATTATTACGATGTTTAAGACAATTTTTTTTTAATTAAAGACTTATTCAAAAACAAAAATAGAAAATAAATTAACTTGTAGTTCAAAAACAAATATCTAACCGGTATACAGATGTGGAAAGCAAGTTGAAGATGTTAGAAGAAAAACGACGAGAATTATATGTCCATCATGCAAAAAGAACTTATCAAAATACAAGGATTGTCATGAGCAAATATGACATATTACATCTACTAACAAAAACAACCATCATCCAAAATAAAAGTATGCATGGAATGAAGGGCAACCAACACAAATTGTAATATGTACTCTAACAATTTGGCTGCAAACTAGAACATAACAAGGATAGGATTTTGGAGGGTGAAAGATCAGTCCAGATGGTTTGAGGAACTCCTGAAGAGCATGGGGACCGCATTAACAATATCAATTAGTAACTTTGAAGGGATATTATATATTGATAATTGTTTGTGTAATCGTATGTTGACGGGAGGTTAGCCACACAGAATTCTTGGTACTTAAAGAGCTTATATACTTTACGTGTAAAGTGTATATGTATATATCTAGGTCAGAATACTCTTAGTACTTAAGTATAAAAAAAGAAAAAAGTTTCTCAAATAATTCCAGGGATCTTATAGGGTTTAATATTTAGTTCTTTATGTATTGATTTTTTTAGATTCTTATAAAACTTTAAAACTAATGAATTGGTACAATAAGATATTGTTTTAGAAACTAGTGTATTCCTTTTATAAAAAGGTAAACTGTTATAATTCTTTTATATTTTTATCTTTTCTTACCTCATACATATTAAACTTTTAATTGTATGCTAATGAAAAAAGAAAAGAACAATATAAGTAATATCTATTGTGGCTAAAGTATATGTTTTCTTAAAAGTGTGTTATTTTAAAAGATTTTAATTCAAATAAAATTATTCTTCCAACTCTTTATAAGTTAATTTTATTTCTTCTTGAATGCAGTCATTAATTCTAACACGGTGAGCATATGCATTTTAAAAAAAATTAATAGTATAATAAAATGTTAAAATCACAATCATTTTCAATTTCAGTTTTTCTTTCACTATGATTATAATGGATTAGAAATATAGTTCAATCCAATGAGAAGACTTGATGGAAAAATAAAAATAGGAAACTTACACATCTGTTAATGTAGTGAGATTGGAAAATGTTTCAGGCCATTGTCCTGTGAAATTGTTAGAGCCAAGTTGCCTGTGGCATCAAGAAATTATGTAATGAATTTCATGTGTTAGAGCCAAGTAGCCTGTGACATCAAGAAATTATGTAATGAATTTTATGTGTACAATCAATCCATTTTAAAGAGTAAACAATTCTAAAGAAATAAGTCTTTATTTTATTTTATTACTTTTCACTCAACTTTATATTTTTCTTTTATTTTATTTTTTTTTACTATTTTTTACTATGTTAGTGACAGGAATTTAAGTGAGGATATGAGACTAAAACTCATACAGTTTGCACTTCATTATTTATAACCTTAGTACCTAAGAAGGAAAATCCTACACTATAAAAAAACCAAAAATTACCGAGAAACAAATTTATTAAAAATATCCAAAATCTGTCGGTAAATTGATTGTATGTAAATTTACTGACGAATTTAAGGTAAATCCGTCGGTGATTACCAACAGACTCAGAAATCTGTATATAAAATTATCGATAATGATATTTTATCGACAGATAAAATTCTGTCAATAAAATTTCATCAATAATTTAACTCTTTCTTTCTTGTAGTGCTACTAGCTTGGATGAGTTTAGACTTATATCATTAATTGATTGTATATATAAGGTTATTGCTAAATCGTAGGCAAATAAGATTAAACTAGTACTAACAAAAATTGTTAACATTTGCTAGTCAGCATTCATAAAGGGGAGACTCCTACTAAATAGTATCTTGGTAGTGAATGAAGCGGTGGATGAAAGAGGAAAAGAAAGAGTAGGGTAATAATAAAGGTGGACTACCAAAAAAACTATGACTTATTGGATTGAAACTTTGTGTACTATATAATGGGCAGGCTAAACTTTAGTAGTAAATGGATTAGACGGATAAAAGCTTGTATGTAGTCATCTACTATTTCAATCCTGGTATATGGTAGCCCAACACAAGAATTTAAGCCATCAAGAGAGTTGAAACATGGGGACCCAATGATACCTTTCTTATTCCTAATAGTTGCAAAAGGGTTAGGAGGGATGGTAAGACAAGAAATCAAGAAAAATCTATATGAATGAGTGAAAATAGGAAGAAATGGTATTAAGGTGAGCCTACTACATTTTGCTTATGACACTTTATTTCTATGTGAACCTAAGCACTAAAACATAGTGGTTATATAACTTGAGAAGCTTTAAATTGTTATTTCGTCTTAAGGTAACTTTAACAAAAGTCAAATAGGAGTTATTGGGATGACAATGATGCATTGTATCACTATTCACTGAATTTAAATTGCAACCATATGAAAATTTCTTTTAAATACTTAGAAATTCCTATAACAATGAGTCTTAGAAAAAGTTAGGAATAAGCTCAAAAAATGAAAGGGTCGAATTTTGTAGGAAGTTTTTGTTTCATTAAGTCAGTAATCATTGTTCTACCATTGTTCTATCTATCCTTCTATAAAACTCTTAAAAGTGTATGTAAATCTATAACAAAAGTAAAAAAGGAAACTTCTATGGGATTGGGATTTTAAAGGCAGAAAGATATCATGGATTAAATGGAAAAAGTTATGTAAGTCAAAGGAGGAAGGATGATTTGTCATAAAAGATATAGAAAAGTTCAACATATTTATACTAGCAAAATAGAAGTGGAAACTTGGTAAGGAAAGCTAAGGACTATAGAAGGATATCTTAGACTCTAAGTATTGTTTGTGAAGGAACTTAAATGTGGACACAACAGCTAAGAATCAGTTATGGTGGTGGAAAGACATAGGCTTAGTGGGTTGCGAAGGCAAACTACGTAATTGGTTTGATAATAAGGTAATGTGATCAATAGGAGATGGAATAAAAACTAGATTTTGGAAAGATAAGTGAGTGGGAGATTACCCTCTACATAATAGGTTCCCTATAGTGTATGTTATCTCAAATTGTAAGGAGAAAATCATAGTGAGGTGGCTAGAATGATACAACTTGGAGGAGAAATAGATTTTTTCTAGAAAACTCAAGAACAACAATTCATGATGGTAATAATGGAACAATTTAGGAAAATAGTATCTAAGGATACTTGGGTATGGAAAGAAGACGAGGAAGGAAGTTACTTAGTGAAGTCTGCATACAGTGCTTTGCAGCATAATTATGCAAGGGAAAATTCTAAATTATTTAAATCCCTTTGGACTATAAAGGCACTTCCCTCAACTCAACACTTTATATGGAAAATGTTGTTGGATAAAATTCTAGCAAAGGTAAACCTAGAGTATAAGGGAGTGGGGACAGGGAACTCCATGTAAGCTATGCCAATAAAAAGATGAAACAGTCACTCAACTCAATGTATTTATCACTTTAAAGTAGTGCTAAAAATCTAGAATATGTGTGATAGATGATCAGTAAGATATTATCATCCTAAGAATTATTTCCAACACTTTCATCTCATGGAACTCAATGCAAACGAAAATAAGGTGAGGAAGGGACTTTGGGTAGCACTGATAAAGGAGATACGAAGTCAAATAAATAAAATTATTTTTAAATAGGGAAAGGTTAATGGTGAAGAAATTTTTTGTATACCTTAGTTAAAAGTATGGGTATGTATGAGATATAAAATCCCTAGAGTAAATTTCTCTTATTCTAACGAGTTCTACTACGCAATTCAATACCTAAAAACGCTGTAAAATACTAATAATTAGGTAGGCTTATAGTATTGGGGAAGATCATGGGTAGGGTAGGCTACTATAGGGCAATTAGAGGTAATAGGTTGTTGTAACAGGTTAGAGAAGAGTTTTGAAAACTTCGATTAAATGAGTAAAATAGTTTTGTAATTGCATATTTGATCATTGCACTGCTACATTCTGACTTGGTCTACGATGAGATAATTTTATTGTTAGTAGTGCTTAACCTCAAGTGGATTGTATTCAGGTGAGGTCTTTGATCCAACAAATAGGGTATCCCCTAATTCAACCTACTAGTGGTTTCTTTCTTTTTTTTATCAGCAACCTACTAGTGGTTGTACATGGGGATTGTGTGGTTTGTCTTTCGCAAGTAGCCGAAGGTTGTGCAAAAAGGTGCAACAACAACAAGGTACGGTTGAAGTTAATTGGTAGCAGTGTAGCAGTAGTGAGGGTGAATGGTCTCATAAGTGGACTTTAAGTTTAACTCAACCTTACAAAATCGGCTTGTAAAGTGAGGTTTACACCTATTTATAAATTATTGAAAGGCTCTATCTCTAGTCGATGTGGGATCTCCAAACACCCCCTCACGCCTCAACTCGTGTGTGAGACTATATTGTTTAAGGATGGTCCGATAGTGGGTGACCTGATAGGCCTAACAATATTGCTAGGATAGACTCTAATAATATTTCAAAAGTGGACTTTAAATCTAACTCAACCTTACAGAATCAGCTTATAAAGTGAAGTTTACTAAATGAACATCATAAGAAGTTCTATTATGAAGAAGGATAACATAAACGCAATTCGAGCTCTTGCAAATCAAGTTTTTCAGTTTACAAAATTCCTTACAATACATCCTATAAATGCTATATAACTATATAATAGTGTGGCTATGTCTAACCAGATGAGTTAAATTAAGGGGATAAAACACATGTGGAAACAAGTGCAGATAAACCTGCTAACTATATCACTTGTATCATGGATCATGAAGCTAGGTTTTCTATTGATATGTCCAATTAATCTACTGTAATACATTTGTCTTATGTAATATGTAACTTAAAGAAAACTATACAACCTTTAACAACTTTTATAAAAGTGGGAACATCTTTAAAATTTTTTATTTTATTTTTTCATTCTCTGATGGAGCATTTCATTTTAAACAATGTCAATTAGTCTTGGATTTGGTATTGTTTCTATAAGAATCGAATCTAATTTTCTAGATCTGTAAAAGATTACATTCTTTTCTCAAACTTAATATTTTGATACATCTATTAATAAATGTACTAATAAGATTTGAGCTTATTTACTTTACTAAAGGCATAAGGCATAATAGTATATTTCAATGTAAGAAGGTTCTGAAATTGTTTATATTAGTTTTCTCTAAGTTTCTTATATAAGTTGGTAAAACTTCATACACTTATATTCCATACTAAAATGGGGAGATGGAAATATTTTACAGAATATGACTATGTTTATATAAAATATGTGTAATGTACAAAATGTTTATATACTTTTAACATATTCTTCTTTAATAGTTTTATTACGTGGTAGCTACATGCACCATTTATTGTATAAATACATTTATGTTGTGTTGGATGAATAAGATATGAATTTTACTGCTTCATGAATGATAATATGGTATATCATAACCAAGAAATTAAATTGCCACCTTGAAAATTATAAATAATAACATAGATGGTGTCTACATTGCACAGAAATTAAGGGGTGCCTTACAATCTTTTTAACTGAGGAAGATACCCAAGTTGTGGAGGAAGATTTCCATAGAAATTATTGGACTCCAGACCCCTATTGAATTTAAACCATGTAAGTGATAGTAATATATATTTGTAAAATTCAAAAGACATTATAAATGTTACAATTGATATGAAAGGAAAAAAAAAACTCACAGATTTTGAAGATTGGTGATTTGTGTCAGCACTTCAGGGAATGGACCGCTTAATCGATTCATCCCTAAAGAACTATCGTTTTTTTATCAATAATAAGAAATAAATTAAATTAATAGAAAACACAAAAAATGATATTTCAATATTAGAAAGCTATCGTAAGAATGATAATGAAAGATTATTTTAAAAGAACATACAAAATCAAAACAAGTGAACTAAACAATAATGAAGAAATTAAAGCCCGAAAATGGAAGATGGAGAGAAAGCATACATGATTTTGAGATATTTTAAGATTGCCCATTCTTTAGGAACTGTACCGTTAAGGTAATTGAAGGAGAAGTCACTGTTTCAAAAAAAGTGACAAAATCAAAATGAAACATAATATACTAGCAATTTAAATAAGAGAGATGATTAAAAAAATTCTAAATTTTCTTCTCACTTTTTATTTTTGTCATAATTTTTTCATTTACTTAAAAGTATCTTATAATTTATGTTTTTAATTGAATTTTTATTAAAATTGTTGGTTCTATTAAATATTTAAAATAAATTTAATCTAAATATCTTGCTGTTTGATTTTACTACCAGTGAGATGACGTTACTATTATTTCTGTTTTCTAATTTTTAACTCATCGATCAATTTATGAAAAATTTAATGCATATATGCTAATAGTTAATAAATTAATTAATTGAATATAAAATATTAGTTAATATTATTGTTCATGTATAGGAGTGTCTCACGTACATATCTTGAATGTAGGGTAACGCAACCAGTTGTTGTGGAAGACTGCCTTGAAGACTTTGCCCTGTGACATTACTGTTCATATTTTTACCACGAAAATTTTGAGAATAATTAGAAATCTGATAAAATAAAATAAAATTTATCTTCATAAATGGTGTTTACACCGTATTATAAATTGCATCTGCCATAAAAAGTTATTTATACTATGCTACAATTAAGATTAATTATCAAATCCAACTTTACGTTGATTAAGGTAATAATAAGTTAATGAACCACGATTGAAGTAGTCTATAAAAATGAACTTATTCCTTACATAATTAGTAATCAAATTTCACACTTTGAACTCCAACTCTTTAAAATAACGAGTATACGATTCTTTTTCTTTATATCTTTGTTTATAAATAAAAATCATAGAATCAGTCAAGACTTCATAGTAATTTTAAACAAGTAATATACAGAAACATTTTTAGGCGACTTAGAGTACGTCAAAATTATTAACCGTGATTAGAGAGGAATATTTAATCAAAGGTGTTAGTCAAGTTCCTTTTTATATACGGTTCAATTTACTCATTTTTATTTAATATGAGACTTAGACTCATACTTACATACGTATAGTTATAAAAAATAAAATATAATAAAAAAATATAACTTTAAGACAATAAAGAAAATCTACGTATAGTTATAAAAAATAAAGAAAAACTTAGATTTGTAGAATTGTAGATTTGATTTAACTAAACATTGACTCAAAATCAGTACAAATCGTATTCAGAATTATAAATTTAAAATTTGAGGTTTACAAAAAAAAATTATTGAAATATATTATCATGACATAAAATTTAAAATTCTAAATATTAAACTTCCATCTCACATAAAATATTTTTTTTAAAATGTGTATTTTTAATGAAAATAAGCTTACATGCTAATAACATGGCAGAAGTTGTCAATAGAGCAATTGCAGGAGACATTATTTTTCCGAATTTCATGTGGATCATAAGGTCTAAGCGAAGTCCAGTTTTGATTTCCACTGCATGGATCTACGTTGATCCCAATCACTTTTTCCAAGTGTTTTAGCTATATCTCTAAGACCTTGCACTGCACACACAATTTTAAGGGCAATAACACAGATTTTAACAACAAATTCCAAGATTACTTCTCCTAATATATTTATACTCTTTGAGAGAAAAATTGGTACGAAGTCACTAGTATCAAACAGACACTCTTATTACTAGATATCATGAAACAACAGAAATTTATGTTTATCTTTTACCGGAATTCTGATCAGAAGATTTTTCATTTTTTATTTCTCCCAAAAACTACTTATATGTCTCTTTGAAGATAAATTATGCGTAATAACATTGGTGGATCTTTAAGAGAAATATAAATTAAGGTAAAAAAATTCATATAAAAGTTATATTATTATTTTCAATTTAAAATCTTAAACTAATATATCTGTAAATATTTTTTATATTAATTCTTTTTTTATATTTATCATGAAACTGAGACTCTCACTTAAATTCTTAATAAATATTTCATAAACAATAATTCTAACAATTTTTCAATGAACATAATTCGATACAAGTGAAACAAAAAAACATATATTTATTATGTTTATATCATACCTTCATCTGGGTCAGTAATGGATCCATCAAGTGATGTCAAGCAAGAGGCAAGCAGAAAAAGGAGCAGAAATTCAGAGAAAGTTGTTGCCTTCATGGTTGGTGATTCTTGAATTGAAATGAGGCAAACGTGCTTGCTATGGGAAACATAAATAATGGATATTTTCTAACAAATTACTTTTGTATCCTATTTTCAAAAATTATTGTTGTATATTATAATGTTATATTTTAGTTGTGACGATTTATTTGCTTTCAACGATGACATGGGGTGGATTTGTAGTTTGGGAGCATAAATGATGGTGATTTGATTCAAAGATTATGATATTTTAAAATTTTTAAACAAATAGTATCAATCTATAAAATGTACTATTGTAATATAATTTATTAATTGAAATATTTACTACACATGATAAAATTTGTATGATTTTACTGAAATACATAACAAAACAAATTATTAAAAGAGGGTATGAAAGTAATTGCATAACATTGAATCAATTATTGAATGCAAAGGGCAAAGGCAGAATGAAAATGGATGGGACAAAGGAAAGGCCACCGACAGATGGTGTAAAAAATTGTATGGTTTGGGATTTCTCTATCTTTATGATGGATTTGGAAAAACGTTAATGATATTAATGGATAGAATATAGATTAATATAATATTCTCTAACAATAAAGTAATTTTTTTAATTACATCATAGCTACATATCTTATATTGTATTATATAAGGACGGACCATTTAAACCAACACATGATTGCAAATTCGAATATGTTAACCGATCTAGAAGTGATCGATTTAGACGAGGCTAGAGAATACTATCCGACATAACTTAATAAGATAAATATTTATCTCATCATAATCACTAAATCACGTGACACCGACATGATCATTGATAAGGGCATTTTATTTTATTTTTAAAATAAATCTTCAGTCTATTAGTCTCATCTAAACACTATAAAAAAAAGGTAAAAAAAATATAAGATATTTTTATTTTATCCCATCTTATTCTGCATTAGTCAAACTCTTAACATCTCACTGTACCGAAGTCTCTTTATCATGAAATACATATACCATTTATAGTATTTATTGTTACTTTTTCAGCTTCATGCTTACTTTTTCGCACCTCACTTTCTATGAACAGTATACATAACGAATAGAAAAATTAAATAGATCGGTTCAGACATGTTTTTGATGCATAGGATTCTCATAAGAGACAAGTGTAGAGCATACACATTGTCTTAGACTAACCCAAGAAATACTTCCTTCCTTTCTCTAAATTACATCACATAAGACCAGAGTTTTTGAAGAAAAGGAGAGAGAAATGAGAGAACTTAGAACTTCATATTTTGAACACTGATATTATTCATGTTAAAAGGTCGATGCCTCTTACATACTTCAAAGCTCCTTTTATAGACAAAGGAGTTCGCAAACAAACAAACCAGCAATAATTCATCTTAGACACACTAATAACATAAGGACAATAAGAAAGACATAAAGTAGCAAGCACTATTTTACAAGGACACTTTTCTATGTCTACAGTGACTGTTGTCTGTCCTTTGATGCTTTATGGATGAGAGCAAATTTCATCCTCGTGTATCTGACTCATCCGGTTCATCTTTTGATGAAGGCCAGGGTGGCCATGTTCTTGGATCAGGCCACGGGTCCTGAGAATCTTGTCAAATGGTCTCATCTCTTAGAGTGTAGTTTTCTTCTTTCCAGAAGGATTCTTCTTCTGTTGTTTTGTCCTTTTGCAAATCTTGCCAGAGAAGGTTTGATTCAGAAATGGGTGTGTTATTTGGAGGAAATTGTTCCATATGAACTTGTCTGAACTCTTCATTCCAAACTTCTGAAGTTACTTCCCAATCTGGAGAACATATAATATCAAGATTTCTCAGTTTATTGCAACTAGAAGACACTGGTTGTTGGTTTATCTTGAACCCATTTATCTCATGAAGATGTAATGTTAATTCCTCTTTCCAAAAAGGAAGGTTGTCTGGCTTCATGAATATCTTTAAATCTGGAAAAGTAGCATATGCCAGAGCTTGATTCTAAGTGTACAGATGTCCATTGGAATGTCTGAAATAAGGTCTGTGAATTGTGAAGATAGACACAAATCGATCTGCCTGTTCTTGGTCTAACTTCCAAACATTGTATTTTGATAATTCCTTATCAATTTGTTCCTTCCACCATAACATGGGAGAATACATGAGAGAAATTTCCAAAGCAGGGTGCTTTTACTTGCTTGATCTGTAAGGTATTCAAGTAGCTTGAAAGTAGGGAATATGACAAGATATTTGAATAGGGTTGTAGCACACCACAAATACCACATGTCAAATTCTGTAAACTCTTCATCCATCAAAAATGGAAAAATGTTTAAATATGGAGCGGCGGGATTAAACCAAGTTGGTTTGGGTTTAATCTAGTGTTCTTGAATGGTTATGGCAAGATAGTGGAACATATGTGTTTCTGCAAAGGATTTGATTGTTGAGGGAGTGATTGGCTGGATCTTTAGTAGTTTAGGAGGGAAATCATGGAGGTGTTGAGAGGAAAATCCTCTATTTGTGGGTTCATTCATCATGATCAGTGAATATTCATGAGTATCCGTGAAAGGGTATTTTCTCTCGGTTGGTTTTGTTGAGGTTTTGGTGAGATTTCTTTGGGTCTAGAGAGGAAATCAGGAATCACATTTTTGTTTCCTTTGATATGTCTGATTGTGAAGTCATACCTGGAAACTCATTCTTTCAAACGGGGGATCTGAGGACTTGGAGGAATCTTGTTTTTTAATTCAAGCATTTTGGGAAATGATGAATTGTCCAAATGGACCTCAAAAACATGTCCTCTGAGGTGGAAATCAAACTTTTGAATTCCATACTTTACTGCCAGGGTTTCTTTGTAAGTTGTGTGATAGTGAGCTTCAGCTACTTTGAACTGTCCGCTGGCATGTCCACAGTAAAATTTTTGTCCTTCAATTTCTTCAATTAGAACTGCTCCCCAGTAATGATCACTAGCATCTGTCTGTAAAATCCTTTTTCCTTCCCCTGGAATCTTCAGTGGAGGAGGATTCTTTGCAATCTCCTTCAATGTCCTGACTGCTTCAGTTTGTTCTGGTCCCATGGGGTGCATTCTTTTTCAATATTTTTGAAAGTTTTGAAGTGTGATGCGAAATTTTGGGGATGAAGTCTCTGATATAATTTAAAATGCCTAGGAACTGTTGAATCTGCTTGGTAGTGAAATTCTTTTCAGGGAATTTTGGTAATTCTTCTACAAGATGTGGTTGAGGAGAATACTTTCCTCTAGAGAATTTCATCCCAAGGAATTCTATTTCTGTAGTTCCTATTTGAGACTTTGAAGATGAAAGCATGAGGCCATATTGGTGGCATAACTAGTAGAATTTTTCTAATAATTCTTTATGACTTTTCTCATCTGGGGAGAATAGTAGGATATCATCTATATAGATCAGTGAGGAAGTTAAAATGGGCTCAAAAATTCAGGTCATGGCCTTTTGGAATAGTGAAGGTGCAACTTTTAGCCCAAAAGGTAAAACAGTCCATTGGAAATGAGCATTGGGTATGCAGAATGCAGTTTTGGACCTGTCTTTTAGGTCTAGCCCAAGTTGCCAAAAACCTGACTTTACGTCAAATTTTGAAAAGATGAAAGCATTTGTGATATATGAATAGAGGGTGTATATCTTGGGTAAAAGAAACTTATCATCTTTGAGAAATAGGTTCAATGGCTTGTAGTCAATGACAAGTCTCTTTTTTCCCCTGTGATCTTTTCTCCACATAAAAAGCTTGACATGCCCAATCAGAATTTGTTGGTTCAATAAGTCCTTGCTTCAAGAGTTTTTGACATTCTTCAAATGCGGCCTTTCTGTCACTTGGGGTCATTCCAGAGTGGATGGCCTTGGTTGGATTTATATCTTCAATTAATTTGAAAGGTAATTGAACAAAAAATTCTTCATTCTTCCAGAGCGGTTTTGGGTATCGGAATAGATCATGGCTATCTGCACACATCTTTGAAATTTTTTCTTTGAATTCTTCATACTCAGGGGGTATTTATGATAAGCTGAAAATTCTCATCAGAGGATTGAACGGTTTAAAATGACCTTTGTATCTTATTCCGTTCGGAAGCAACTTCATTCCTATGATCTAAGTATAAACATCCATTCCGATGAGTATGTCTTTTCGTGGGAGGTTTGTTCCTATGACTTTTGTGTAGATGGTACAGTTTGGAAAAATCTTATTCCGATGTTCTTCTTGGTCATCAGTTCAGTCGTAAAGACTTCTCCACTTGCTGCTTTGAACTGGAACTCTTTTTGTTCCCAAAATTCTGGGTGAAGAATTTTAGGATTCATCATGGTCCTGGAAGCTCCAGTGTCTATAAACGCTATTGCCTTTATCAGGATTTCATACTTTACGGGCAAGATGTGGACTTCTATGTTTGGCGGGGGGGTCTGGAGATAAGAAATTGTTCTTCTACCTTTTTTATTTCATCAAAAGAATGGGAAAATGGTGTTGACAATCTTCTTCATCATCACTGGATTCATCTGGTCCTTCATCTCCTGAGCTATCATCTCCTGAGACATCAATGCCAAAAACAGTTTCTGTATCTGGATATTCTTGTTCACTGTAGAGTGACTCCACATCTTCTTCTGTGATCTGTAGAGTCTGAACAAGTCTTGCAGATTTTTCTATTTTATTTGGGCAGGATTTTGCGAAGTGGCCTGGCTTTCCACAAATGAAACACTTTGTGCCCTTTTTCTTTCCTTAAAAAGATTTGGGCTTGAAAAACTTTACCTTTCTTTTCCCCTTGAATCTTTTCTTGTGCTTGGAGTGTTTCATGAAACTCCTTCCTTTTGAAAAGGACTTGTTCTTGCAGGAACAGTCCTTTTTCTTACATTTTATCTCTAAGTACCTTTTCTTGCATGTTTTGGAGTACCTTTTTTGGTTTTTCATGATCCCTTCAAGAAGCTGTTGTTGGCTGCATAATTTGTCTAATGCAACAATGCATATCTGATGAATTTCTCCAAGCGTTAGCTGAGTAATTTCTTTATTCTGAATGTTTAGCATTCTATATATTTCTCCTTGAATTTCCTCAGGAAGTGAACTTATATATGTATTCTTCAAACTTGGATCATTGTAGTCATTCAATTGGTAAAACCTTTGTTGCATTCTTTGGAAATGACGTTCAATGTCCCTGAGTTTTAAAGAACAACACTTCATCTCGAAATATTCTTTTCGGATATCTTTGTTCACTATATCAACATTTCCAAGGAACTCAAAATGAATTACAGAGATTACTGCATCCATGCTTTCAAATCGATGGAGCTGGTCTTGATTTACCGTACCTATGCTTTGGTACCATTCTTTCAGGGTTCCGGTCATCCAGGCACAAAATTCTTCGATGACTCGGTATCTGTCAGCATTTGGATCTATCATTTTTGCATCCTTCCATGCTTTGAAATCAAGAAGCTTTTTTCTCCATTGTGTTGGTGGGATATTATCTAGTGAGAATAGTGGTGTCCCAACAATTTTTTGTGGCGGAGTGTTTACCTCCTGTGAGTGTAATCTGGAGGTGGATGCTCCGGGGCTTTCTTCATGGACGCAATGAATATTTTTGATAGATCTGCAAATTCTTTTTCAGAATTATTTTCTGATGAGGTTTCTGTGTCTTCTGGTTCTGAAGTATCTGAGGCTCCCTCATATTCTTCTTTTAAGTTTTTGGCAGCAAAAACTTCTTCTTTGAGTGTCGCCATCAGTTGTGGTAATGGCTTTTCTTCAGGAGTTCTTTCTTCCTGAGGTGTAATCTGAGAAATGGCCACTACTTTTTCTTTATTTTTTCTTCCAAAAATGATGGTTTGTTCTGGCAAATTTGGTGGTAGGAAATGTGGTTTTACAGGATGTTGTATCACTGTATTTGTAAGAAGCCTTTGTGGTGAAATGGGAATGGTAAGTATATGTTCTCAGGAGGAGGAGGTTTTGCAATTGTTTTCACGTACTCCTCAATCTCAGAGACTTGCTTTCTGAGTTTTTGTAATTCTTGTTCCTTTCTGGTGCTTTCATCGAAACTTTTCTCAGCAGTTTTCTCCATTTCTTTTTCTAGGACTTCATCTTTTGTTTTGTCTCAGAATAAGATTTCTGGACTTTTTCAGACATTTGGTTGAGCTGGTACTGGAAAGTTTCTGTTAGCTTGTCCACCTTTCTTTCAATAACCCTTAGAAGGTTATTCTGGGATAATGAATTTGTGATTTGCCAGTTCAAAACTTCTTCTGCCTAGGTAGACGGTTTATATGTTCCATCTGGGAGGACCTCTGTAGGTTGGATAAAAGGTTTTATGGAAACCCTTTTTTCAGCATCAATTTTTCTTTCTAGAGGAGGGAACTCCTCATCTGTGAACATCATGCAAGGGATTGCTAGTCTTTTCTTTTCCTTAAAAAGTTTCGAGCAATTCTTTGGAAAGGGCCAGGTGATCAGATTTGCTTATGCCGGTGGAGGCAGATATCTTTCTTTTCTGAGGATTATGAGTCCTTCTTTGTAGATGGGTAGAGGCTCTGCTGGTCTCCTGATTCCTACCCACGGACTGTTGTCAGGTTCGAATCTTCTGGTTGGATTGGGAGGTGGCTTACACCTCTTCTTCTTTTTTAGATCATCCTCATCATCAGAATCTGAGGAGGATTCTGAGTCGGAGTTGTGATCTCAATCTGGTTCAGACATAGACGAATCTACATCCCATAAGAAATGTCCATTTAACCTATCTGAAAAGATGGCTCATCCGTTGTGGTGGAACGAGTGAACTGGAATCTTTCTTTCTTTGTCTCCCAATGTTATCATCATCGTGTGGAAAACTAGAGGGGGATTCTTGGTATCCCTTCATCTTTCCATCTAAAAGTGGTTTTGACGCTTCCATCAACTGAATTTCTTCTGAAAGTGGCTTTTGTGGCCACTATCTATTTTTCTTTTTTTCTTGAAGTTCTCATAATTGCTTATCCATTCAGTAGGAATAAGCCTTTTGAGTTCTTCCCTTGGTATCTGTCTGGGGACTTGGACTATAGTTGGAGTTTCTTAATCTTCTGCGGCTAGGACCATGAGGGCATTTCCTTCAAATTCTTTTTCTCCAGGAAGATCAAAACAATGATCTTGTATCCTGTAGACGATTTGGTGGTGTAAAGTGGCTGAAAGGGCAGCTTCATCTTGTGGTGCTCCCACAAGTTGTACCTGTACCTTGAATCTGTTGGGAAGAGTTGGATCCCTCAGCTGTACGTTGAAGTTGGGAAAGATTGTAAGGACAACACTTCCAGCGTTAACTATCGTCAAAATTGTTCCTATCACAGCCTGCTCATACCGTTGGTATGTAGAGTCTATTAGTGTAACTCTAGCGGTGACTGGGAGTCCTTTTCTTCCGTGAAGGGTCAACATTAGCCTAACGGCTCCGAGATGGAGGGCTACATAGTCAAGAGCCTTCCATTGTTTGATAAGTTCTTTGCTGATTTCCAGATCTACATACTGTTCTACACTAGTAGCATGTAGTGCTACTTGATCCATTCGAGAGCTTTGGATGTATTATCGACATCCTTTTCTTGGTGTAGAGATCAGTTTCTTTATGGAAGAGATCCATGGAAATTCTGATTTGTTTCGTCGAAAGACGTTATAGGGAGTAAGAAGAGGAGGTAAGGAGTGTTCGATCTGGGATTTTTCTGGAATATGTTGGAATTCTATAAGATTTCCTATTTTTGAGGAAAGGGTCTTTTTACAGGAATCTGGAATAGTGATTTTTGAGGAAAGAGTTATAGGGTTATTTGAAGAGGATGGTTGATCCATGATAAAGAGTTTCTCTCTCTCATCTACTCACTCTTTTCTTATATAATGTACTTAGATTTTTGGAAAGAAGTATTTCTGGCTAGATATCATTTAGGCTATGATACCATTCGACTTTTCCACTCAATACATATACCATTCTTAGTATCTATTTCTTATATATATATTAAACGGACGGTAACCTCAATAAATATATATTTAGTTCTATTTATAATTTTATTTTTTATTTTATAAAATAAAAAGATTAAACCACCGTTGTTCTCACCTACAAGATTAAAAACTATCTTGTATTTATGATTCCAAACTTTCCGTATAAGAGCTGCCCACGTCTCTTTCCGCAATAGATCTTGACTATAACTAAGTCTCGTAAGGTTGAAATTTTGGAAATTAATGCATTGTGTCTAAGTGAACATGTTCCCATCCAGTTTTCAAAATTGTCTCACACATTTTGCACTACTCCATATCCAATGAACAGGCCTGGACAGTTTCAACGTGGTTTAGACATAGATGGCACATTAGATTCCCAATCTATACCCCCGGGGATTGTCCATGGTTGACAATTTGTCTAACATTGTTCTTCATACACAAGATTGTACAGTTGGAGTAGTTTTAAGGCACCATAGTTGCTCCAAAAATTGTGTGTTGACCTCATTATAAGTTTTATGCAACACTCTATATCCTAACTTAACTCTATATGTTTTTAGCTTATCCTCTAACCATATCTAAGTATCTGGACTATCATTTCTCCATTTACCCCTCATATTAGAGTGATATTAGAGTGTACATATCTTTTTCTAATTTCTTTTCGTAGATTAGAGTTTACATCTCTTATTCTAATTTCTTTTTTAGATGAATCTATATCTTCTCTGGTTAAGGTTCCAGTGTCATTCACCGTGAACTTATTTTCGTATATCTAGTTGTCCTTATTTGAAAAATTGAATATAATCTAGAAAATTTATTCCTTAGTCATACCTCCCCAACCCACTTAACATTTCAAAACCTAACTATTTTTTCATCACCATGATTGTTTGTTATCAGCTGATCTATATCTATCATATTCCCAAGAGACATACCTATATTCAATTACTAGCTTCCACTTTCTTGGGTATCAAAATAATAAAAGATGTGTTACATCCTCTAGGATATATAGCCCGAGTTTTGGATCAATGATTACACCTACAACTTCTACTTTCAAAATCTCTCAATTATTTTTAATAAAAAGAAAGTTATACCCATCAGGATCCAAACTTTTTGAAATTTCACACTGACGTACAACTTCCACTATTCCTAGTCAATACACAACCATTTATTTTCCACCTCAAAAATGTGGAGGCAAACTGCACCCATCAATACTTAGCCACACTCTCGATTGTGCAGCAAATCTGTACTCAAAATGTTTAATCACTGCCCTTTTCACACTTTGTGGATCCTCACACTATACCCCTTCAATTTCTAATCCTTTAAACTCATTACTTGCCATACGTCACTTTAATCAAGAATGGTAATACTTAGAGTTCATATACCCTGCTGAATCCATGCAACTCTAGATTTTTTTATTTAGCATTAATATTTCTTTTTCATAAGCTATTTTGAAATCACATAATATCATGCGCCTAATTCTGAATTCTTCCTCAAGATTACCATCATCATCGTCTTTTTTATCAATGTGACTTAACTTTGATTACCATCATCATCTCTTTGATCAATGTAACTTAACTTTTTGATCATTTTCTCAAGATATTGTAGACTCTTTATTTTCTTTGTATGTTAATAGCTGGGAAATATTTTTTATTTGTTAGATTTTGATATGTTGATTTTTTTTTATTTATTTGTTATTATTTTTTCTTATGAGTATGATTACAACATGTTAATTTTCTAATGATACTCTTAAAAGATAAAATGACTAAACATTTACGATGGATTTTTCATCAGATATATAATATTTCTTAAAAGATAAAATGAGTAAACATTTACAATGCATTTTTCATCACACATATTTTAAAGTTTAAATATATACATATCATATAATAATTTTTGACCTTTTCAAAATAGCCAGTCAAATTTCCACGACTACTATGAGGAAGGTCTTATTCATAAGCTGGATACCAATCCTTTAATAAAGAATAACTGACAACAAGTTCACGGACTTTAATGCAATGGTCGTTCCAAAGGGCTAATAAAGGTATTTTAGTTTTTGAAAAAGAAAACAGATTTTTTATTTGAATTTTTTACTTTTAAAATTAAAAATAATACTTTTCATTCCTGTAGTTTTTTCAAAGTAACTTTAGCTTATATAGCTAATACTTGTTTCTCCTATATACCATGATCAAATTTTTGGTATTTTAAAAAGAAAATAGAGACTAAAATATGTTTTTTAAGATTCTAAGATCAAAATCAAAATAAAAAAAATTCTAAGAATTAAAAACGCATTTGAATGTAATAAAGTTGAACTTTTATTTATAGATAATAAACTCTAACTTATCAACAAGAAACCATTACAGAAATTAAACTGCATAAATTTCTTATAGGCACTCTCATAAATTATTAGTGTTATTTTAATTCTTCTAAACAATGTTTCTCTTAAAATTGTTTCTATTGATTTATTAGCAACTCTGACAAACTATTAATGTTATTTTAATTCTTATAAATACAATTCCATTTATTTTCCATTTTCAAAGATTCTTTATTTATTTAGTAAACTTTAAATATTTTGAGATGATATTTGTAATTATAATTAAGTTTTTTTTCTCACATGCTTCTATCCAATAATTACACCATTAAATAAATAAATACATCATATTTAATAAAAAAAATTAAATAAGAATTTAATAATGTGAACAAGTACAATTTTAACACACAAAGGGTTTGTGCGTAGCATATTTTAAATATAACTAAAACATACATATAATAAATATATATATATATATATATATATATATATATATATAAAAAGAAAGTTTTAAATAAAGTATATTATCTTTCAGAAGATGTTTCTGTAATTATATTTATATCTCTTTATCTATATAATGTCACTTCATAAACAATACATATAAAAATAAAAGAAGTTATTGAAATAAATTTCTAACGAATAAAATTATTAGAAACCCACAATTATCCAACTTCAATAAAATAAAAAAATACATGAAACAATAAATATTAGATTACACGTAAATTTATACATCAAAAGATGTTTAACAAATAAAATATCAATTTATGTGTCTTATAAGACCCATATTAAGTATGTTTATTAAAGACTAACATCCGATCTAAATTACTACTTAGATACTTAGATTTACAAGAAAACCTAAAATAATGGATCAGGATTATAATCCAAGTTTGCACATCTACACATGTTATGTTGTGTAAGAACTTTCTCCTCAACTTCTCATCACTTCATGTTTTAATCTATTTGACTTATATCTGACATTATTTTGTAAACTAGGAATTTAAATGAATAGAAAATTACAAAATAAATGTTCTGAATAATGAATTTAGCCATCATGTTAAATTATTGAGAGTCATAATTCAATAGAAGAATCACATACCTGAATCTATGGATAAAGATGAAAGACAGGATAGGATTATAATCTTCCTCAACCTCAACGGAAATCTTTCTTATTATTCCTCTTGCTAGACTTTAGAGTAACTCATTTGATGTGGTAAGAGACCACCAAGTTTGTGATGTTGGTATATTGGGAACCAACCCTTTACCTCCCTTTTTATTCTGATAACCTCTCAGAAAATGATTCCCATTAAACCAGGTCATTAAAACTATATTAAATAACTCATTAAAACCATATTAATAAAGAACGATTTACAAATATGATTATATAAATATATAGTCCACAATTAAACTAAAGAAATATAATTTCCTAATATAAATTACATGTAGCTAGTGGTCTTGAGGATTTAAATGAGTGTTATCTGAAGCAAATTAAATGGTCTCTTACATATATACTCATTTATTTTGACTAACCATTACAATGATAATTTAAATTTATACATAATAATAAAATAGTAAGTTTGGCTATATATATATATAATCATACATGTGTATATATAATTGCACCAGTTGCGTCATACACATTACTATATGATATTTGTGAGTGTTCTTTTCTTTTGAAAGATATTAATCTCAAAGGAAAATTAAGACAAATGCAACTAGGAGTGGTTAGTGTACTCGTAAAAATTAAAAATAATTGGTGTACTTGTGTGAAAATCAAAAATAGTTTTTGTACTGGTTTATAATTAAGAATGGTTGGTGTACTTGTTTTGTACTCATTAAATTGATTAGTTGAAATTGATTAGTTGAAATTGATGGAGATGGCATTGGCATGTATATTTGATGAAGAAATCCTTTTAAATTTTGGAAGATTTGATAGAGATATTCTTTGGAACCTTGGTTGAGATTGTTGGGAAATGTTGAGATTTCCCCCTAATAATATTGAATATTAAAAATAGAGAAACTAGACAAAAAAAAATTTTGAACGGAGTTCAGCAAATAGCTTAATCTCCGGGAACCACACAATGGCACTAC
>Ga0209489_105296_pt1 | contig 22572 bp, 8 predicted proteins | sample SiratrowhiteBW_FD_187527 | JGI IMG/M metagenome (GOLD analysis project Ga0209489, IMG submission 187527) | Root nodule microbial communities of legume samples collected from California, USA - Siratro white BW (SPAdes) (version 2) | ecosystem: Host-associated > Plants > Roots > Nodule | place: USA...
AAAAAAAAATATATATATATATATATATATATATATATATATATATATATATATATATATATATATGTATGTATGTATGTATGTATGTATATATGTATGTATGTATAATATTTCTATATATAAAAAAGTGCTAACTAAAATGTCATGTAGGTACCCAGTGTTGGAAACAGTTCAGAAGTATCTTTGGCCCAGATTGTGTAAACTTGATCAAAGAACCTTGTATAATCATAACCCCAAAAACCTGCATTAGTAGAACTACTTTAATATGATTAATAAATCTCTAACAGAAATATAAATAAATGCAGGTATGAGCTGCACTATCAGATGATTACATTTGGGAAGGTATGCATATTTTCCTCGTACATTTAGTACAACATTCAGAAAAGGGCGTCACTTTTTTTTAGAAATAGCTTTTGCTTAACAGGGCATGAAACAGGAGGCTAAAAGTAATTCATGCTCTACATTTGCAGGTTTTCTGCACAAAGAGAAAACCAAATTGCAATGCATGCCCAATGCGAGCAGAGTGCAGACACTTTGCAAGTGCTTTTGCAAGGTTAGTTACTCAATAGGTCAGTTGCATTGCATTATAAACTTCCATGCAAAATGCATCTGGAGTCATAACACAATAACCAAGTCAAAAAGTACATAAAATTACATCTTTGAGACTTTAATTCCATAGCCAATTCAAAGAAACACAACCAAACATGTAAAAACTGAAATAAAATAACTGTCATTTAAAAAAATAAAAAACAAAAATCAAAGAAACCAGAGCAAGGAGAAATAAGATCTGAATATTTAATTAGTTGGCAGATGCAGCTCTGTGGAACTAAAAGCAAGATTAGCAACAAGATTAGTTAATTTATTAATTATTATATCAATTTCAATGTAAATCAAACCCTAGACATTTAACTGTTCTAATAAACTTATTTAAAACCTTAAATTTCCAGCATCCCCATCCTTCCTCGTCAAGGCTTGCATGATCGATTACACCCCTTCCCCTAGTTCTATACATGTATTCATTTTGGAGTACGTTTATCAACCTTTTCTTTCAAATGCTGTTTTCAGTTTCCTGTTTAAATCTTACGTCTAGAACCTCAAACCGTTGCTCATGATTCCAGTATTACGTTTTGAATATTGGTGCAGTCAGTTTAGAAAATTAATTGCAAGTCCACAATGGTTTCATCCCTTTATAGTGAAAATTTGTTCTGGTCTCTTGATACTATGAATGAAACCAATTTAATATTGACCACAATGCCATATATCATATCAGAAGGGTGACAAATCACAGTTCCAAAATTTTGTCATCTCCCCAATTCCGAAGTACGTCCAGTATATGCTACACTCAAATTTGATGCCTCTAAAAATTCAGAGAAGAAATTCAAAGCTAATAACAAACCTATCATAGAAAGAAACCAGACAAATCAAGATAAAGAGTGTTTTTTTTCAGCTGCATACTTCTAGCATATAGTGCATGATGTACTTCTTTTATTTTTATATATAAGTCAACTAACCCTTTTAGTACAGTGCTCGACTTGCCTTGCCAGGACCAGAAGAGAAGCGTATTGTAAGTACGTATGTCCCCATTGCAGCTGAGAGAAACTATCTTGTCAATGAGAATCCCATGGTCCTACGTCTTCTTGAAAACAACTTAGTCAGAAAAGTAAATCCCAACAATTGGCAGCGTGAACCAATCATTGAAGAACCAGCAACACCAGAACAAGACCAGACAGATCCAGAAGAAAGTGACATCGAGGACCTTCTTAGGGAGGATCCAGATGAAATTCCTTTTATTGAGCTCAATGCCAAAGAGTCAACAATGAACGTACAGAACCACTTCGAAGAATACAGGGAGCATTTCATAGGTGACATGTCTAAGGCACTTGTTGCCTTAGCTCCACAGTCTGCTTCTATACCAACACCAAAACTGAAGAACGTGAGTCGTCTAAGAACTGAACACCAAGTGTAAGTATCTACTATTGCTTGTAATAGCACAAAACTTGTCAGAAAATAAAAGAAATCTCACTAAAAACTTAAAATAGTCTTCATATTCTTTTACAAGTTTAGAAAACCATTTAAGTGACCAGCATAGAAAAAATCAATTTCTGGTATAATTATAAATCTAAATGATGCTCTTTTAAACCTCCCTGATTGATGCAGATATGAACTTCCAGATTCACATCCTCTCTTGGAAAAGGTCAGCTACTCTTTTCTTACTATGTAAAGAAACATTCAGTTATCAGCTTGCAGAATTTTTCTTATGTAATTATGTTCACTAAAATTTACAGATGGATAAACGGGAACCTGATGACCCAAGCCCATATCTTCTTGCAATATGGACACCAGGTTAGCAAAAGACTTGACAACAATTAGTGAACAAGGCTATCATCAGTTTCCATAAACTACCTTTTTACTAATATTAATGCACAATAGCTAGAATGGCAAGGAAAAGTGAAGCACGTGCAAGTTATTGTTATTTCCATGCTAGGTTAAAGTCAAAGAACATAACAATCAATCACTCATCTATATTTTTGACATCGACCACTAGGTGAGACTGCAAATTCTATTGAGCCACCAGAAAGAAGGTGTGGATCCCAAAATTTAACCAAACTGTGCGGTGACAACACGTGCTTTTCATGCAACAGCATTAGGGAAGCCAACTTACAAACAGTTAGAGGAACACTTCTGGTAAAGATTAATTTGTGGATGCAAAAATATGAAAAACTATATTTTCTTGAGTTTCATTTTTCTTTAACAACTTAACACAAAATATTATCCCGTATATAGATACCTTGTAGGACAGCAACCAAGGGGAGCTTTCCACTGAATGGGACTTACTTTCAAGTTAATGAGGTATGTTTAATCAAGGCTTTGTTAATATTCAATAATCTTAGCAGGTCTGCCCTAATTATGAATTATTTCATAAACCTTTTTCCCATTATGCAGCTATTTGCAGATCATGCATCGAGCGTTCAACCTATTGATATCCCTAGGGAATGGATTTGGAATTTGCCAAGAAGGACAGTATACTTTGGAACCTCTGTAACATCAATTTTTAGAGGTAGAAAAAATCTATATGCTCACCTATATTTCTATTCTATACCAGTTGTAAAATTGTACTAAAAAAAATACTCATGTCTACCAGGCCTCTCAACCCAAGAAATTCAGCATTGCTTTTGGAGAGGTATGAAGACCACCTTAAATTGTTTGCTTTATTTATGTTAGAATAGGTATTAAATATAGGTAGTAAGTGTTAGTAGAAATAAATTAATTAGTTTGCACATCTATTGATGTAAGCGGTGCCTAGTAGTGCCTATGAATACAATTCTCTACTCCAATTCTCAGCCAATTCTCAGGATACAATTCTGTACTCCTATTCTCAGGTGTGATGTGATAATAATAAATTCAGTTTATTCTTCAGTTTAATTTCTCTAAGATGGTATCTAGAGCAATTTTTTCTCGATGATCCATCTTCTTCATAACTAGATCTAGTTCGACAATTAATCTTCTTCTCTAGCGCTCATCTTTGTTCAGTTTCTTCATTATCTTGCTATCGTCTTTGTTGTTCCTACTTTTGTGCATTGTTCTTTGTCCCTTCAATTTCATGGATTGTTCTTCAAGGTTTGCGTTTGTGAATTGTGCTCTCTAGTTTCAATTTATTGAATTGCACTTTGTGAAGTCTCTATTCCTATGGCTTCGGCCTTGCAGTCGTTTCCAACCTCTAGTTGAAAAACTTGATGACTCGAATAATCTTCATTGGCAACAACACGTTGAACTGGTAATCAAATCGCGTAAGTTACAAAGATTTGTTGTAAATCTAGTGTTCCCACCTCTATATCTCACTGAAAATGATTATAATCTTGATAGTGTTAATCCTGACTATGAAGCTTGGGAAGTTCAAGACCAAACATTACTTGTTTGGCTTCAATATTCTCTTTCGAAATTTGTTCTCCCTTGTGTGCTTGGCTCCAATTACTCCTATGAGGTTTGGGAGAAGATTCATGAATACTTTGGTATTCAAACTAAATCTAGTGCATGACAACTGCATAATTTTGTTGCGTGTTGTTAGAATTGATTCCAAAATATTGGAAGATTATCTTCTTAAGATTAGAATTTACATTGATGAACTCGTCGTTGTTGACATTCTTGTGCGTCATGAAGACCATGTTGATGCTATTCTCAAAGGACTACCCTCCGATTATGCACCACTTGTCTCGCCCATCAATTGCTAAAATCGATGGTCTTCTATATGGTCATGAAACAACACGACTTAATCATATGTCTAAGAGATGCAAAATTTAGTCTCACCATTGTTCTATACTCAAGCCTCATAATCGTGGTGGTAATGTTGGAGATCCCACATAAACTAGAGATAAGGCCTTTCAATAGTTTATAATTAGGTGTAAACCTTACCTTACAAGCCAGTTTTATAAAGATGAGTTAGGCTTAAAGTCCACTTTTAATACGGTATCAGAGCCCATCCTAACAAGTTTGTTAGGTTTATCGGGCCACGCGCTATCGGGTCGTCCGCTATCGGACCACCCTTAATATATAGTCCCATGCATGAACTGAGCAGTCTCGGCGTGAGAGGGATGTACTGGAGATCCCTTATGCGGCTGACTCATAAAACATCAAATACTTGGGTAAGTCCCAATAACAAGCCTGACAACGACATTTAACCTAGTGCAATGCTAATGAAGTCTAATTCTCAAGGAAATGCCAATAGTCTTGGATACCAGACTCTAGTGCAAGCTTTCATATAATTGGTGAACTCCAAAACATTTAACAACTTCAATATTTTGATGGTCTAAATCAAATTTTCATCCACAATGGTGCAGGTTTAAGCATTTGTGTGGTGCTAGTTTCTCTTCTTTTGTGTCACCTTATGATTCACATATTACTCTTCAACTAAGCAATTTGTTACATGTCCCAACTAAGGAATCCTCATCCTATTTACAATTTTCTAGCTAACATTGTTTGTCCCGTTCCGGTTGTTCTTTTATCTCCCATTTATTATCTTCCATTACCATTTCTAAAAGTATGAAAGAGACACTTGATCATTCTAGATGGAAACAAAACATTATTAATGAAATGCAAGCTCTTAAATGCAATGGTACATGGGACTTTTCCTCTTTCACCTGGTCAGAAGGTTGTTAGTTGTCATTGGGTTTACACCATTAAAGTTGGGCCAAATGGTTAAGTTGATCGCCTCAAAGCCAGATTGATGGCCCAAGGATATACTCAAACCTATGAGCTTAATTATGGTAATACATTTTCTCTCGTAGCCAAAATGACTATCGTCTGTCTCTTCTTTGTCGTATCAACTATATGTCATTGGCATCTCCATCAATTAGATATAAAAAATGTTTTCCCTGATGATCTAGAAAAGGAGATTTACATGGAGCAAACTTGTGGTTTCGTTGCTGGCTTGGTTTGTAAGTTACATCAATCTCTCTGTGGTCTCAAACAATCTCCTCATGCTTGGTTAAAATAATTCAGTCGCATTGTTCAAACTTTTGGAATGAAACACAATGAGACAGATCATTTAGTTTTTTATATTGGCATGCCTCTTATGGAAAATGTGTTTACTTAATTGTTTATGTAATGACATAGTTATTATAGGAAATGATGCTACTAGAATCTCGAAGCTAAAGGAACACTCGTGTAATAGCTTTTAGACCAAAGACCTTGGATGTATCAAATACTTTCTAGGCATTGAAGTGGCTCAATCAAAGGAAGGAATTGTAGTTCAAAGAAAATAAGCATTAGATATCTTGGAAGAAACATGCATGTCTAATTGTAGACCACTAGATAGCCCTGTGGATCTAAGTCAAAAAATTAATGGTAGATTAAGATAAACCTTTCTCTAATCTAGAGAGATATAGAAGGTTCATTAGGAAGCCTATTTATCTCACTATTACTAGATTCACATTAGGTGTTGTTAGTCCATTATGCAAAATCCTTGTATTGATTATCGGAATGCTATCATCCACATCTTAAGATACCTTAAAGAAGCTCTAGGCCAAGGTCTTTTGTATAAAGGTAAAGGAAACACCCAAATTTCTTAAGATACCTTAAAGAAGCTCTAGGGCAAGGTCTGTTGTATAAAGATAAAGGAAACACCCAAAATTTTTGGTATTATGATGCTGAGTGGGCATGATGTCCTATAGATAGACGCTCCATTATAGGATATTGTGTTCTCATTGGAGTAAATATTATTTTTTGGAAAAGCAAGAAACAAAATGTGGTTGCGTGTCAAAGTTGAATATAAGGCAATGACGTCTCTTAGTTGTGAACTTGTATGGGTGAAACAATTTCTTCAAGAATTAAAATTTTGTGATATCCAACAAATGAAGATTTATTGCGATAACCAATCTTCTATCCACATTATTTCCAATCTAGTGTTCCATGAGAGGACTAAACACATAAAACTTGATTGTCATTTTATTTGAAAAAAATTGTTATTCAAGGCTTGATTTGTCATTTTATTCGAGAAAAATTGTTGTTAAGGAAATTTTAGTCAGTTTTTCGGATTCATTGATCAACTCGCATGTGTTAATAAAATTCTTATGGAGATCTCAGGATTGCATTTATTTGCTCTAAGCTTGGTACATACAATTTGTTCTAAGCTTGGTACATATAATTTATGTGTCAGCTCCATGAGAAGTGTTAGAATAAGTATTAAATATAGGTAGTAAGTAGTTGTATTAGAAAACTACTATGAGTTGTTTATTTATTAGCATTAATTTCTTGTACCTTTTTAGTCTTCCTAATGTAATTTTATTCTATAAATATCTCAGAGATAATCAAATCTCTTAAGCTCTATTTATCATATTTTCAGGCTTAAGTATTTCTTCTTTTGCCATGCTAAACTTTTGTTAACAAAGGAAATAAAACTTCAACTAGTTACCTCAAAATAAATGGGCCATACTAAAATCTAAATTTACTAAACCTAAGTCATTGAGAATTTCAACTCAGTACCATACATGCACAGCAGGTATAAGTTCACATAAATGAAAGAAAACAGTATTTTTGGCAATAAATTTGCTAAAAAAAATAATACACCAGTTATCTCCCAAATGATCACCAATTCAGTATTGGAAGCCAATTCACTAGGGACCAAAATAAAAATACTAGACTATTCTCATAACTGGGAAGCCAATTCACTAAGGACCAATCACTGTAGCAAAATTTTCATAACTGTCAAATGTCAACAATTAAGCAAAATGACAAATAATAATCATAAGCTATTCTCGTAACATTTATAACAGTATCATATTAAACCATCATACACCTTCAAATTCCACAACTACGTGATTACCTTCTACAATCAAAAAATAATCCAAATTTCTGTGTCAGTGTATGTATATTTCCTAGTCATAATACAACTAGTCAACCGATATAGTTTTTCCGGATATATTGAGCAACATTCTACACGTTAGTGATTAGTACTCATCTGCGTCTACTAGTATCTCTGCTCAACCTTGTAACGGTTCTTAACAATTTCATGCATCATTTCAGGATTTGTTTGTGTCAGAGGATTTGATCAAAAGGAACGTGCACCCCGTCCTCTTCAGGCCAGATTGCATTTTACAGCAAATAGGTTAGCAAAGACAGGAAATGAAAACAAGAACGGGACATGAAGCTAAGATATTTACCATCAAAAGCTAATAATATTGAAGATCGAACTTCCTAAGGTGATTGCTGGCTCCTGAGTAACAGAAGATCATTGAATAGCATGTTGCACACCTTCAAGTAGTCTTTTTCTAACATGAAAAGTATATAAAGAATGTTATAAAGAAAAATAGAAGAATTTTCAGTTTAGGATATGAAATCCCATAATAAGTGGGATTGACCTGTAAATCATTTCTATTCAAGCATGAAACAGACATTCATTAAAAACGTGCTGACATTTTATTAAAATCAATTATCAGTAGAAATAGTTGATAATAAACACAAATAGCAGAAATCAATAACAAAGTTTATTACTTCATGTCATGTAGTTTTAATATTCTCCTACAATATATATAAATACACGCATATGATAGGAAATAACAAGCAAGAGAAGCAATAAATGTACCTCTTTTAAATGACTACTTAACCACTATTGATATTTGTTATGAGAGGAGTATGATAACTACATTCACGGTCCATACTCATCTACAAAATACAAGAGAAATCTTGAAGCAAGAATATGTAACTAGCGAAAAATTCAGTTCATCTTAATTATGCCCAAATTCCATTCAGCAGCCAAAGGTTGTCTAACGACACAAAACCCAGTCCTTCAAACAATAATTTTACCAGAGATTAAAAGAAATAGTTTTGATGGATAAAGCTTCCAATTAGCATTCAATATATTAGAGTTTTCGTTGGAAATATGGCTGATCTCCTAGCTTGCCTTGGTAGCAGAGGCTTCAGGGGTTGTCTTAATTGCAATTTCAAGGGTGGGGATCTAGTAGCACATCAACTAAAGATATGGCTTAAATAAAGTTACAAAACTTGGATAGTTTTCACCTAGCAAGTTAGTTTTGTGGGTTTGAATTAGACTCTAAACACAAATTCTCTAAATTCATTGATGGGTCACTTACATTTGTCACACTCCAATCCTGACGCCCTAGTCACAAAGCAGTGTTGGAAATCACCTTAGTGCAGTCTCAAGGATGGGTGGTTCAGTCTCATTAACTAGACCAGACCCGGCAGACCTCTGCACAGGACCTTGAAGGTCTCCAATTTTTAAAAGTCCACAAATTTGAACCAACCTTTTTATTTGGATGTTATTATCAACATAAACAAAGTGGTTTGAATTTTTTATGCTTTATTTAAAAAAAAATCATATTATAATATTTAGCAAAATCAAAATTGTGCATTTATTTTAATATTAGAGGGTGGAAAGGTCCAATTTTCATGATTAGAAAAGGGTCTCCAAATATTTTAAGATGACCCTGAACTAGACATTTGGCCTAACACAAGTCAAGTGGCTCCAAGGGTGGTGGTTGGTCCACTGAATTGTGCAAGAACAACCATGTTCAACTTGATACTTTAAGGGAAAGTTTTAAACAATATTTTCCCTGTACTTTAAGATGTCATGACACTAAAAATAAGTATAAGAGAAAAAAAAAATTGTGCATACATGTGTCAGATAAAAGAATACAACCAACACCTAAGACTAAGTCCAAGTAAACCTAGGATTCAATACCTCCAAGTTCATAGAAACATCTTTGCATAATAAAATTTTTCAACTGATACAATTTTCCTTATCTAAAAAGCTCAGATTTGTTATTAATCCGTAAATACAAATAAATTCAGAAAACAGTGGTCCAAATGACTTGACAGGAAGAGGAGAAAGATCAAAAGAAAAAGAAACAATGTAGAGAGAGAGAATGCAAGGATAAAAACATAATGAACTTTTTTATTATGAATGAACCAAATTATAGACAATAAAAAAGTGCATTTATGACTAGTTTTTTTAAAATCACCACTAGTTTTGTCAACAGACACAAATTGTTGGCCCACTTCAAACACATAAAGCAGTTTCCATTGCTAGCCTACCATTATCAAAGAAAAAAAAAAACTTACTAGTTGAACCGAAAGCCTTTATGTCACAAAAAAACTTACAGGCACAATGGCCCTAAAATGCCTTATGGGGATGTGAACCCTATAATTCATCAAATGGTGTAATGCTAAGATGAAATGACTGGAGTGTTTATATCAGAACAATCAATGTTTCCAATTCATTTGCTATACTGTTTATGGCTGTGTTATAATTAGGAAAGGAGCTAGATTCTTCGAGGAGAAGAATTACAGAATTCTATCTTTTTTACAACCCATCCCACTGCTATCAAAATTCACCCTAAGTAGAATCTACAATTTCTCAAATTAAATGAGCTTGAAGTGACGACATCATTGTCATGGTTTGGCATGAAGAACCAGTAAAAGTTAAGGCAAAGTAATAAGAATGTAAGATTTTTTAATTCCCATTCACTTTTTTTTATTTTAAAATTTGTTTCCTAAAACAATTTGACACAACTTAACAATCAATTTGTAAATTGAAATCTAGTAAGTTATGAAAATTGTTTCCAAGAACAAGCATTTGAAAAACCAGAAAAACAAAAACAAGAAGCAAAAATTTATCCATTTTTCACAAAATTATGCATGGGTCATATATATTATGGCAAAATTGTCGGATTCCTTTGTGTCTTAAGATGTTTAATTGTCTTCTGTTCTCACCTTATTTGACAAGCTACAACGATTAACTACAACGATATGTTCAAAAGCTTCATATGTGATGGGTATGTATGGGCTGGTTTAAGTCAGCTTCAAAATCTTAAATATGGGCTTGGATAAAGAAATACAACCAAACTAAACTGATAGATGAGAAGGAACTTAAAAGCAAGAATGTATGTCTATGGTCTGCCAGTATCTATTATACCTTTTTATTTTTAAATGCCTAAAAATTCATCCAATACGAATGTATATAAATATTAAGAAAGATAATCTGTCAAAACAATAGCAAAGCCCAAATACAAAGTTTAGAGTGGCTGACACTGACCCATTCATCCAAAATAAAGCCCATCTAAACGCCAAAATACTGGATCCTCTACAAGATTTGTTTAGAGGATAAGAGGAGTTTAATATTATTATAATTGACAGATTTAGTTCCGAACTTTCATTTTTTGTACTTTTTCCCATTCAAATTTTGCATCTAAGCCAACAGTTAGAGTTTGAAATATTGTATCGTGAATTCAAACCTTGAGTATATAGTTGTATCAAATACTCGAAGGAAGAGCTTTGTTGTCCAAGTCCTACCAAGTTCAAGCATGACTGTCTCCTATGGAGGATACCTAGGATATCAGCAAAGAAACAAAAAGATAGACCTTACCTTACTATTCAGTTAAGTGCAAAAGTTATATTATTCCATTTAGTTTTCACCACCACCCCCCAATCATCATTCACAGATAAAGAAACAGAGCACCATTAGCTGATAAGGAAAACTATAGATCAAAAGTATAATAAATGAAACACAAAAAAACTTGAACAAAAATCGCACAAATTAATCAAGCTAGTAGCACTTAATTATAGGTTCACGAAAGGTAACAAGACACATCTCTGTTAGGCGTATCAAAGTCAAATTCTATTCTCCACAAATGCAAAAGACAAACCCTTGTTCGATACAATTGAGTTGAAACCAGAGATAATTCAGTTAGCGGAGGTAGATACTCACGAGATCGTTCTCCGCTTTACTTCCATGCACTTCCCAGTCATCGAAGTGGCTTTCCAATTAATACAGCAGCAGTGCTGTCATAAAGCGCCATTACACCTTAAAAACCCCGACGATCTGCGATTAGCGAATTACAGAGTAAAATTCACAAACCCTACGAAATAGAACAAATCGCTTATCTCAATAAACAGATCCTGACTAAACTACAACCACGTCACGCACGCGGAAATGAGAAAATGAATTAACGATAGAAGCGCCAGTATAACTTTACCGGCAGCTGAAGATTTTCTTTCGGCTTCAATTTCTCGGATATTTTCCTATCACCCGAACATGGTGGCGAAAATAAAAAAAGTGGAAGAGAGAGAGAAATGGAAAAATTAGGGTTTGGAATTTGGAAACCGAAGGAAAGAGATAAGGGATGAGGACGATAGAGTGGGTGAGGAGAGTTCGAACAGACGGAGAAGGAAACAAGGGTAACTGTTATTGCCGTTGTTCTTTTGCCGCCACTTCCCTCCTTAACTTTTCAAATCACTTTGCCCAAACGATTTGGCTTTTCCTTAGTTTTTTTTTTTCAAATATTTAATTTCCATAAACTTTTTTTAGTAAATGCATCCCCTAAATTTATTTATTTTTTCATTCATTCTCAAGTTTAACTCATTTACAAATAGATATCTTAAACTTTGATTTATTGTAATTAATTTTAAATTGTATTATTCTTTTAAATAGACACCTAAATTTTAAGATTATCCTAAATAATCTTTAAAACTTTTAATTTTTTGTAAACAATTTTTCTAACATATTATAACTAAATTATTTATATTAAATGTTAATAATTCATTATTTTAGTTTGTTAAGATTATTTCTTGTATATTAAAATCAATAAAAGAATAAAGAAGATAAAAAAAAGATTTATTTGATTTTTTAATCCTAACATTTATTATATTTTATTGTTTTTGAGTCATAATATGTTATATATGCACTAATGCATTGGTGAAGGTAAATCTAACAGCTTTGCATTGATTTGGACAATCTACCACAAAATAATGGCACAGATTGCTATCTCATCTTCACCATCCCTTACAGTGAACAATAATTTTAGGTACCTCAAGGGCTCAAGGACTTGTTCTTATACGATTGGATTTGTTCTATTCCAATCCTCATTGGACTCAAAGTTTGGTGGTGTAAGGGTCTCATATTGACACTAGCTATTGCAATGGATAATCATCGGGTCATGATGCGTGGATGATATTTCCATGATCAACATTTAACGAATAGGTAACTTCACTTTTACAAATCAAATTTAGTTTCAATTACATCTGAAATTTTAACACTTTCATAAACCAAATTCCCAAAACGATGAAATTTAAAGACTTGCAAATTTTTGTTTCTGAAATTTGTTAAATAAATTCCAAAATATTCGCATATTACCAAAGATAAATTCCAGAAATCAATTTAAAATAGATGAGGAATACTTATAAAAACACCAAAGTGAGAAAAAAAAAAAAAAAAAGGCCCAATGGGCCATTGTTTTGACTCAGGAAAGCTGGAAGAAAATCGACCTACATAAAAAACCAAACGACCACAGTGGGAGTCGAACCCACGACCTTTTGATCCGAAGTCAAACGCGCTAATCCACTGCGCTATGCGGTCTTCACATGCTGTTTATCTGCATAATATTATCTTTTATAATTACCCAATCAATAATTAAAATTATACTTTGCTTTCAAATATTGATTTGTTCTTACAGTAGAGTATAGGGTTTATATTATAGGCTTCTATTTTATTTCATAATAAATAGTTTCTAAATACCTACTAAGACTAGTGGGGAATGAATTGAAAATTAAATCCTCAATACATACACAGAAAAAATACAGAAGTGATAAGAGGAAACTTTGATAAAATTATTGTTTAACATGCTTCTCTTCCCCATCCCAATGTTAGCACACAGTATTTCATGAACTTTTTCCCCCTCCATCATGTTTCATTATAACAACATCATCACATTCTCTCTCTCTCTTTGATATATTTGAACTTTTTGGTTTACATCAATATCATTTTCATATGCTTACCTAATTCTAGCCACTTGCTTCTACAGTCGTGGGACATTATAACTATTACCTGATGTAATTAAAGTATATTCTCTCAAAAATATATTGAAGCTTGGTTACCCCATCTTCCATCCACATTTCACACCTAATAAAAAATATTTGAAAAATAGGGATAAATTAAAAATAAAATCAAACATAGTTTTATAAAGTGAATGGAATTGGAGTGGTATATATACAGTGGAAATTGTGAATACGAGATTGTTGAATGATGAAGATGGAAAGAGAGCACAAAACATTGTTGTTGTTTGTTTATTTTGGAGAGTGAATGAATGATGATGCAATCCCATCAGAGCCGTCGATTGGGGCATGATGGGCCCACACTTCTCCAAGTGACCGTACAATTGTTATGATCAAAGCATGTTGGCTAGCTGGCCTACTCTAATCAGCTTTCCTATTTAGGCAGGGACAAACACTTCTTTCTTATCATCAAACACAAAGCCACATTTTTTCACTCTCTCTTTCTCAAATTCTCCACCTTTTAATCATGCATGGCATCAACTTTAACATAACACTTTCGCATGAGAACCACACAATCCACAGTAATCAGCATCCCTCTATACAAATTTTCCATAAAAGTATCAAAATAATTACTGTGGATTTAATATAATGAAGTTTGATATGATCTTAGTAAATAGATTTATGAAAATTTAATCAAGTTAAATTGAATGTGTGTGTAAACTATTATCAATATTTTTATGCATCTTCAACGATTTTTGTTCGTGAGAATGTGAATTGTAGTTCACTCAGTGTTTGTTTATTTATTCTATATATTTTTTAATTAACTAAATAAGATATTCAAATTTGTGAAATTTAACTCAACTCATAGTATGAGAGGTTTTTAATAATGTTCTTTATGTTTGGGTCGAAAAACAAATTTAAAATGCCTAAAGGCCTCACAAGACAGTGTTAAAAAAAATTAATTGAAGTAGTTAAAAGAAAAAGAAAAAAATATTTGTAATAATTAAATATAATTCATATAAAGTGATCGAAATACGCTAGATTGACTGCAAAAATTCTAAAGTATTTCTTCTCTAGGTGGTTTTTCGCTTGAAAACAACTCAATAAACAATTTTTTTAGTTTTTAAATTTTTTATGAATTAATTTGAAGATTTTTGAAGATTTATCTTAAAAAAATTGATTTCAACTAAATTAATAAATATTAGGAACATAAGTCTTGTGGTCATAAGTTGGTGAAATGACAATATTTTAGATACATTAATTGGAGAACAAATGTGGTTGTTCTATAATTTATTTTTATTTTTTTTAGCTTTTGAATTGGAGATTTAGACAAAAAAAGTTAGTTGAGACTTGTAGGTGAAAATGTAATATAATGGATTATGAGTAACTTTCTCTGTTATAACAATATAAATAATTTAAATAAAAGTAATAAATAATTACAAAATTGACAACATTTTATGTATTTAATGCAGGGAAAAGTGAAAATCTGTATTGACGAAAAGATTCAGAAACAGTTGTAGAGACTTAGAAAATAGGGAATAAATATTGTTTGTTTTGTTTCAAGATAATATTTGATTATATATTATTAACTATTGAATATAATTCATTTGAATGTTCATAGGTTTGAAAAACGCAGAGTCATTCAAGCATATAATAAGACTTTCTCCTACTTATTGTCTTACAGTGGTTATCAAAAGTTAAAGTAGAAGTTGAGTGTTTAAATTTGTATTTGTAGTAAAATATTACCTTTTTTTTAAGTAAGTAAACCTTTGTGGAATTTTAAATCATAGACAAATCTTTGTTTTAGTTAAGAACAGTATTTTAAATAATATTTAATGGATTAATTATGAATGACTAAATTTCAATGATTAGTCTTGAATGATTATATTCAAAATACTATAAGAAAAATATTATAAAAAAATGACTATTTAGAGACTAATTTTTAACTATCAAATAAAATAGTTACTAATTATTGCTAATTGTAATTAAAATAATCATCAAATTAGATTTTAGTTATTAAATAATTACAAAATAAAAAATAAAAGTAATGATTGAATTTAGTGACTGATTAAATCAAGATAATTATAAATTGGTATATAATTAAGTTAAAAACTAATTTAGAATTTAATAGTATAAGTCACTAAAACCAAGTATCTTAACTTAATTGGTCACTAAATTTAATTATTACTTTTATTTTACAATTATTTAACAATTAAAACTCTAATTTAGTGATTATTTTGATCACAATTAACAATCATTTTATTTAGTAACTAAAAATTGGTCTTTAAATAACTTATTTTCTTATAATGAAATACTTAATTTATAAATTATAATAATTATCTGTATAATAAAACTTAATTATATCATAATGAATCAATATAAAAATTTCTAGAATAAATTGATCTATTATTTATCAAGTTAAATTATCATGTATACATCATCAAACGATAACCGTAAATATTTTAAAAATATTTTAATATATAATTTAATCATTCTTATTATGTATTTATTATTTTTCAAATAGCACTATTTTTTTTCTCTAAGTTTCCTAAATTCGGTGCACTCTCAAATGGCAATAAGAACCGAAGTCGAGGATCAACCATGAAAGGCAAAAATTATTTCTAATAGAACTAATATACAATGATCTAAAAATATGAAATAAAAATGAAATGTTTATAAAGAAGTTTACCTGGATGACAATGTTGGTCAAAAATCGGTTGAAAAATATTTGTTAATATATATATATATAAGAGTATTTATGAATCTTTTATTATTATTTTGAATTGAAAATTTAAATAAAAATTTGATCTCAAAACATAATTTAAATAAAGTTAAAGAATAAAATATTAATATAAATAAAATTAACATTTTTAAAACTAAACTCAAATAAAATGTAAATTTAAATGAAACTAATTTATATAAAAGAAACTTTACTTTAGATAATATATATAATTAAATTTTAATCATCTTTTTAACTGAGGATTGTTTAATTCTTAAAATAATGTATCTAAATAAAATTATTAAGGAATATAAGTGTGAGTTATACCATACTACCCTATAATGTATTTAATTAAATAAGTATTAAAAAATTTAATAGTTCCTCATAATTAATTAATATAAAATACATATACAATGAAAAGGTAATTAAAATTTAAGTTTTAAAAAGTTTGAAAGGGTATGGAAAAATAAAGAAGATAGAAATCAAAGAGAAAAAGAAGAATTTAGCTTTGTGATGATGTGACATGAGAAGGAATCACGTGAGAAGGATTATGAGTCAGATGTTGGTTCTTGTGAATTTGCATTAGTTTGATTGGGCTGATTCTTGTGGGTTTTTATTATATAACGCGGCTACGTCAATGTGCATGGCAGGAGGGAGAAAGAGAACGTGGCCTACATACTCTCATACGCTGCAACAACTGCTCCCACCAACGTCTGAACCAAGCAATCAGTGCTCACAGTGATTCAGTCACTACTCACTTTTCTCTTCTTTTTCCAATCTCAATAAGACTTTGTTTGGATTACACTGTATTCCCTCTATCTCATTATTATATATATATATATATATATATATATATTATATATGTATAACAAAAATTAATCAGTACATCTTCTTATTCAAATATTCTTATTTATTTTTTTTTTATTTTTATCTCTTATATATAACGTCGTGCATTCAATTAATCAGATCATACTTATAAGATAGCATGCATACCAGTAAAGGCTGCTCTTCTATCTAGGAACTTTGCATCATGCAGAGCACTGATTGTTTTAAATAATATTTTTTACTTAATTAATTTGTACATAAAAATAAATATTATACACATGCGATAATCCACAGTTGTGGTGTAATTTTTTTTTATTTACAAAAGTTAGTTTTTTTTATTACGATTCTATCTAGAAATGGTATGACGAGAAAATGATGTCGTTTTAGAATAAATTAAAATTTGTAATTTTAATTTAAATTGTGTCTAAGTGCTAGGATTTTGGTCGAAAAAAATATAATGAAAATTATGTCATGATTTCAGTATTGATATTTTGGAGTTAAATAAGATGATTTTTGGTTTCCTTCTTCTAAAGTTGAAGTTGTTATTTTTTTCATAATTTCTTTTTTACTGGTTTGAAATAAAGCATGTTCATCTTTTTTTCTTTTCTTTCTGAATTGATTTGAGTTAAAACATCTTTCCAATACAATTTTAATAATTTTTGGTTTTCTTCATCTGAGTTAAGTCTCATTCTTTTAATCCAAGTTAGAATTGTTCTTTCTTTATAAACATTTTTTGTTATTGGTTTGAGTTAAAATAATACAATTTTAATGACTTTTGATCTCCTCTTTCTGAATTGTTTTGGATTAAAACATCATTATGATTCTATTTTAGTGAGTTTTTGGTCTTTTCCATCTCAATTATTTTCTATTTTAAAAATCTAAGTTAAAATTGTTGTTTTTCCATAAAGTTTGTTCTTTGTTAGTTTGAGTTAAAGTACTTAAAATTTTAATGACTTTTGATCTATTCTAATACAATTTTAATGAATTTTGGTCTTTTCCATCTAAGTTATGTTTCATTCTTCTAATCTAAGTTGGAATTGTTGTTTTTCCATAAACTTCTTTCTTTATTGGTTTGAGTTAAAGCACATACAATTTTAATAACTCTTAGTCTGTTTTTTCTGAATTGGTTTGGGTTAAAGCACATACAACTTTAATGAATTTTGATCTTCTCCATTTGAATTATGTCTCATTCTTCTAGTGTAAGTTAGAATTCTTGTACAATTTTAATGACTTTTGGTCTTTTCCTTCTAAATTGGTTTAAGTCAAAACATCATCCTAATATAATTTTATGTCTTCTCCTAATCTAAGTTGGAATTGTTGTTTTTCAATAAAATTCTTTCTTTATTGGTTTAAGTTAAAAGACATATAATTTTAATGACTTTTGGTCTCCTCCTTCCCAGTTTGTTTGTGTTAAAATATCATTATAGTACCATTTCAATGACTTTTTATTTTTTGATCTCCTTCTAAATTAGTTACATTTTTTTTATGTTATTTTGAAATCCTCTCCTTGTCATTTAATTTTACAAACTTTTTAATCAAAATCGTGTCATGTAGGCAATGGTTATCCTTTTTCGTAAATAAAAAAAAAATCATTCTAATAAATACACACAAAAAAAAGCTCTACAATAATGTTTTAATATCAACATAATAGTTTGAAATTAGATTACGTCAAGTCTATTTATATAACTTAAACACATATGGCTATAAAATAATTAAAATCAAATCAAATTAAGTATATAATTGATTAATGGTTAATTATATTTTTTTATTTTAAATATTTTTTAAACATCTTGGTTTAATATAAACAATCTCGTAAGTAGAAGTGGTGAAATACATCACTTCTACCTGTTTTGATCTCGTTAATTGTTGACTTGTCAAAAACATCAATTAGTCTATAAATTAAGACCCACTCTAACACCTTTATTGGCAATTTTCTTAATTACCTTTATATTCATCAACTTGAAAATAGACTTTAAAAGATATAAATTTAACTTCTAAATAATAGCACTTTTTTCACCCGCTGTCTCCTTTCTAATAAGAATAAATATATTATTTATCTAAAATGATATTGGAATAAAATTTTAATTATTAAAAAGTAAAAATTAATTAATTTAAAAAGCTTAAACCGTATATAAAATGAAAGAGAGACCAATGGCTAAAACAGTGAATGCCCTACTACGAATCGATGTGGCAGCTGACTCTATTCTTGTGTTAATAAAAACAGAATGAGGGTTAGAGTTATTTCTAATTTTATTTTAAATTTATCATAAATTTGATTATTTCTCAATTAATTTTTCAGTAAAGAAGTTCATTTTATTGAGGGTTAGAGTTATCATAATTTTGAATTAAGTCCCTTTTTATATTATCCGTTTAATTTTGTTATGTTATTTTAAACACAATTCTACGATAATAATAAAAAAAATGAAATTTTAGAATTCTACTTATTTTTATAATAAATAACATCATTTATTATCTTCACATGGTTAATTTGATTTGTTTGGTATTTAATTTTAAAAATGAAACAATTTCGTTTTTGATAAAAATAAGTAAGATTGAAAGTTTCATTCTTATTGTTATTCAAGTAATGTTTGAAACTATAAAATCAAAAGGTCATGAGACCTTAAATGATAATAAAATCAAATTATAAAGACTCAATTAAAAATGTAATAATTTTAAATGTTTAATAAAATAATGTATTTTATAAATTATGTTAGGTATCATTATTAATTTTGATATCTCAACTAGACTCATATCTCAAAGATAAAAAAAAATCATATATTATGACATAAAACATATTATTAAAAAAAAAAATTCAAAATCATAGAAGACTAGGCCAAATTTATCACAAGAAAAATTGACAAATACTTTCTAACTAAACTAAGCATAACGAAACCAAACAAAAAAAAAATATACCATTTAAAATATAATTTAATAAAAAAAAATTTAGTATAAATTCAATTAAAAATACTTTAAATAATGTGAAATTTAAATTTAGTTAAATTATTTTTATATGAAAATACATAAATGATGACCGAAAAAATTGGAAATAAAATTAAATAGAAGAAATTCAATTAAAAAATATAAAAATTTTAAACATTAAATAAAATACAAACTTTTAGTAGGAACTTAATTAAAAATATCAAAAGTTGTAGTGGACTTAAAAACTTAATTAAACTATTTTAATCCAAACATAATAGTGTTATCAATAATTGATTTGTTTAAATGCAAAACTGGATATTAAGTTGTAATGAATCATGGTCAAAAACATAATGTAAATATGATTATGACAAATACAATTTTATGGAATTAATGTTAACAATTATTCTTTTATGAAATGTCTAGTAAGCATTTTATTTATTTATTCTTGCTGATAGAACACAAAGTTAAAAACTAAAAGGATGTGCAGTTTTTGATAATATCTTCACTATATAAGTTGAAGTTTCTTTTTTCCATAAATTATTATAATAACGTAAACTAAAACTAAAATTGGTGTTTTTAAACAATTTCATAAAATAATTAATTGTTATAAGTAATAATTCATTATCTCAGTTAAGTGAGAGTTTTTCCTTTTTTAAGATGAGCATATAATCGATTATGTTTAATAATAATCGATTACATGTAACATGATTTTTATTTGTTTTGGAAATAATCAATTAAGTTGAAATGCAATCAATTATTCCAGGTTTTTCAGAAAACACAACAGTTCACAAATAAAAGATTAAGTAAACTTATAATCAATTAAAATTGTTTTAAAATACTTTTTGTATTGATGAACGAACAAATTACTTGATTATATATTTAAATAATAATCGATTATTTTGTTCATTTATTCAAAATTTCTTTAAAAAATACTCTCTAATTTTATATTTATATTTTTTATTCATTTTAAATATAAAAGCATTGTTGGGAGAAAAAAGGTTTCACATATAATGTCTTTCCAGAATCCATCTTATTTTGAAAATTCGATTAAAGTTTTTGAAAGAGAGTGTTTTTTTTTTCTTGTCTGTATTTGAAGAGGATAATATAATAAATTAGTCTATACCACATAAGATTAGTATAATATTATTAAAAAAAATCTTTCTAACTCATATAAAAAATTATACAACATCCATACCAAACTCCTATTTAGAACTAATAAAGTTAAAATTTACAAAAAAACCTAAAAAAACATCATTAACACGATACTATGCAAAAGTGTATAATAACATGCATAAAAAATGTAAAAGAAGTTATTGTAACACAAATTCTCTTTTACTAGAATTTTCATTCAAAAATTCCTGTCATTATATACTCTAGGTCAATAAAAAAGTAATTCCTATCCAAGTTTTATCAGTTTCATATTAATATAAAAATACAAGTTATTGAATGTTTTCAAAGAAGTGTAATTAAGTTATATATTGATTCTTTATATATTTTGTTACACATGGAGTAATATTTTTATTTGTTTCTTTATTTTATATATCTTTTTAATTTAAATATGTAAATTGTTTGGTATGTATAACAGGTAATTAATTCTTTTATTACCTTTAAAAATATTATTGAAACATCAAGAAGTGATTATTTTTGTCTTGATTTATTTACATGTGTTTTTTCTTAATTAAATATTTCAAAATTTAATGAAAAGTTCACTTCAAATTATTTGAATTAACTAAATGTAGATTTAAAAATAATCGAATTAGTATAAAAGATTTATAGTGTGTTTTTCTTAAAAGAAGATTATTATTTTTATTATCTTTAAATTATGTTGTTCTTGATACTTATTAATCACTGCAAATCAAATTTACCTCTCATCAATAGTTTTACGGAAAAGTTTTCTTTAAAATCTTAAAAAAAAAATCTAATTAATTCTCTTGATTGTGTTTGTTGACATTCTGTATTTTACAATTCTTTCAAATTTGGAAAATTGAAAATAACCCTCTCACTATTAAACATTGAATCAACATTTTTATTAGCTAAATGAATAAACTTAAAAGAAATAAAAAGATAGAAGGTGTGGGGAGAGAAGGTGGGATTGACCACCCATCCGTAATCCCAAAATTATTTATTGGAGAAAACCTAAACTCAAACTCCAACTCAGTTAACTTGATTTTTCTTCCTCAAATTCAAGACAAAAGTAAGCAGATGCTAAAAAAATCCAAGGTAAATAGTCATTCTATTCTAGTAATTTAATATACCATATTTATAATACAATAAAACATACAGTAAAAACAACTGCTTTTAGTTGATTTTTTAAAATATTACTAATGTACTAAATGAATTTTCATTATTAACGATCTTAAAAATTACCTTCTTTCATTAAAATAAAACACAATAATCATAATATTTATTAGGTTAATTGAAGAAAAAATATAAAATTTTGACCAAAACATTGTACTAAAATTTGTATTGTAACAAAGACTAAAAATAATATTAAATTAAAATTAAAATTTGTTTATTGAAATTTATAATTTTTTTTGGAAAATTTTAGTCTCTTAATTTATAATTATTCAGAATTTTGGTCCCAAACTTGTTTTAGCACAATTAATCACAATTTTATTTTAATTTAAAAGAATTAATGACAATCTTAATTGAGTTCATATATATATATATATATATATATATATATATATATATATATATATAGAGAGAGAGAGAGAGAGAGAGAGAGAGAGAGAGAGTTGAAATTTAATTGAAACTGTAAGAAATTATGTTTTGATGAATAAACATGGTAAATACATTGTCATTGCGTTTGTTTTACCATTGCAACT
>Ga0209489_105297_pt1 | contig 22559 bp, 7 predicted proteins | sample SiratrowhiteBW_FD_187527 | JGI IMG/M metagenome (GOLD analysis project Ga0209489, IMG submission 187527) | Root nodule microbial communities of legume samples collected from California, USA - Siratro white BW (SPAdes) (version 2) | ecosystem: Host-associated > Plants > Roots > Nodule | place: USA...
TTTTTTTTTTTTTTTTTTTTTTTTTTTTTAATCGGCAACATTAAATTGCTGGATAGTGTAGAAATTTCATAGTCTTCTTCCACTACTTTTTCATAATATAAAGCCTGCTCCATTTGAACTTTCCAAATATGATAATGTTTACCATTAAAGACTTGAATCTCCTTTCATGTTTTTATTTGATAAATGAACTGCCAGTGATCAATAAAAAATTTAGATCAATTAACTTATTTACATAAGTTAACTATTTTTACTACTAATGTGATTCACTACTTTTTATTGTGCCCGTCTAACTAATTCTTTCAATATAAGTATATCATAAAATTGAACTTCAAAATTAAGAATTAAACAAAGTTTAGTTCTTTGAATAAGCTATTATTATTTTAATTCTCTAATAGATCCAATTAAAGTTTAGAAGAATATTATTTGTATAGATACTATTTTAAAATACTATTTTCATATTGGTTTTCAACCTAGGTTATTTAAACACCGATATAAAATGATGTTTAGTAGCAATCTAGTTCTTCAAAAGATGAAAAAATATATAAGTATTTTTTTTCACTCAAAGCTTTAAACCCTTTGTCTTCGTTCATTTTTTTTTTTCACTTAAATAATAATAAGAATTAGATTATAGTTTTATTTAAAGGTTGAAGTAAACAAGATATTATATTTTCTGGATGATATAAAAAAGCATTAGAAGTATGTAGCACTATATATATATATATATATATACACACACACACACACACCATTCACACTTAAACTTTAAATGAGCGTGTAAATAATTTAAGTATAGAATTAAAAATTCCACCTTAAATGAAGATGACTGATGTATATAATTATTTTTATAAATCTATTCTCTTAAAATTTTAAGTTGAAATTCTGTCCAAATCTTTTATATAGATTGGATTATAAATTATTGAATCCAATTGTTTGCTAATATTTATTTTTTACGCATAATACATGTGTCCCTAATATACTAAGTTCCTAGCAGGGAATCATTCCCAATTATTTATGAAGTTGATGACATGAATGAAGCAAGGTAAACCATGCTGGGAACATATCTTAGGGTTCATTATTGAGGCTATAAAAAGTGCACGAGTGGATCTAGTTGACACAATAATTGACTATTGGAGCATAAGTGAAAAAAATATAGAAATAATACCCCTATATGTTTCCTATGCAGAGGCTTCATTGTAGATTTGATGAGTTTGTCTCACATGCCAACTTTAAAGTCACTTTGGGATTTAATCATTCAATAAATGAAAGTCTTAGTAGTCCCTTATTATAATCAATCAAACAAAAACATTATATATATGCTTATTGGTGCTAAATTATGTTCACTACAGTAATTAACAGTAAATACTTTTTATGACAGAGATAATATATTATGTTCATTACAGTAATTAACAGTAAATACTTTTTATGACAGAAATAATATACTTAAAAAGAATAAATTTAATACTGTAGATATAATCATATTTTAGTTGTGAAGTTCTCTATTTCTTACAAAAATCAGAGTTGTTGTTTCGTATGTTAGATTTACTTGTATTTTGAAAAAAAGATTCACATTAAATGAATTTATTGATGAATTATCAAATAGTTTCAAAATTTTATAAAAAATTATATGCTTAGTAAGGTTTATTATATAAAAAAGTACCTTTCTACGGATAGTTTTTATCATTTACTTTTTTAAATAAAAGTTCTTATTGAAAATATATTTAGGCTACTAAATTTATACCATTTAATCAATTGATAGTTTATTGTCTCACTTTAGTTTATATTCAAATGCGTAATATAAATTAAGAATAGGCTTGATAATATTTATCCCTAAAAAATACAAACTTTATATTTGGTTTCTATTAAATTTTTTATTAACTTTTGGTCTTTAATTTTTTCGATTTTATATATAGTTCCTTCCATTACGTTATGTTGTATATATTTGATGTGATATGCGCACATATGATTAAAATTTATAGGCTATAACAAGAAATTTAAAAACTAAATAGAGGCTTTAAAATGTTTTAAGTGAATATAATGATAAAAATGAAATATAACATTTTTTAGAGACTAAATAAAAAACCTGTCAACATTTTAAGGACCAATTGTACTTTTTTTAGCAGATGCTAAATACAAAAATTAGTAAATTTATCAGGAATAGAAAACCATATTTTAGCCTTAAAAATATAAATAAATTTATATTATTAAAATACTCTTCAATAAGCCTTTTGTGAACTGTTATATGTCTAATATGGCGTAATATAACCTTTAAACGGGTAAATTTAACCGTTAAATGTCAATTGTATAATTTAAAATAATTTAGATAAATAGTTAGTTTCAGTATAATAAATATGAATTTATTTTTTTTAGAAATGATTTTAATAAAAAAGTTCAATTCTGTTAATTTTATTTAAAATATGTTAATGATAATTATGTAAATGTTTGGTCTTTATTAATTACTACTTATACATATTTATTAAAAAAATGTTAAAAATCATAATTAATAAATTTCAGACAAAATTAATAAAATTAAAATTTTTATTCTAAAATTATTTATTATTATTATTAAAAATAAAATATATAAATAATTATTATACCAAACTAATTATTTATCCATATAAATTTAACAATACATTATTGAACTGAACTTTTCTTGCATTAACCAACCATTTCTTTGAGTTAAATAAAATAATAAATGATAAAAGTTTTCTTTTAAAAATTTAATAAAATAGCTTACAATCTTAAAACTCAAATTCACTAATTGAATTAAAACAACTTCATAAAATTTATTCATACATTCAATATTTTCAGTGTTTGACAACAAGCTAACCATCATGACCCAGTTCTATCAGAGAAAATTTGAAATGAATTATCTTTCTAACAATATTTATCCTTATTAATATATACATAAAAAAAGGGTTCAATTTGTGATACGGGAAAATCATCCGCAATGTGAGACAAATCTCATCACATCAATTTGCACAAAAACCTAAGAGTAGATTAAGAGAAAAGAGGACTAATTAACAATCATCAAAATGGCTATGTAATTAAGGCAGAATCTTATCTAATCTCTATATTATATAATATTTGTGATTTTTTTCCTCACAACTTTAGTCCTAAATTTTTAAGTTATACGTAATTTTTACTCCTAAATACTTTTACATAATTTTTTTTTCTAAATTTTTTTATCTAAAATTTTAATTTTCAATTTTAAAAAAGTCATGGTCTTTAATGTTGTTGTTGCTATTATTTTTAATCTTGTAAAAAGGCCACAAGCATCATGCATTTTTTCTTTTAATTTCGTTGTGTGATGTTCAAAATAAAAAAAAGTCACATTAAAATCTGTAAAAATTGGAAGTTATTAATAATTAAAAAATAAAAAAATTTTAAATTAATTAAAAAAATTTAATTAATGACCAAAATTACATATAATAAAAAACTAAAGAACTAAAATTGTAAAAATAAATAAGAGACCAAAATTATGGATTTTGTAAAATATGAAAACTAAAATTACAATTAAGCTTTCATTTTTTTAAACCCTTTATTATTTTATTTATATGTTGGATTTAGAATGGGCAAAATGAATATTTGATAGAAAACAAAACAAACTAATAATTTTAAAAATGATGAAATTTGATATACTATTTCTAAATTATTTATTTCTATTAAAACATTTTTTTATTCTTATTTTATTTATTTATATTTTTACTCTACTAATTTATTTTTCATCATTTCACTTATCTCATCTTTTCGTATCACAATGCAACATTAACATTTCTCAGTTAATTATTGATAAATTAGTATAAAAAATATTCATTAGTAATAATTTCACTTTTGACGGGTTAGAAATCTTTTATTAGTTGTTAAGATTAGTTAAATCATAAAAAAATAAAAATAAAAGATTTGGTCCTACCTGTAAATACAAAAAAGGCTTTACTTCTTCACACGTGTTTGAATCGTAAGAATTGCTTAAAATCAATGTGTGTTAAAAGGAACAAGGTGTTAGGACAACCTACATACATGAGATAAAATGTATCAGTGATCACTATAGTTAGGCTACCATTTTGAATGATAGTTTCTAGTTAAATCAAAATTAGCTTACACTGATTGTTAGACAATTAACCTTTTTGTTGAGAATATTATGCATGAAGGATATGTGTTTAGTGTGTTTGCAGGACCTGGATGAAAATGCACAATTGTTACATATGGTGACAATTACACTCTTTTAGTGTAATCAAAACAAACTAATTTTAGTGCAGTTGTGGGTGATTGATTTTTTGAAAGACCAAAATTATCAACTTATTTAATCAGCTGGATGAAAAGGCAAAGTGAATATAACAACAAAATATTGACTATGAAACTAATGCAGTTCGCTTGTTCTAACAATCTGCATTGAAGGTTAGTTGTGATACATAAGAAAACCAGATTGAGGGTTTTATAGTGAAATAAGGGACAACATTATATAAATAAGATAAAAACTTACTTGAGATAGAGGTTATGCAAGAAGTTTTTAATTCTGCATTGATTTAAATATGTTAGAAAAGCAGAACACAAAATCCGCAACATTTTGTAGTGAGGACATTAGATTAAAGTTATCTTAAATTCCGATACCACCTACTAACTAATCTAACATATTGATGTAAAGGTTGGAACAATCTTCAAATACTTCTTTTTTTCATTAATATATTCTTTATTATTGATAAAAAAAATGTTCATATATAAAAAGGATAAATCTACTCAAAGTAAAAATATTTTAATTATACCAACTAACAAGAAAACAAATTTTTTTTATTTTTACACATTTCTTACTCAAAGTAAAAATATTTTAATTATATTTTAATTATGCCAACTAACAAGAACAAAATTTTTATTTTTACACATTTATTAAGAGAATACAAGTAAGGTGGCCTAGTTTAAATCAAATAACTATACATATCAAAATTGAAGGGAAATTATATAAAAATTATGTAACCATATCAAGATGAAAATTTATATATAATAATCATATTCTTGAACATCTATAAAAAAAAAAAAAGACAAAGATGAGTGTATAAATAATAATTTTATTACTAAAAGAAACTACATTAACCCTTTACATTCTTTATTTTTATTCTTTGTATATTTGTTATGCAAGGAAACTTTTCATTGAATATCTTCTTAAAGGGAAATTATTCTTTAAATTCATATTATTTTATCTATGACTAAAAACATAATAACAAATAATACTTGTAGTTATTAGTATCAAGAAAAGATTAAGACAGGATATTCCAAAATAATTTTATGTACTCGTATTTGCTAAGAAGGAACATCATATATTGATTTATTGGTTTGTAATATGTTTGTTATTTGTGGAACCTTTTTAAATTAGACATAGCTAAAGATATATTATATCAATCTTGAAAACAACGAGTTTTGAATCGTTGGTATTAATTTGTTTACAAAATTAGATGTTGTCAAAGAAATATTAACCAAGGAAATTAACACACCATTAAAATATTTAATTATATATAAATAATTAGGTTCATTTTCAAATTTATACATTATTTATAAACTATTATTTATGTTACCTGTAATTATCGCGACCGATGAAAGAAATTTTTAAAAATTACAAATTAATTAAATTATATATGTGATCAACTATTTATATTGAGTTGTTAAAATTATTGGATTGTAAACTTTAAACAAATATCTTTGTACATCAAAAAAACTGAAAAAGTAAAATAAAAATTATTAATCTACGTGTTCTTGATTCCTATCTTAATTTTAGTTTAAGATTTTAAAATCACTGGATATGATTGCCCTTCGTATTCTTCAAAGAAAAACAAAACTGAATGTCAACATTAAATGTTAAAGAAAAAGTGCCTCTCTTGATTTCGTTTTGCCTATTACTACTTAGCTTTTTCTTTATATCCCACATTTTGTCTCATAACAAATAAGTAAATTATTTGACTAATCAAGACTTCATTGGGTCCTTAATCGTCTATTATCCTAACAGTAATCATACAAAAACATTAGCATGATATGAAATAGGTTGGTGCATCCATGACCTCATTCTGTTTGACGAATCAAAATCAAAGAACACAAACATATTGGTAGCATGGTTCATCTGCATAATTCTTCAGTAATTCTGTGTGCATAATGTTTCTTGTAATATTACCAATCTGCTAGGTATCTGTGTATCTTTGTACCATGGACATCTTGAAACAAACCTAAGATCTAGAGTAGAAAAGAGAGTGGTTTAAACGGAAGATAACTCAAATTTCACATTCTTCAAATAAAAACAAACCTAATTAGGACTTTGAATAGAAAAAGGGAGGAAGATTGCGTGTGGGGTGATGATGCAATACAAATGTATATAGTCAAATCATTATGTGTGAAATTGAAAACTAGTGTCCACGGGAAGAAATACAACTACATGACCTATTTTAGAAGATTAAGACACTACCAACTGCCAACACTTTGTCTAGGGCTTCATACTAAATAGAGTAGTCACGATGTACAATTTATGCTATAGGAAAATTATGTTTGGCAGCAATTTATGCGCTGTGTGGAATTGCAAAGGAATATGCCAGACATATATATGGTATATGTGCAACAAGTGGATTAGGGTAAGCATACTACTTCATAACCAAACACAACATCACTATCAACAAATTAGCTTATTAGACCTCAATGGAAGGACATGTGGATGGCAATTGTATGGACAATATATAATTTTTAAGAATGGAAAACTCACACAAAGGAGGTTATTACATTAGCTCAAATAAAAGTGGTTTGGATAACAAATAAATATTCAAAAACCAGTTTCACATACTCATACTAGATAGTATTTGAATTCAAAAGTATACATCTGTGATCTAATAATATTATACTAGTTGTTCACTCTTAGGTATTTTAGTGGAAGTTTAAATTTCATATTGGATAGAAATGACAAAATTGAATAACATATAAAAGACCTATAAATTCAATGTCTTAAAGTTTTGATTAAAGATGATGTCATTCTCTAATACGAGTTTGATTCAGTTCTCATTATTTGGCGATCTCTTCTAATGATGGGTGAATTTATACATATGTATTGTGTGATTGATATATATTTTAACCATGGATAATTCATAAATTTGTATTCAACTAATTAGTGAGGCTACATGTATTTGAGAATTCTAAATTTGTGCAGAATATGTGTAGCTTGGCGGTGAGTATCAGAGTGCACAACTAAACCATAGAATCTGATAAGGCTGGCTCTCTCAGAGGAACCAAATTCAAGATGGCCATAATACTGAACTGGAACAAAGTCACAATTTGGTCTTAAATTGTAGGGAATTTTGTGTCATTATGTTTGACTCTCTATGTCTGAATCCTAGTTCTCAACTTTCATGTGCTTTGGCTAATCTAGGGGACTTTTCCAAGAAGATAAGGGCTGCAATTCGTGGCACTTAAATTGGCTCAATATGTATGCTATAAAACTAAATGAGTTTGAGATTTGTCAATGAAGTAGTTTTAAGGGTGTACGGAACTTTTATTGTAATACAAGAATTTTGAATTCTTAGTTATCTCCATTGTTTGAAAATTTTATACTCACTGTGTATAACTTTAAAAATTCAAATTTTGGTTGTTGATAAAAGAAACTGGTCTTCTTGAAACTGCAATTGACATATTACTCTAGCTATATTTCTTTTAGTACATTTTTTCTTTTCTTATAAAAAAATACACAAACATTAGCATAATAAAGACTCAAACTAGAAATTATGATATTTTTCATGAAATAAAAATACATTTCATATCATTTTTATCATGAATACTCTTTAGAGCATGGTTATTGAATTGATATGAATTGTTTTTTTATATATTTTCAATCCTGAATCGAATCTTATTTAAAAAATAAAATAAACAAAATTATTAAGTAATTAACTTTTATAAAAACAAATAAACAATAATTAACTTTTTCCTAAAAGATAATTTTTATAAAAAATAAAATTAAAAAATAGCATATAAAATAAAAGCAAGTTAGTATCATTAAAAGTGTCATTGCATAAAAAGATGAAAAAACAGTGCAAAAAGCTATTCACTACTCAATTTCACATCTCATCTTCTCCCTTCTTATTGATTATCTTTTTTATCTTCTTTGTATTTTTCTTTATAGTCTTCTTCTTCATTGTTCATCTTTTCTATTGATTGACTTGAGTTTGTTATTCTTTCTATTTTTCTTTATAGTCTTCTTCGTCTTTTCTATTGACTTGAGTTTGTTAACACCTTTCACTACAGACATGTAGTAGCAGACAGCGATTTACAACTATAAATAATATTCGTTTATACGTTAAAGCTAATTAATGACAAAGACATTTAAAAGAAGCATTGACACATGTGGCACAAAACACATGGATACATTATGATAAGATAGATCCACCTAATTAATTGAGGAGGTTGAACCCTTCACGTGCCTTACTTTGCAACATATCATGACACTTCTTCTACATCACCTGCTAATGGCTTAATTCTTAATCATGCTACTCATGTTCCAACACTTTCTTCTACTTGAATTTACCTATTCTAACGTTGTACGACACTCTGCCAAGTTGAGGTTAATTAAATAAAAAATTAAGTGCACATATATATAGTGAAAAGATTAATTTATTTACTAGAAGTAAATTATCTAATGACATTATAAAACAAAGTTATACTATCTATAACAGTTTTTATAATCATTATTTTTTAAATTTGTGTAATACTGGTTTTATGTATAAAGGATTAAGAATAGTCAATAAACACTTAATTACGTACAACTTATTTTGTCGTTTTATTTATACTAACTCTTTATTTATCTCTGTTACATTTGTCATATTGTTTACAGACACGATGCACCTATCCCTGCTGTTTTACAGATATATTGTGTGCCTTTTTTATTACCTTTTCACAAATTTTAAGGTTAAAAATTTAATTAGTTTATAATGATTTTCACAGTACTATGTTTGTGTATGATAAAACTCAAGTAGAACCTAGTTGAAAAGGAAATGGAACTCACATATCAGTATCTCAAGCAAATTTAACCTAACAAAGGACCAAGAGCAAGAAAAAAGTCTTAAAAAGAGGGCATATTATCATGACTTCTTTGACATTATATTATTGTTTAATGAAAAATATATGAAAGTAAACAAGAAAAGTGAATGTTAGAGCTACAAATTGCTATTATTTTAAGAAGCTGCAATTCTAAAGACGAGTATAAATTCAACGCTAAGGTTTAGAGATGTTGTACTGGTCAAGTTGCAAAGGGTTTTGCTTCCAAACACCTTTCTGCAGTATCATCTTCTCTTACCATTACATCTTGTTTTTGGATATGAAGGTTTGGCTCTTCTTCTCCCTCTTTTTGCTTTTTTTTTTTTTTTTTTTTGTTATATATATATACGATTCATTCAGCAAATTGAAAAGAAGGGTAATTTCAAACAATTTTTTTAACATCACTTTTAAGACTCTTGTTCTTTTTGTGTTAGTCTTTTTCGTCTCTTAGGGGTTGGGAAAGATCGATATGCTTTAATTTTGTTCCTTTGCATTCCCAGTTTGTTAATAATAATATATAGAGCATTATTCTTTAAATTAATTCTCAAGAGTTAGCCTATTATTATCGAACCGATTTTTCTCTGTAAAATACTTATTAATTACAGAAATTAATATTTCAAACACACGAAATGGTTACTACATTTACCTGCACTCGAGCACTTTGATTGGCAACCTTCTACATTTTTTTAACAAACAAATATACTTTAGTAAGAAAACATTTTATGCCACTAATTAATGCACAATATTCAAATAATTATTTTTTGGTACTTAACCTTTGTTATCTCTGTCGTATTTAGCAAGAACTATGATAAAGATGTGCACTGGTGCTGAATAACCTCAAAGGTAGGCCATGAAAAGCAGTGAAGGTGGGGAAGGAACAAGAAACTGTGGTTGTGGCAGATTTCTTCATGACCTTCCTCAACAGTTACACAACCTTCTCAAAGAACTTTTCCCTACCCTTTCTCTCTCTGAGGTTCGTAACAATATCTCTTCCTCTCTGTGTATGCGTGGTTTTTGTTCTGCAACTTCTTCTGCTCCCATGATTCCTGAAAGAGTGTTTTATTTTATTTTTTTGGGTCAAAATGTGAAAATGTCGTAATTTTTAGGGTTTAAAAAGCAACTGATCCTGTCCATGTTGTACGGAAAGAAGATATAATAAAAAAAATTATTTTGCATTTCGAAAGATTTAATTTTTTATTATGTTATTCCTGCCTCCTGCCCATGGTTTTAGGGATTCATAATGTTATTTTCTTGATGATATATAAACATTTATAAATATATATATATATATATATATATATATATATATATATATGTTGTACTCTTTATAAATATATATTATTTTTATCGTTCTCTTTTTATCATATTATATTTGCCATTATTTTATACAATTTGTAAGGGTTTACTGCACAACCATATATCTAAAATTTACTTCTCTGTTTTTCTCTTAGTCTCTTTCTAGGTATTAAATAATATAGTTCACCAACCCTTTTTCTATTATCTCATTCTTTTCCTTAATTATGCAAAAGGGAAATAGTATTTTTTAAGAAAGTTTTTAGTACGAAAGTTAAACGAACCCACTGATATTGTATTTGAATTTTCTCTATAAATATTGAAGAAAGAAAGTAAAATAAAAAATAAAAACATAAATAAAAATTAATTTATATGAGTCATTTTAATATTAAATTATTTAAATATTAATTAAAATTTATATCAGTTAATTTAAGTTATAAAAAAATTCTCCAAAAAATACTGTGAAAAATATATAAGTTTATTTCATTTCACACTTTTGTGTTTGACAAACACAAGTTTCATTACGGTTGTCTTTCTTGGGTTAAATTCTTTCTCACAACAATCTTCTTATTAATTATAGCAGTCTATCCCAAGGGGAAACATTAAAAGCTTTCAAAAACCAAACACCAAAGTAGAATCAGAAAAAAATTAGGTAGGTGGAGAATATAAAAATTTCAAAATTCAAGTCAATTTAATTGGCGAGATTCAAAATTTAATTTATTTATTCTACTAATATTATGTCTTGACAACTTATACTTTTAAAAATATATAAATAAATATTATTTTACATATTAAATTGATTGGCCATGTTTATGTTTAACGAAGAAAATTAAGTTGGAATTTTTTTTATACAATTTAAAAATAATTAAGTGTGTGAATTTTTACTTTAGTAAATAGATGTCATTTAAAATATAAGTAAAATTTTACTATTTGCACTTTACATATTTATAAATGTTTAAATTATATAAAAATAGCATAAAAATTAATTATTTTTATAAATAATAATTTTTTTTATATAAAAGTAATGGAATTGTCCAACCCTTGTATACAAGACAAAACCACGAGTCTCCCACATCCAAAAAATCCTTCTCCCATGACTTTCAGTTAGATCAAATGACTTTAAATGACTAAACAGTTAGATCAATGCAATTTTATTATTTATTATTTATTAAAATTATTGAAGGCGTAAATTTAACCAAGCATAATATCAACAAAAATGTTGTCCATGCGAGTGTGAAGCTGACTTCTATTCTTTCAAATATTTCTTCGATTTCTTACAAAGTTATAATGTGAACAGCATTTATAATTGGATTTCAAAGATATCATTTAAATGAATTTTGTCTCTCTCTAACCAATTTTTTCATTATTCAAGTAAGAATCACAATTCTAATAACACGTTTAAATAATTGAGTTACTATGTCAGAGGAGTTATATATATATTATTGTGAAAACATAACATAATCTTAGTCTAGTTGGCTAAGTTGATAGAATCACACATGTACCGCAATTTAAGGTTTAGCATTTGTTGTTACTCTACGGTCAATGTTTGTCGTTTAAGCAATCAATATTGATATTGGCATATTAGTACTATTTTACTTTTTGATTTTTTTTTTCACGTACTTTAAGGTAAACTCGTTTAAAGAAAATTATTCTTGTAAGCATTAATATCAGACAACAAAACTCTGTCCTCAAACCCCAAAAACTATGTATCATTTTAAGGTGTGATTTTTAAATACATAAAAAACAACAACCGGGTTTTATTTAATGACTTGCATCAAAATCCATGGAAAGTTTATGACGATAAATTACATGCAATTATTATTAGTGATATTCAATGAGTTAGTCAATTTATGAACTAACTTAATATATAGTAAGTTAGTTAAGATTTATGAGATGGCAACACTTTTCCAAACCACAATGGTGATTCCTGATTGCATTATGAACCCACACCACCCGGCTAAAATATTATTCTATTGTATTTCTTCATTATAAAATTTATTAAATGCAAATTTATTTAGATATTTATATAGATTAATGTAGAAAGTAAAAATTGTTAGTTTTCAAAATATATATATGTTCTATTGTCATTAAATAGGTTTTTAATTAGCCATTAAATCAGTCTAGAACATTAGTAATCAAAATTTTAACTACTTTAAATTTAAATTTTAGTTTAATTTCTAATATTTAATTATTTAAATTTAAAGAATATTAATTCAATTAATTCCAGTTGATTTTAATATACATGACAGGTGTTTAATAAATTATAATTTCTTAAGTGATTAGTTTTTTTGAGACATGTTATATTGCAGTGAAATTTAAAATTAATGTTTTCAAAAACTTTAAGGAAAGAAACATACAAAATCTGTAGGGATACAATAGAAAACTGTTGACATTCAAAGTAGATTATCTCTTCTCAACAAAATCTCTTCATATGCACCTGTCATGAAGAAGAATAGTTTCTTCATAAGGATGCACCTGACACCTGCTACGTACTAAAAACGAATGAGATCATAGTCAAGTTTAGAAAAGGGTATAAAGTAAAAATTATAATCTAACATATTTTATTGGGATCAAGAAAATCTACAAAATAATCGTTTTTTCTATTTTTTTCCAAAATTTACTTTACTTAAATATTACATTCTAATTCTCACAATATTTAAACTAATAAAGAATAGGAATCTTAAAAATAAAAGGTGTAATTTTAATTTTATTTTTAAATCATTTAATTTTACAATAGCCAATTATATTTAAATAAATATAAGAAATGAGAATGTGAAAATAAATTTACATATATATACAATATACAAATCTAACCTTTTTTTCTGTAAATCGTAGAAAAGTTAAACTTGGTGAAAATGATTCTTTTAGGTCAATAGGTTAAAATGAAACGGGTAATAAAAATTAGATTCAATTTTGTCTACTTATCAGTTTAAACCAGTTAAGGTATTGTTTCATGACCCGGGTTTAGTAAGAATTAAACCAATAATAATAGTAGTATAATATAATTTTACTATGATATACTATACATTAAGTAATAAACTAATATATTATGGAAAATAAATAAACTACATAATCTATAATGAATTTTAACACTGATTGTATATCACTACTCTGAACAAAGCAACATTGTAAATTTTTATTCGAAAACTAGTACAAAGAAGCTGTTAGAATCATGTGCAACAGTTATTTTGCTGACACATATGAGATGCACTTGCATGCATGCAGGTAAAAGAAGAGTTTAAATCACTGGCGAACATTGCATGTCCAATAATGGTGACCAACGTGCTTCTGTACTCCCGATCTGCCATTTCCATGCTTTTCTTGGGTCGCCAAGGGAAAGTTGAGCTAGCTGGAGGAGCACTTGCAATAGGGTTTGCCAACATCACTGCAAATTCCTTCCTCAAGGGTCTTACCATGGGAATGGACCCAATTTGTTGCCAAGCATATGGAGCAAAAAGATGGTCAGTTCTAAGGCAAACCTTTTTCAAAACCTTGTGTCTTCTCTTTCTTGTTGCCATTCCCATTACCCTACTATGGCTAAACATGGCACCCCTCCTTCGGTGGCTAGGCCAAGACCCTGAAGTCACAAAGGTGGCACAAGTTTACATGGTTTTCTCTATCCCAGAATTGCTTGCCCAAGTTCATCTCAATCCATTGAGGTCTTTCTTGAGAACACAAGGCTTAACAGCTCCTCTAACCGTAGCTGCCTCTTTTGCTGCCATTTTACACCTTCCAATAAACTACTTCTTTGCTACATATTTGAAGTTGGGAGTGAAAGGCATTGCACTAGCCACAGGTTTGAACTCAATAAACATGATATTAGGGTTAGTGCTTTATCTTCTTGTGTCAGAGAAACCTCTAAAACCTTGGGAAGGTGCCACTATTCTCTCTTCCTTACGTGATTGGAGACCATTGCTAAGTCTAGCATTACCAAGTTGCATCTCAGTGTGCTTGGAGTGGTGGTGCTATGAGATAATGCTTTTCCTATGTGGCTTATTGAGTAATCCACAAACCACAGTTGCTACCATGGGTGTCCTAATTCAAACAACAGGGTTCCTATATATATTCCCATTTTCACTGAGTGCTGCCTTGACAACACAAATTGGTCACTCACTAGGCGCAGGGCAACCCTCACGTGCACAAAGTACAGCCACAATAGGACTTTTCTTAGCATTTGCATCTGGGGTCTCAGCCTTTGTTTTCTTGATGTTTGTGAGGAAAGTGTGGGGGAAGCTCTTCACAACTGAGGCACAAATTATTGATATGGTTACAACCATTCTTCCAATTTTGGGGTTGTGTGAGATTGGTAACTGGCCTCAAACTGCTGCATGTGGGATCTTATCAGGAACTGCACGCCCTTATGTGGGTGCAAGAATAAACCTGTGTGCATTTTACCTAATAGGGTTGCCAGTTGCAGTTTTTGCTGCTTTCATGCACAGATACCAGTTGAGGGGTTTGTGGTTTGGCATGTTGGCTGCACAAATTTCGTGTTTTTGCATGATGGTGTACACCTTGATTCAAACTGATTGGGGGCGTCAAAGTAAACAAGCTGAGCAACTAGCTCGAACAATAGATGATGAGGAAAATGTAAATGATGATGAGGAATGTGGACTCCTTAATTCTGATTTATGAGATGTTTAAATCAATTTTGCATTTACTACATGACCACTTTTTTTTATTGAGATTTCATATCATTCCTCATGAGTCACTAGAACATCATTTCTTCTCAGTTAGATGGACATAAAAAAAAGCTTGGTTACACTTATTCATGATGAATCTTTAAATAACAATGCATCTCTATTAACAAGTACCTGAGTTCATCATCCACTTTCCAGAGATACATTCCCCCAACCATTAAAATAGGATGTTTTGTGTGCATGCATTGAATATATTATTTATTGATGAGTATAAAATTTGTAACTGGTATATATTATTTATAATTAGTTTTTATTTTTCCATCAGCGATGCTAATAACCAAAGATAATTCACGAGTTCTCATTATAATTGTACCAGCAGAGACAAATGTAATTAGTGTCACTAAAATTGAATATATATTTTTTTTCTAAATTTGTAGAAATATTAAGCATACAAAATCAATTCAGCCACAACATAAGAGGTTCTCGGCCCAATAACTTCACTCGTCAGTTATCAGTCCAATACAGATTTGATGAGTAAAATCAAGGCAAAAAACTTCCTGCACCCATCAAATTGACTGACACCCCATCACGGATAGGAAAGTACAAAAATACCCTTACTTTTAGCTTTCGAAAAATATATTTTGAAATATAAATTTACATTCTGAAAGATAGCTTTCTGAAATTCCAGAATACAAATTTTATATTCTAGAAAACATATTTTTTAAAATATTTTTCGGAATATAAGATTTATTGCTTTCCGAAATATATTTTCAGAAAGCATTTTTTAGAATGTAAATTTTTCTGAAGGGTATTTTTAGAATGTTTGGAAAATGATGGGGTGCACGTCAGAAGTGATGGGGTGCGAAAAGTTTTTGCCTCAAATCGATCTTACACACGTTTCTGTTCAGCTCATTGTTAAAGACGCGTTCTATTTTGCTATTAACACTCCCTGTTTTAGTTATTTTATTTCTATAGATACATTTATGGATTTCCTTTATATAAACCTATAAAAGAAAATTTTGATCAATTTTCATGAATTCAACATGTTATAGTTGGAGAAAATGAGTTTGGCTAGCAAGTCCAATAAGAAGAGGACAGTGATGTGAAAGAGATGAAGGTTGATTCCTACAAAACTCTCCATCCTTGTAGTTTGGAAAAATGGATCAAAACAATATTATAAAAAGTAGTTATAATGTAATAATCATTCATTTATTATCATTTATGGTAGTGATTTTAGTAGTATATATAATCAAATTTGGCTACTAAATCTAATTATCCCACTGATTATGGCGATGATGAAGAGGACTGAACTAATGAGTTCAGGTTTGAAAATGTGGAAGAAGCAAGGTGTAAGTAATGGAAGGTGGTGATAGAGCTAGACTCAACAGATTCAGTGCATAATATGAATTTACTTTTAATTTATGAATTTAAGTTTTATATATATTAAACTCTAAACAACTTGATATCTTATTTCATTTCGAAATTCAATAATATATTACCTAAACACTGAGAGGAGAATACATAAAAACTAGAGTGTTGTAGTGCTAAATACTTTGTTGAAGTTGAGCATTTACTTTATTCTGGACAATCACTGATATTAATTAGATTGTTATATTAGACAATTTGGTTTATATTGTGTAATTAGGTTTATGTTGGATAATTTGGTTTGTTTTTAAACTGTTATAGATGAAATTTTTGGTATAACTAATTTATTATGTATCTTTTTAACTTTTATTATTATTATTTAGTTTTTGTAAACTAATATGTTCATATTTTTTTCTTTACACTTATTTATAATACTATTAGATTTTTATATTGTTGATATTCTTAAGAGTCTTTTATTAAAAATTTGCAAAACAAAAAAGTTTTTTTTATAGGTTTTCTTATGAATTTGGTATAGAAACAATTATACCTGATTTTTGGAATTAAATTATGCATTTCTTATAAATAATTTTTGTATAGTATATCAAATTCGATTAAACCAAACAAACTCATTGGTTTGATCCGGATTTAGAAATAATGATCATAAGTCTAAATAAATTAAAAATAATTAATTGAATTTCTTTTTACTTCATCTTTATTTTAAATTGATTCGTGAATTTCGGGTGTCAGTCTAAATCATTAATTTTATTTATATTTTCTTAAAATTTAAACTTTTCAATTTTGACTTGTAATTATTTTAATTAAAATATTACTTTTAAATAAAATAAATGAAGTGAGTGACACTATATTAAATATATAAAAAATGTAAAAGAGATAAAAAAATTAAATAAATAAGATTTAAGTGTCATTTAGGATAATATCTAAAAAATAAGTGTATTTTTTCAAAATAAAATTAAATAAAACAAACACTTGGTATCTCCTTTAAAACTCCTAATCATCAATATCACATGTTACAAAATTCTTCATAAATTTAGTATAAAAATTGGTATTCATTTTTTTATTTTTATGAAAATCATTAAAATGTAACAAATTAGAATGTATTATGTTACCTACTAAATTATTTTTACGATGATAATAATTAATAAGAATTATTTTTTTTAATTTACACAATAATAATGTCTTATTTACTTTAACGCTTTAAGACCAAAATAACAGAGTCTGATAAACATTAAGAAGATCAAAACCAAAACAAAATGAAAAAAATAATAGAAAAAATAGAAAGAAGCAACAATAATATGAATGAAAAAATAGTTAGCATTACATGATTCAAGTTATCAATCTTTTATAATATTTGTTAGGTTATCGTTGACAATATTAATAAATGTTTATATAAACAACTTTTAATTATCAAATCAAATATATTAATGAAATTATTTGATCGTAAATATAATTATATGTAGCTTTTAAAATAACAATAGCAAATTATAAAATTAAAACATGTCAAAAAATTATACTTAAATATTTTATCTAATAAAAGAAATATTATTATCTTCGTGATAAACACTATAAATAAACTATGTTATCAATTTTTTTAAATAACGTTTAAATATATAATTATTGATTATATATATATATATATATATATATATATATATATATAATAAATTCTATCACTATAAAGTTAATATCCATACATCCTACGTAAAAAATGTACTATAATATTTTCTTTTCAATCAAATTGCATTTTTCTTTTTATTATTATTATCCTTCTCAAACAGTACACAAAGTTTTACATATTTATGAATAAAAAGGCAAGAAGAATTAAAGTAATTTAGCATTTTCTAAAACTTATGACTGTTAACTTTTCATTAATATACCGAAAGCGAAACGGAAGGAGAAGGAAGAGTAGTAGAATGCTGTATTTGTTTATTATTTTTTGTCAAGAAGTTTACGCCATTTTAATTTTGAAGTTAATTAGAAAAAGAGAATGTTAGGTATGTTTGAATAAAGGTTGTAGTTGTTGATAGAAACTACGAGAATTTGTAGCTATGACTAGAAATTAGAAATATAAATTTGTTAGGTTGAATAAATCTTGCAGGAATCAGCTTCTTTATTTTTAGCTGATTAGCTATTAATATCTTGTAATTAGGTGTAAATATTGCTCCTATTACTCGTAAACAAAATCATCAGATTCACCTTCTCAAACATAAACACATACTTTTATAATATTCTGGTATCAAGAGTCAGTTTAGGCCTAATATAGTATAGATGGAGCTAACTATAGGCCTAATATAGCATAGATGCCAAGGAGTGATGGGTACTGAAAATACATTTGTGCAACCTTTAATTTTTAAGTTCGATGGTCATTATCATCACTAGGTAATATTTGATGGAAAATCTTTTACATTCCAAAGAGTATTGGAATTTGTTAGAGATTGATATCATTATAGCTCCTAAAATAAATCAAAAAATAGATTTTTTTTTAAATTAATAAAATAATTTATGATATTTTTATTTTTTTATTTTTTGAATTTTTTGTGATACACCATTATTTATTAAATTATTATAATTAATTTTATTTAACATCTTTTTTTCAATAGATAATAAAAATAATTTATTTAAGCTTTTATTGAAACATAGTTAATCTTAAAATGTGTATGCATGTATGTGTGTGACATAGTTTTGTTTGTTACATTAAGGTAGAGGTTGGAATGCTTCGTCTCTCTTATGATGATCAGTATGGGCTAAGCTGAATCGTTCTTCCAGAGTTTCTCCCGTCTTCTCCTTTACTAGATCCTTTTAGATGTTAGGTTGGGACACCATCCATTCACAAATGTCTTACGAGAGTCTTTAAATCTATTAAAGGATTATCAAGTCTCCCCTTATTTGTTCAGTTGTAGTTGGTAGATAAAAAAAAAAAAAAAACATGAAGTGGACCCTAAATCCTAAATCAACACATGAAAGTGGACCTTAAATCCTAAATCAACGTTTGTTTATTATAATCAGTTAGAGAGAAATCTTCATTAGTTTTTAAGTCATAATACAATTATCCCAAATCATTTGTAGTATCAATTCCCTGCTTCATGCAAACAACTTTAGGAATAATACTTGAGAAATAATATTCACCTAACATTTAGATAAAAGTCATTTGTCATTATTACTATCATTCTTATTATTTTCATTCACAATATTTTGATTTATACTATAGCTAAAGATGACATCTGTAATTACTAGTTAGTATGTATGAGCATGTGCACATATCCAACCTCAACATCAACACTTCAACTGGTCTCCATCCCTAAGGAATCAAATCTTCCATTAACAAACATGTAAAACTGGTACTTCATGATCATGAGACATTCTCCCCATAAGGAAAATAATAATTATCAATAAAGACTATCAACGATATTCTACAAGTTTCAGAGTCTCAAAATATATTTCATACAAATTGGAAGTTTGAAATATATGTTATAAATCAATTTATCTCTCGTAATGAAATATTTTGTAAATAAACTTGAGTGAGATCATAAAAGGGATTTTAATAAATTTATGAGAATATTAATTTGTATAATTATAGGATTTAGGGGTATCTCACATAAATACAAAACAAGATACAATATATATAAATATCTCTTTTTCCTATCTTGGGAGTTCAAAGCAGAGCTTCCTTCACTGTCCTTTTCTCATATTTTTCTCTCACTATTCTTTTGTGAATTCTCATACACTCCATTTATGAAGAAGTCATGAGTAGTCAGTACTTATTTATAACTTCATAGTTGTAATTCAACTAATTCTTAAGAATCTACTTTGAATTTGGTTATAAAGAGATAAGTGTTAAGATGTGATGTGTCCATGGTAAATAATAGAAAATGGGGTCTAGGGTTCACATCTTCGTTCTTATCTATAATCCTGATTGTGAAAAAATATTTATCTTAGTCTCCTTAAGAAATGTTTTTTATCCCTTTAGTTAAACATGTCTCATCATGGTGAAACTCTAATAATATTTTGTAATAGAGAAATCTTACTCATATTGATTCGTCTAATAGTTTATAAGCAGTAGTTACCTTATTCGTCTAATGTTCTATCTTAATTTGTATCATCTGATGTCTCTTAAAGAAACACATAAGCTAGTAGTCTATGGATAAAATTTCACTATATAAACTCTTCGTCTTATGTGTCCAATAACTTTAAACATTTTTATTTTAACATTTGATTTCAATATAGTATCATCTGGTGACTTAAATTTATTTATCAAATAGGAATCTGATCATTCTTTACTTTTGACTTCGTCTAATAATCTTTCGTTTGATCTCGTGATATATATTTTTTAATATAAATTTTGACTCGTAAATCTTTACATTTTATTCAAAGAATTATATATAGAGTTCTTCTTAATATTCTCATTAAACAAATATACTTCGATCATGTTTAATAATATGTTTAATAATATTATATTTTTAAGTTACCAAATAATTGTATATTTTTGATAATATAATGAAATCATTGTTAACGTTATTTTCTCTCTATATATATTTAAAAAATAATTAATTCTTTTATATAATATAAAAAAATAATTAATTTTAAATGTTTTTTGAAGTGATTTTATAATTTTATTTTAAATACTTAGAAATAGATGGTACTATGATGGAATAATGAAAAGACATTGAAAATTTTAAAAAATTAACCTTTAAGATTTATTGACTATTTAATATTTAAAAAAAAATAAAAAATACTATTAATTTATTATTTATAAGAGAAAGTTTTAAAACTATTATTTATTTAATAATATTTATAGTATCAATATAAATTTAATAGTCAAGAGTTAGTTATAATATTTGAAATTTTTAATTAAAAAAATTAAGTATAATTTTATAATTTTTTTAATTTTATAATAAAATATTAATATTAAAGTTTTTGAAACCTTAAGTACTCAAAGGCAAGATTATCTCTTCCAAGCCTTTGGATTGTTCCATTCTCGAGACTATTATTAAGAAAGACACCTTCAAAGACATAATGCCAATTCAAGTTCAAATTCTCTTGTCAATGCTATTTATAATATAAGAGACTTAAACAGCAATAGATATGTTTTAATGTAATGTAACACAAATTATTAAGTGAACTTTACACATATCAAAACTTTAATATATTAGATATGGGAGTCCTTTGCTTGGGCTTTTCAATTTGTCAAATTTTATTCAATGTGACTTTATATTCATACTTGCACTTTAACCCTCTTTCTCTTATATGGTCTTTAGCATTGTATGTTCCCCTAAAGTGAAAGTTTTTTTTTTTTTTTTTTTTCATCCACAAGCATTGATCCTTGAGAGCTTATAAAACTTGCAATCTTATTAGCCCATATTAATAGGACAACTCACCTAACGTTTATGCTTTTTATGGAAGATTTTCAAGCTGCCTATAAATGGATTCATTGTGATGAGACAATAGTTGACCATTTGATTCAACCATTATATAAAAACACCTCAACTTCATGCGAACTATTTAATTAAATTTGCAAAATGAGTTTTGACTTTCATAAGTATGCAACTCTATAATATATACAACATTCATTCTCATTATCGAAGTATGCAAGGAGTTAGTATAGATAAAGAATTTCTCATAAAAAATTGGTTTTGTTCAAGAGAAATGTTTACTATGATAGTTAAAAGACAATTCATCTTGATTAAAATATAAATATTTTATATTTATGGTTAAAACGTATTAATGTATAATTGACTACAGGATTTATATGTTAACCTTTTCGAAATGACCAAACTTCATATTAAGTTTAAAGTTTATTGTGAAAGTGTTTGTTTGACAATTGTATTTAAACAAAACTTAAATCTAGTGAAATATGTTTCAAAATAGAGTTAAAAGAGAAACTCATTATAATTATAATACATAAAACACAACAAATTAAGAGAGAAGACATAATAAAAAATAATTATAAAATTCATATGTTCATTATATTTTAGTTTTTTAATTGTAAACATATATTTATATTAAATTGTTTGTAGTACAATATGTAATTGTTTTTTTTGTTTTAAGATTAGATTATTAATTGAATGATAAAAAATCCAAAAATTATTTGCATTAACATTAAGTCTTTTTTATCCTCTTATTTTTTTTTATTTATGAGTATTATTATTTATTTTTTTAAGATGGTAGAAATATATATATATATATATATATATATATATA
>Ga0209489_105299_pt1 | contig 22553 bp, 8 predicted proteins | sample SiratrowhiteBW_FD_187527 | JGI IMG/M metagenome (GOLD analysis project Ga0209489, IMG submission 187527) | Root nodule microbial communities of legume samples collected from California, USA - Siratro white BW (SPAdes) (version 2) | ecosystem: Host-associated > Plants > Roots > Nodule | place: USA...
AAATATATATATATATATATATATATATATATATATATATATATATATATATAATTAAATATGAATGTGTTATACGTGAAAGGGTCAAATGGTTAACGGCAATAAATATTAAATTGATTATATTTGTATTTGTGATCATTTATTAAAATTTTAAACACAGCTACAGAATTGAAGAAGTTTTTTTTTTTCCGAAGCAATTGATTCTTGATTGTGTGTATATATATAGCCTTTGGAACTATTAAAGTTGTCAATTCAAGAGCGCTGAGATTTAACATCTATTTATATATAAATAAGCGTATTTCTTATTGTATTAATAATATTTTCTAATGAAACAAACAAACCAAGAGACACAAAATTTGTTTTTGTATAATTTATTTTGTTACTCCATGTTAAACCCATATTTTCCTTCCTACAAAATTAGTTGGATGACAATCAAATTTTTAATGAACAAGTATTGAAAATATCTTTCCAATGTGATGCATGTATAATTATTTAATATTTTTACTGAAATGCATGCCAAGGAGAAATAACTTACTTTGTCAATTTCCCCTTAATAGTAAGCAGTTCGGTGGCATATGCCTGTGTAATCTCTCCTTGTGGAATATGGTGATCAATTGTTTGATGTTTCCATAATCCCAATATTAGCATAAGCTCACTTATAATTTCACCTATTGGTTGCTAATTAATCAGAGATCTCCATTTTCAGTTTTCCCTAACTGGTATAAGACAGTTTGTACTCGCTATCTCTTTTCGAGTAAAGTTGTAGTTATAGTTTTACGGAGACATAAAGGAGTTTAAGCAAGCATATAAATGCATGGACTTAGAAAAGTACACTAATATAAAGTCTTCCTGTACTTCCTTAAAGTACACACTAATACAAAGAAGAAGATAGCATGAATTAAGTTGCAATTTCCTTAAAAACAATAATAAATATATGGAATTCTTAGTGGGAAGTTGATAATTAATATGAAGTTTTAGGTCATCCATTATGGTCATTGTGAAAAAAAAGGTAATATGGGAATAAAAGACATGTTTCTAATTAACAAAATTTTAATCAAATGATGAACATGTCAACCCAACAAAACAAACTTACTTTCTCACTAAAATAAATTAATTATGTGATACTGAAAACCAAGTATTTTATAGAGTTTTTTTATCAATAATAAAAATTTTAATTATAAAGACAATAGAGTTAGCCTTTATATAAAAATAGTATAAAATTTGTAAAAACAATGTAATGTATCACATTTATAATAGGCAAAACTTAACACATGTTCCTATGCTCATAAATATAATATATTTAGTCCTTATTTGATATTCATTCACATTATGAGTTTTTTTTTTTACCAGAGAGAGGACAATTTTAAATAAAGAGAGAGGATGGGTGAGAATGAAAAGGAAGATCAACTCAAGATTACTCGGACATCCAGACTTATGAAAGGATACAAGATATTACTATCGGGAAGAGAAATATAGCTTTCATTGAATTATGAAATGTGAAAGCCTTACCAACAACTCAAAACTTTGCTTGAAGAGTGTTACTAATAAAATAGCTATAAATGATAAATTGACAAGTAAAGGAATTATCTTATTTAGTAGTTTATGTGTAATGTGTGGGTTGATGTTTTGAGCTGATATGTAATCAAATTTTGATAATTATAAAATAGGGTTGATGTGTCAAAATACACTTTTATGTATAAGGGTTGGGACATTCCTCAAATGTCTCACCTTTTATTAAATTTGCTCATTGCTGAGAAAAAAAAATTATAAGCTTTAAGAGTGATGTCAGTTGCTCAAATTAAGGCTTGAGGCCGGATCACAAATAAATATCTAAAATTGAACTTATCATACTCATATTGGTGTTCTAATCCAATTATTTTGTACTTAAAGCCGAATATATCATTACAATCCATTTTAATGGATCATTTTGTATTGATAATCCATTATTGGACTAGTATTTATTTTTTTAATTTATGCAGGGGCTTAAGCCATAAGTATGTATGCTTGTCTAAGTCATGGGTCCAGAGCACTACTGTAGCATAAATGCATATCATAGCCTATGAAATATGCTTAGTTGTAACAGGGGTGTAATTGGCATTGACTTTGAAACTTGCACTCATTATGTGTAAAAGCTGCTAGAATTTATTTACTAGAAGACACTGTATAATTAGTATAGTTCTTGGCAGTTAGTGTCACGTAATTTAAGATTCATATGACATGCTTTGAGTTGATGTGTAATCAAATTTTGATAATTATAAAATAGGGTTGGTGTGTCAAGATACACTTTTATGTATAAGGGTTGGGACATTCCTCAAATGTCCCACTTTTATTAAATTTATTCATTGTTGATAAAAAAATTTAAAAGTTTTAGGAATGATGTCAGTTGCCCAAATTAAGGCTTGAGGTTGGATCACAAAGAAATAACCAAAATTGAACTTATCATATTCATATTAGTCTTTTAATCCAATTTTGTACCTAAAGCTGAATATAAAATTTCAATCCACTTTAATAGATCATTTTGTACTGATAATCCATTGTAGGACAAATATTTCTGTTTTTCTATTTATGTAAGGGCTTAATCCATAAGTATGCAAGTTTGTCTAAGTCATGGGTCTAGAGCACTACTGTATTAGAAATGAATATCATAGACTATGAAATATGCTTAGCTGTAACATGGGTGTAATTAGCATTGTCTTTGAAGCTTGCACTCATTATGTGTAAAAGTTGCTGGAATTTGTTTACTAGATGACACTGTACAATTATTATAGTTCTTGGTGGTTAGTATTACGTAATTTAAGATTCACATGACATGTTTTGAGTTGATGTGTAATCAAATTTTGATAATTATAAAATAGGGTTAGTGTGTCAAGAAACACTTTTATGTATAAGGGTTGAGACATTCCTTAAATGTCCCACCTTTATTAAACTTGTTCATTTTTTATATATAAAAATTAGAAGTTTTAAGAATGATGTCAGTTGCTCAAATTAAGGCTTGAGGTTTGATCACAAAGAAATATCCAAAATTGAACTTATCATATTCATATTAGTGCTTTAATCTAATTTTGTACCTAAAGCCGAATATAAAATTAGAATCCACTTTAATAGATCATTTTGTACTAATAATCCATTGTAGGACCAATGTTTCTGTTTTTCTATTTATAAAGGGGCTTAGTGCATAAGTATGCATGCTTGTCTAAGTCATGGGTCCAGAGCACTACTGTAGCAAAAATGATATCATAGACTATGAAATATGTTTAGCTGTAACATGGGTGTAACTGGCATTGTCTTTGAAGCTTGTACTCATTATGTGTAAAAGCTGCTAGAATTTGTTTACTAGAAGACACTGTACACTTATTATAGTTTTTGGTAGTTAGTGTTATGTAATTTAAGATCCACATGACATGTTTTCAATGTATAATCAAATTTTGATAATTATAAAATAGGGTTGGTGCGTCAAGATATGCGTTTATGTATAAGGTTTGGGACATTCCTTAAATGTCCCACCTTTATTAAATTTGTTCTTTGTTGATAAAAAAAATATTAGAAGTTTTAGGATTGATGTCAGTTGCTCGAATTAAGGCTTGAGGTTGGATCATAAAGAAATATCCAAAATTGAATTTATCATGTTCATATTGATGTTTTAATCCAATCTTGTACATAACGCCGAATATAAAATTACAATCCACTTTAATAGATCATTTGTACTAATAATCCATTGTATAACTAATATTTCTGTTTTTCTCTTTATGTAGGGGCTTAATCCATAAGTATGCATGCTTGTCTAAGTCATGGGTGCAGAGCACTACTGTAGCAGGAATGAATATCATAGACTATGAAATATGCTTAGCTGTAATAAGGATGTAATTGGCATTGTCTTTGAAGCTTGCACTCATTTTGTGTAAAAGCTGCTAGAATTTATATACTATAAGACACTGGTGGTTAGTGTTATGTAATTTAAGACCCACATGACATGTTTTGAGCTTATGTGTAAGCAAATTTTGATAATTGTAAAATAGGGTTGGTGTGTTAAGATACACTTTTATGTATAAGGGTTGGAATATTCCTCAAATGTCCCACTTGTTATTTAATATGTTCAATGCTGATAAAATAAACATTATAAGTTTTAGGAGTGATGTCGTAATTGAGATATTCACAATTGCTCAAATTAAGGCTTGAGACTGGATCAAAACAAAATATCTAAAATTGAACTTATCATACTCATATTGGTGTTTTAATCCAATTTTGTACCTAAAGTCGAATATATAATTATAATTCACTTTAATGGATTATTTCGTATTGATAATCCATTGCAATACCAGTATTTGTATTATTATATTTTTGTAGGGGCTTAGTCCATAAGTATGCATGTGTGGCTAAGTCATGGATCCAGAGCACTACTGTAGTAGGGATGAATATCACAGACTATGGAATATGCTTAGTTGTAACAGAGATGTAATTGGCATTGTCTTTGACTTGCACTCATTATGTGTAAAAGTTGCTAGAATTTATTTACTATAAGACACTGTACAATTATTATAGTTGTTGGTGGTTAGTGTTGTGTAATTTAACGTCACATGTTTTGAGGTTATGTGTAATGAAATTTTGATAATTATAAAATAGGGTTGGTGTGTCAAGATACACTTTTATGTATAAGGGTTGGAACATTCCTCAAATGTCCCACCTTTTATTAAATTTTCCCATTGTTGATAAAAAAAACATTATAAGTTTTAAGAGTGATGTTGTGGATGCAGTTGAGATATTCACAGTTGCTGAAATTAAGACTTGAGGCTGGATCACAAATAAATATCCAAAATTAAACTTATCATACTTATATTTGTGTTTGAATTCAATTTTGTACTTAAATTCGAATATATAATTACAATCCACTTTATTAGATTATTTGATAATCTATTGCATGACTAATATTTTTTTTATTTATTTATATAGGGACTTAATCCATAACTATGCATGCCTATGGGTCCAGAATACTACTGTAGCATGATGAATATCATAGACTATGGAATATGCTTAGCTGTAACAGGAGTGTAATTATCATTGTCTTTGAAGCTTGCACTCATTATGTGTTAAAGCTGCTGGAATTTGTTTACTATAAGACACAATATAATTATTATAGTTGTTGGTGGTGAGATTCACATGACATGTTTTGAGCTGATATGTAACTAAATTTTGATAATTATTAAATAAGATCAATGTGTCAAGATACACTTTTATATATAAAGATTCTGACATTCCTCAAATGTCTCACCTTTTTATTAAATTTGTCCATTACTAATAAAAGAAAAAAAAGAACATTATAAGCTATGTTTCCTATTAGTCACAATCATCAAATAATTTTCCTTATCTTAGTTCAATAACTCAAATTTAAACTTCTCTTTCCCTAAAATGTCTCATTACATCTCTTCTTTACAACTTCTTCCTTCAACTACGTTATTTTAAATAATGGTTTAAATGTTAAAAAAATTCCATTAATTATATTAAACCAAAAAAAAAACGTTTTCCATAATGAAATTATAAAACAATATTCTTAATTTTTTAAATATTTAACTTTAAAAATTTGTTTGTATAAAAATATTAAGATTTATTTTGTTTGAAAAAAAAAGTCATGCATAACTGAAGTTAACTCTTTAAATAAGAACAATTTACATTAGAAATTTTCAAACTTCATAAGACTTTTCTTACAAATATTTTGTGCAACGTTTAAAATCCATATAAAAATTCGTGGGAAACTTATTATTTTGTGAATTTTTATAGAAAAATTATAGGAAAAATATCGCAAAATATAAACAATTATAGTATAAAGAAAACCATTTTGTTATAATAACTTATGTATATTTATTAATGATTACAAAATGTAAATAAAAAAATATCATCTAATTGTTTTGAAAATTAATTTAAAGAATACAAATTTTAAAATATTAAGTTTACTACTTTAAAAATTTGAATTTGTTTTAGGTTTATTGCATACTTTAAGCCAACCTAATTACGTTGAGTTTTACTTAAGTCTCAAGTAATTGATTATCTATATTTGTATAATTAAAATGGCTAATTTTTGTAGTAAAACGTGATAATTTTTTCTATGTTTGTGTGACCATATAGTTAGAGAATCCATAGAAAACAATATTGATGTCACTATATGAAAAAGGAATTCATAATATGAGTATTTATCTGACGTATATATATGTATTTAAATATGTTTAAATCAATGAACCAAAGTTGACATTTACAAGCAACCTTAATGTAAGTGTAGAATTCCGAATTCCACAAAATACATAATAGTCTGTCCTTCTTATACCATGGAGAGTATAAATATGTAAAAATATTGAATTATGGTCCCTTCATTGTTAACTATGGTTAACTTCAATCAAACTTAGTTTTATAATTAGAAAAAGATTTGATGGGTAGAAGGGTTGAACAGGAATAAAAAAATAGCATTAATAAGTGTCATTTGTGTGGTTCCTTGGATTGCAAGTAGGAATATAGAATACGAAAATGGGAGGAAGAAGGAATTGTCTTCTTAGAAATGCAACAAGCTAGGTGGCTAGCTATACCTATATAGCTCTCAAACCTTAAGACTCCAAATTACTACTCATTACTCAAACACTCAATTGAGAGAGGGAAACAAAACACTTTGCTTTTCTTTTTCAACTGAAAATCTGATGAACAAATTGACATCCCAACCTTCTTCCCCCATTGCTCTCACTCTCCTCTTTCTGGTGACGTCACATGAATCCCACACCCTCACTCCCACACGTACACACACGGGTCCCACTTCATCATTGCTTAAACCTAATTACATATCCCCACTCACGTGCCAAAACAGCTACGCACGTGTCTTTAGTTTGCTATATATGTTGGTACTACCCATTGCACACTTGTTTTATGAATTTGATTTCTTTTAGAAGTAAGTGTTATTTTTTAAAGTAGTTCACGTTCTGGCTGGAAGTGCCGCACTGCTTTGGGAAAGTTTGAAGGAACAGGAGCCACCCCTTTGTCTTTGGTGGTTAAACTTTTTAAAGGCTAAAAGGGCACATAGCATAGCATTGGCTGTACCCTTTGCCTTTTTGGCAGCACTATGTGATTTTGTTTCAAGCAACAACCAAATCTCACCATCTCCATACCTTTCATGCATCTCAAACACACGCATACTCCTAAAGTATATTCAAGCTTAACATCAAGCACCTAAGTTGTTTTGCTTTACTTGTTTATTCATTTCTCCTCTAAATATATAATATAACCCCACCTGCATCAATCAATATATCTATATATCTATCATGCATTGCGTACATCACTGGTACCATTATCTTGTCCTACTTCTTTAAAATATTCATCTGCTTAGATTTGGGACCAAAAGCTGCTCTTTCCTCAATTTCATCAACATTCTGCTAGCGCCGTCTTTCAATTTCACCACACAAGCATGGATTTTATGTGTGCTTATTGCCTCCGACCATTTAAAAACTAGGTGGTGGAACAATTAAAATGTGGAATGTTGATGGCGTTGCTTTGCTTGTGAGTGATACATAGTAAAAAAATTGTGTACGAGAAACATAGCTTTCCATATCAATGTGTAACTTTATAATGCGATGAATTGATTGTAATTAATTAACGGGGAAGTTTGATAGCGGCTTATATTTATTTATGTGATGTGTCAAACAGCCAGTGAGGTGCATCTTTCCAAGCCCACATTTTTTTTAAAGATCCGAATGACGTGCATCACATTAACTAGCTGGCCTTCCCACACATCCTGTTTTTGTTCTTCATTATTAACTTAATTTGTTGACAATTTTCTTGAGTATCATTCTTACACGTAGTACCAAATTTTGCCATTTGTTCGTTTCTTCTTTTCCTCCAAATTAATTGTGTTATTAAGGAATTGGTCATACTTTCCAAACATATGAAAATTACGAGACCAGGATAAACAAGACTCTGAGGAAAACCAAATTGCATATAGATAAACCATGCATTGGTGTAATATTATATGAAGATTAATAGTAGTTTCGATGAAGGGAAATTTTTTATGGGCATCAAGAGTTGGTATGATTTGTATTTACAAAGACAATTAGTATCGTCGGTTTGTTTATTTTTATAGTGTTCTACAAACAAACTTATGTGTTTATGAAAGTTCAAATTTTCTAATAAGTTATATTAATTATATTTACTGCGTCGTTATTTTAACATTTTTATCATGCTATTTTATTTTTGTTGAGTTAAAAATTCATTGTCATTATATTTTATTGTCTTACATATTTTATATTTTAGTTATAATTTTAATGTAATTTTAATATATATTTTTTAATATAATTTATTTGTTTTTACATATTTTTTGAATTTGAGACATTAACTTAGAAATTTAAAATGAAGCCATCATAAGTGAGAAAAAAATTCTGGGTGTAAAAAAATAGAGGACTTGAAAGTTATAAAAGGAAAAAAAAAATGGAGGAGTATAAAAAATGTGAGAGAATCCAACTTTTGATAATTATTTTGTAGGCGTTAGAGAAACAAATGGTATTACACATAATAAAGTACATTAGAAAGCAAAATATATGTAAAAAATATAAATGAATCTTTTATATATTATATAGATTAATATATATATATATATATATAAATAGTGAGATTTTAGAAATATAGCATTCAGGCTGGCTCAAGGCCCAAACAAATAAAGCAACTACTTTACGCCTCAAGATCTCAAATATGCCAACAAAATATAATATTAATACATTATTATCAAATTAAAAAAATATTTAATTCTAAAATTACACTTAAAGATAATTTTTAATAAAAAAATTAAAATATCTTAATTGACTTTAAGTCTACATAAATGCTATAAATAAATATTCTTTAATAACTTTAAATTTATATTGATATTATAAATATTATTTAATGAATAGTATTTTTGAAAAAAAAATTAACAGTCAAGGAATCATATATATTAAATTTTTTTAATTTTCTATCACTTTTTACTATTACATGACATAGTTTATTTACATGTCTTTTTATTCTCTAACTCTTCCACTTATTTTCTTTATCTAACTTCTTCACTTATCTCCTCCCTTTCTCTTGCTCTTTCATTATTTCTTTCATACTATTGTTTCAATGAGTGTTTGATTGTCATTAGATCATTATCTAATCCCAAATTTGTTTTATTATTCTATATTGTATATTTATACGTGTGTCTCTATTTATATTGGCTTGAGGTGGAGTTTATATTGGCTTTTGCTCCCTTTTCATCAATATTAGGTAAAAATAATATCAAATTGATGAATTGATCTCAAAATCATTTTATTTTTTCATTATTATTTAATTAATTTCAAAATAATTTGTACATATTCAAGAAAGAACATTACAAATTTAGAATTTATAAATTACATTAAAAGTCTTACCAAATGACAAGACTGAAAGATAGAAAAAGACTTGAGACTTCAAGACAAGATATTATGATCAAGTTCATTGTTTTGACAATCAGGTTTTATCTCTTAAACTTAATCTCGTTTTATATACTTATATATTCAGTGTTATATATATATAATATAGTTTTTAATTTTATATAAAAATATACAAATATGTCAATTAGAAAATATGAATCAGGTTATTCAATTTTTTTTTTAAAAAGAAGAGTTGAGCTTTTTATTAAATCATAAGGGGCTATGGATAAATTTGTAAAAATAAACAAAAAAATATGAATTAGAAAATGCTTATTTGAATGTCTAAACTGAAAAATATTGGGAACATGATAATTTGTCGGATATTGAAAGTTTAAATGAGATTATAGGATTGGAAAATGATAAACCAATTGACATTCGTAGTTATATAAAAAGAAAAAATTCTTTTCCAAATACATATATAGTATATAGAATAATGTTAATGTTGCTTTTGATGAAAAGAGTTCTTTCAAAACTTCAACTAATAAAATCTTATTTAAGATCAACAATGTCTCAATAATGATTAAATAGATTAGATTTATTATCTATTAAAAAATATATTTTAAATAAAATTAATTATGATAGTTTAATAGATAATTTTACATCACAAAAATTTATTTTTTAAAAATCCTTATTTTTTAAATTCGTTTTAGACCTTCTAAAATCTTGAACCGTCACTAATAACATTTGAAATATATTCTATTATTCAAATAAACTATTTCCACCGATCTATGTAAAAACTTCATTTGTTTTTAAATAAACTATTTTTTTTTTCATCAATCCAAAACCTATTATGTAAACATATATAATTTTCAGCCAGATAACATGAATAATAAAACGGTTATAATGAAAGCAAATGCTTTTAAATAATATAAACATCAACTTTAATTCATTTGTTTTGTGAGATTATAAATTTTTTGTATTCTTAAGATTCAAACGATATTTAGCTAATGGTTATTAAAGAGTGACTTAAGACACAATTATATTTGAAATCTATTTTAAATTTACTCTAATTGGACGACCTACAATTATAACAATAAGAAAAAGTTGTATATATTTTAAAAAATTTGTGTTAAACATTTATTGTATTCTCATTATCATGATCACCTATTTAATTTTAATGAGTTCTAAGATGCATATAAAATGTAGGTACTTATAAGGAGAGAGTAAGATCCAATCAATAGGGATATAAAAGTGACTTTTTACATCGACTTTTAATATAATTAATTAATGTAAAAGTTACCTTTTATTTTTTTTTTCATTTATGAAAATATCACCACACTTTCTTTTTTTCTATTTTTTACACAACTAACATTGAAATTGTAATCCAAACTATTATTTTTGTACTAGTATGGATCTAACACTTTTTCTACTTCTGACATAACATATAACGAATCTAACACTTTATTTACTGAACTTATTTTCTAATTTTATAGTTTTTTCTGAAATTAACTAATGAAAAAAAGAGTATTCTTAACCTTACCCTATTCATATATGAATGTGGCTGGGATAGTAGCATGTAACATATATATAAATGTGGGTTACTACTCCTACCTATCCAGCCATCTTTCAGATCATTCCTCAAAGATGATTGAGCTTAGTTGTCGTACATAGTTGTTGAAAATTTCTGAAAAAAAAAAAAAAACGGGAGTTGTTGTATATATTATAAAAAATGAACTTGTCTAACAAATTTTAAGAGTAGAATTAAAATTAACTTTTTCATAAATTAAAATAAATTTTGGTTCAATTCTACTCCTCTTGTTGAGTTTTTTCATAATATTTGTTTATTTCTTAGATAGTTTATTTTGTATATGTTTGAACATGAGTTCGATTTGATCTTCCATATTTTTTTTATAGATTGTTTCATGATGTTATATGATTGTTAAATTATTAAACTTTAAGGTTTCAACATACAAAACTTCATTCTGATGTCTAAGATAAATTTTGAAAAACTAAAGTCAATTCACACATAAATTAATTTATATAATTTCTTTCATATTTATTAACTATTTTTAATTAATATAACTTTTTATATTTTAATAACAACATTCTCATATATATATATATATATATATATAGTATTATTTATATACCAATTTTTAATATAGCATAATGTAATTTAAATTACAACTAATTTATAATTAAAATTAATAGTTAACAATGATTGTTCACAAGCATGTAACAATTTTTCTAAAATTATCAACAATTAGCCAAATATTACCAATGACTTGTTATTGGTATACAGCATGAAACTAGAGTAGAGTTATTTTACTCTCTCTCTATATATATATATATATATATATATATATTATGAGTGTAATGACTAACTAACTCACCTTCAATCGTTTTTAAGGAAAATAAAGGGTAGGATAAGAAATAAATTTTTTAAAATTATCTGAAATAACTTAATTTCTCATATCTTTATATATTTAGTTATATTAGTTATGATTGTTGAATTTTCAACCACGCTTATAATGGAGACTAAATGTCAGTGCAAACTTGAAAACCTGGGAAGGACACGACAGTTTATGGGATCTTCAACAACGCCAAATAATAAACTTAACAACGATTACTAGAATAGCTTGTATATCATCCAAGAATTAAGGTTCTGAAATTTATAAAATCCAAAAACTAACTTAAGAAAGAGTATTCAACATGTATTATCAGTAGTTTTTTTTAGGACAATGATACTCTTGAAATAATTCCTTGTAATATATTTATAATTTATTTTTCTTTGAAGTTTAAGCTTAATTCAACCTCACAAAACTGACTTATAAAGTAAGTTTTGTATCTATTTTTAAACTATTGAAAGACCTCATCTCTAATCAATGTGAGATCTCCAACACACCCAAAGCTCATCTCTAGTTAATGTGGGATCTCTAGTCAATGTGGGATCTCTAGTCAATGTATAATACCGAATGTGAAACTTATATGTAAGGGTGTTCCGATAGTGAATGACCCGATGGGTGACCCGATAGGTCTAACAACCTTGTCAGGATAGATTCTGATAACATATCAGAAGTGGACTTTAAATCTAACTAAACCTTACAAAACCAGTTTATAAGGTGAGATTTACACCCAAGGTTTCATCTTTAGGTGAAATCTCCAACACTTATCATGTTTCTCTCAATTTATAAACAATTTATTTCGTAAAAAGTGTTTTGTAAGTATGGATATCTTTTTTTTTATCTGGACAAAATGAGATATCCTTTGTTTTATTGTAGTGGGTCCTAAGAGCATGCAATGTAGGAAGTTGTACCGTCATCGTACGATAGAATTATGTCACTAATTTACTGGCAAGACTTAGCTATTAGGGATAGAAACGCCTAGACAGGTCCACAGAACCTCAACCTCACCATTAAGCACTCAACTCTCAATCATGCATGTGCATGGAGGTTATTTTAGTTGCAACTAATTAATTATTGCAAGCAACTCAAACATCTTTCTACGATGTAACCATAGAGTAGATGCCGTGTCCATCATATACCACACCTTATACATACACACTTCACCTTAATAATGTCTTGCTATCTCATAACAACTGATGCCACATACTTTTCCACTAAGTCTTCTGTTAATTTACAGTTTAGCTTCACCTTTTCTTAGGGCACTATCCATTCTAGAACTCAACACCACCAGTGATATCCTACCATGTGAAAATGGAGAAGAAGTTGGGTTTGTGGTTGGTTTTGGAAGTAGCAAAAATGTAGTAGTAGGGACAGAATCATCGATATTGAGAAGCAAGATGCACATTGACACTGTGCATGGATTTAATTAGTAGTGACAGTGACTTGGTTAAGACTTAGGAGCTTGTTTGTGTGGTACTTGTCGTGCCACTAATATATAAAAAGTTGGTGTGTATATGTTCGGATTGTTTTGTGATGTTGATGGTAACTTGTAGCTAGGTGTATATTTTACAGGGGAAACAGTACGTTTAAGCTTTAGCTTCACCCAAAAGTTTCATTTTAGAATCTAATAATGGTTTTCTCTTTTTTTCTTCTATTGTTACGTTGACTAAATTATGAATAAGTACAATAACGATGGCTGATTGTTCTTCTGCAACAGTACACACATTCTGTCGCTTTTCAGGCCACCGAGATTAATTTTATCTAGAAGTTAAGGCCATAAGCGTGATTGTAATATTTAAGGCAACATTTGAACCAAAATCAATTAATCAAATGTGATCACAAGATAATGCCAAACACCACATGCATGCAATTATTTTTTATTACACATTCATTCTCTTCAGTTTGTCTTGTCTAGTGTTTTTCCATCCTTAATCATGCTAGATTGGATTTTGATCTCCCACAATTTTATATGAATTGTCCTTGCTATGCACAGTCACACTGTTTTTGGAAAGATTTTGTCGCAAATTGTAAGGATAGATGGAGACTATGTAGGGACAAAGATGTTGTTTTCAGATCAAGAATCACAGATAGCTTTTGTGTTTAATATGATTATTAGTAGTGTAAAAATGCTGAACTTTGGTTTTAGTTTCTAAATGCTTTTTTTTGGGAGTTTGCACTTTATGTGTTTTTGAAAATTTTTAAATGGTCTTTGTTTTTCTATTATCAATATGACATGCCAAGACACATTTTTTTAGAATGTTTAATATCTTCTGTTTAGAAATACTTTTGTAGTTCACAAATAGATTTGGTCAAAATCTGATACCAACATTTCAAAGCTAATTTTAAATATAGCTTTAGTGTATGCACTAATCTTGTGGCCGACACATTATTTGTTGAAGCTAAGCATAAGTCTCAGTTCCCTGGTGAATCTGACTAACACGTTATATGTGAATCTGATGACTAACACTAAAATGAATGTCATGAGTAATTAAAAGAGGTTAATGCTAAAGTTAATTTAGCATATGTTTGGTCGACATTAATTAGTTAAGAGGCTAACCCTAAAATTAGTTGTTTGGAATTTTCTTTAGTATACATTAGATGTGGCCTGGGAAAGTACGTAGTTTTGACTACAATAGCTTTATAATGTGTTTTTTCAATTGTGAGCCCATGGCCACAATTTTGTATAACAATTGAATGTGCACCCACTGCTATAGCTTTGCAAAACCCAATTTCACACATCATCGAACTTGCTAGCAAGAATCAATCAGACAAAAGAATGTAGAAATTTGCAATACACTCCTTTTTGTGTAATAGAGTTGGAGTATACTGAAATATTTATTTCAACTAAATATTTTTTTTGTTGATAAAAAAAATTATAATTTGAGAATAAGGTCTTATATAATATTGGATGATGCCCATTATGGCCATATCTGTATTTACTCTTGTTGTTTGTTTATGTGCCGTTTGTTCTCACTCATAAGATACGTATGATTACATGCTCAAACCTTATACCTAATAACAAGAATTGTTAAAAGCATATAGTTAGATTTAGTATTTGATTTGATTGTATTTTTAGCGATAAATAGTAAGCTAGAATGTCAAACTTTATCATATATGAGGTATGAAATATTGTAGCCTAACGCCATGAAGTGGAGCGATAGAGGGGAAGGATACAGTGGACGGGGCTCGGAAAATGAAGATATATGGAGAAAGAGGTGATATTTCAATGTTCTTTAGCAAAATTCTAATAACTTTATTGGAGTAAGATATATTGAAGTTTTTTCAAAGATGGTAAGAGTGTGTCAGGTTTTCAAATAAAAAGGAATGATAAATGAGGAACTCTTTGCTGTTAAAAAAATAATGAGGAACTCTTTTTGGGTTTGTGAGATTCTTGCGGGTTCAAAATGAGAGAAGCTTGGAGAGGAAACGAGATTATATAAAAACGTAAAACTCAATCCCAATATATATAAAAAAGAGGTAGTTGTAAATATACGTATGAGAATTAAAAGAATCCAGGGGAGATGAAGTGATTTATGTCGTTTGAGGGTAAAGTATATAAACTTTCTATAAAATTTTACTATATATAACACAATTTAAGTCGATTATAAAAAAATACATATTTATTGTATTTAATCTTTAATGTTTATCTTATACAAATTAATTCGAAGAGTTTTAGTGAAATAAAAATTAAAAAATGAAATACAACAAAAAAAAAAGAGTAAATCCCCAAATTTAAGATTCACATAATTCCTCTTGTTATAATTATCTAAAGATTAAGATACAGTTTTCAACCATCAACTAATTAAATTAATCAATTCAATTAAAGAAATATCATTATTGAACCAAATATATAAATCAATCAAATTATAATATTATTTAATTTATTTTATATTAAATTATCAATTCAAGAGTCAATTGATTTTTAGTTTTATTTCTAAATTCAAAAACATAAATTAACATTAAAAAATTCAAATGCAAATCCAAAATTAGAAAGAAAAAGAAATCTAAAATTAGAGAGAAAAAGAACAATATTAAAGCATTAAACCATCAATACAAAACTTAATTTGAATGCTATGTTCTTGATTATCTCAATTGAACTTTAATTAATTTGAATGGTATGTTCTTGATTATCTCAATTGAACTTTAAGAATTAGTTATTTGTAAATGCAAAAATAAAAAAAGAAAGAAAAATGAGAACAAAATTCCGAAATTGAGGAAAAAATGAAAGAAAGAGATAATTTTTAAAATTCAAAAACTAAATAAATGAATTTAATCTTCCTAATTAGAACTCATTTAGTCTATATATAGGCTCTCTAATCACTTGTACACACAAATTTAATCATGAGTTCTAATTAGATTCATAAGTTCAATTATAAAAATACAATAAAATTAAGAAAGTCAAATTTATGAGTTTTTATATAATAATATAACAAATTTGTTTCAAATTTAAAAAATCATATCAAATAACATAAGACTCCAAATTCAACAAAACATATGCTCATTTTGAAGTCATAAAAATATATAATTCAATGCAAGTACAATCAGCTAAAAATAATAACAATAGAAAAAATTATGATCAAAAGAGTAGGCAAATGTCAAATTAGTTACATTTAATTTATTACAACTAAAAGAAAATCATTGTCATGCACATACTTTTTTTAAGATCCCTCTATCAAATAGATGTTTTTTATTGTCCTTTTCACTATATAGGCTTTACCAATCTCAATACTTGGACACCAATATATTGTATTGTGATGAATCGATGTGTTGTTGCATTGTATTTAGTCAAACGAGTCTTGTTGAAAATAATTATATTCTTCACCTCTAACACCCTTGATCTTTTGGACAACATGCATTTTTCGAACTTACTTAATATCTTATTTTCTCTTTCTTTCCCATCTTACAAGAAATTGCATTTTTCAGAGTCTTACAACCTTTAGTATTTTAAAGAGTGATAAGAAAAATAAAGATAAAGATGACAATACAAAATTAATCAATCAAATTCTTTTGAAAAGCAAATACGTGGAGCATATCAATATATTTTTCTATTATCCTCCTTACACCTTAAAAGCACTAAACCTGCTTTTATAAAAATTAAATTTTGAGACTTGACAATCTACTAACTCAAAACTTCTCATTACATTTTTAATTACCACTACACCAACATCAATTTTGTAATCAAAAATAGGTCTTTTAGGTATAAATATATATGTCACAATCATTCCACCAACATAATTTTGTAATCATGTAATCATGTATTATATTATCTGTGAAAAATTAGTAAATAACTACCCACAGATTTAGATTTGTACGTAATTAGATACGGATTTGGATATGCAGGTAACAAATTCATAGGTAATGCGTACGGATTAGGATCCGTGTGTAATTTTTCACAGATAAAATTCATATAAAATAAATTCGTAAATAATGCTAAATTTACCTACAAATAAAAATTTATATATAATAATTAATAGGTAAATCGATAATAACATTTCCTTAATTTATATATAATATTGTAGTGATTGCTTTTTACTTGTAATCATTACATTTCCTTAAGTTTTAAGAACTACTAATGCACTCCCTAATTTCAAGGGATTAACCGACATTAAACATAATTAAGTAAGTTAACTCTTGATTAACAAAGTTAACTCTATTTTCTTGTCCCTTCTTCTTTCTTAGTTTGAATGCTTCTTTATGTAAAAGGGTGCTCTCTCTTTTATAATATACACATTAGAAATTAAATGAAACACTCTGGTGAGGTTTGTGAGAGTTTGTGTTATTCTCTTTTTTTATTTTAGTTCTTATCTTGATAAGTTTTCTCAAGTAGCGAATCCTCTTATGATTATCTTTTGATTCTTGAATTAAAGGTGACATGTTCTTCCATCTTCAATCCATTTTTGCTTTCAATTCTTTATTTTGTTTATTAGTGAATGGAATAAATTAATGTGAAGCATAAAAGGTGTACTTCTACCCTCAAAACATACATTTACGTTGAACATCCTAATCCTAAGTTGTTAGGCATGTAGCAAGTTTCCTATCAAGGTAATTCTACAAAAGCAAGCAAGCATATATAATACCTCATGATATAATTAACCATTATTACCCTGCAAGGATGTATATGACTCAAAGCATCCTAATGTATGTTACACACCTAACTGTAGAAGTAGCTTCATTAGTCAAAGTCCATAATGTTTAATATCGTAATTCTTTACTTGTTCTTGTTTTCTTGTGGGTTTATGTGTCTTTGTCAAATGTCACCATCCATGGATGCTTCTTGTTGTGTCACTTGTATACTTTCTTTTATGGAGGTTTTCTCATTCCACACCTCTTTAGTTGAGCAAAATCCTATCAACTCTTTAAGGTCATTCCACTATGTTTCAAAAATATACACAGACTTTTAGCAAAGAGTAATTACTAAGTATTCAAAAAATATTTGAAGACTAGTTAACAGTGACTATATTCTAAAAGAATACTCGATAGGTTAATCAGAAGTGACTATGTTTTGAAAGAATACTCAATTTTAACTTGTAGTAGTAATATGCATAGTGAAACTCAATTAGTTAAGTAAAAATGCTATCAAACGAACCAATACAAAAAATCTGAGAGTAAATTTTTCTTTTCTTCATTTTATTTAAATTTCATGTTATTAAATCTGCATTAACCTAAGAAAGGTTTTTTTCAAACAAAGTTTTTTAAAGTCGCTGACAAATCATCTACCAAGTTAAAAACTATTGTCGAACTATGCATCATTACAGAATATATGAAAAAAAATTGCAAAATATTTTTAATACACAACATAACCCTCTCTTCTTATCACTACAAGACCTCTCTTCTTACCATACAACTCCATTGAGGGGTTGTGTAGTGATAAATACAAAGCTGGCTTGCTATAATTTTATCGTTAAGGGTTGTATGGTAATAGGTACAAAGCCGACCCACGGTAAATAAACATAAAGGCAAGAAAAGGCAATAATCGGCGGAGACTGCAAATTAAGTTAATTTTCTTTGTAATTTGATGTCCATTCATTATGCTTGAAATGGAAAGTAAAAAGGGGCTAGAGAAGATAAGAAAAAGAGAAAGGTAGGAGAGCAATAATTAGGAAAGAAAAATTAAAAAATGAAAGGAAAAAGAGTGTGGAGGAGAAAAGTACAAAAACAAACTGATGTACGAGGAAGCGTCAACGCCAAATTGTAACTGTCTCTTTTTTTTTTTCCAATGGAGATGGAAAAGGAAATTATGCAAAGCAAAAGGTGGAGCACGACAAAAGGAAACTCATCACTCATCATCTATCACTTAACACTTCACAGCCTTACAAATCACACCCCTTTCTCTCTATATCTATCTAATCCCTTTCTATCTCTAATAATATAATGGATGATAAACAAAATGCCACCCACGCTCTGTTTGAAAATCGATGCATGGTCCCTCCCTCTTCCCTTCTTTCCTTTTCTAGATGCTTCCCCTTTTTCTTCTTACTTTAGAGCACACTTACATTTCCACAACCTTGTTTCAACTTGTGACCACAACCTCACTTCACTCGCTACCTCCTTTCTTTTCTAGTTTTTCGAGTTTTGACCTAATCATTTGTACTACTAACGCCAACTTTTGCACCTGGCTTCCCCTTATACCTATCCCTTTTCTCTTCTCTAGGGACCCTTTTCAATTCATTTTGGCTCTTTGCTATATCCATTCTTAACTATTATTATAATCATAATCAATTCATTAAAGAGAAACAAACTATGTATCCTCTGTCAAAAATGAGTTTGTACATTTGAAAGCTAGAAGTTCTTTGTTACCTCGTGAACATATATAGCCACAACCAAAAGTCCAACACAACGGACAAACTAATTCAATTATGTTGAAGGGTGTGGTCCTACAATTAGTTTCTTTCTTTGGCTCTTGCCGAGTTAAGGTAATTAAGACCCAAGGATAGTTACTACAATCACAATTTACTTAGACTTATACCGTGGTCATAATATAGCATGATGAGACCTTGGAGAGACCAACAGATATTATCACATTTTTTCCCTCTCATTGCAGGTATAGACTTTGCTTTCTGTATACATCGATTCTGCCCTGGTTCCAAAATAGAATGTTGGGGAACATATATGGCCACTGATTATTTCTGCTAGCTAATAATTAGAAACCACTTCAAAAGAGGTCTTTCCAACGACCTAGATATAGATTATGATATAGTTCCCTGAACTTTTTTCTCTTTCTTTTCCTCTTATTCCTTTACCCTCTTGTTTAATTTGAAAATGTTCTCAAACCAACCATGTTAGCCAGGGTGTGACGAAACGGTGTTCTTTTTGCAAATTGAATCCACTCACTAAGCTAGTTATAACTCCTTTGTTTTTCCTAATTAAGCAAGCAATATAAACTAATCAACTTTAGGTAAAATGTATTTGTAGTCTTTATAATTAGAGAAGACGTAACATTGTTTTAGTTCTCCAAACAATATATTTTGTTGACTTAAATTTTTAAGTTTTATTTCTTTCTAGAAAATGAATTGATCATGATGTAATATATAAAGTTAAATCACACCACAAATCACATTATCATCACATATATATTAATAATTTAAAAATATATAAATATTAAAACCAACAAAAATAATTAAAACACCAAAACATTAATGAAATCATATTTATGTTTATAGGTAGTAAAAACAAATTTATATAAATCAAAGTTATGTTTATCTACATGATGGAGTTTAGTCAAAATAGGTGCCATCACTTCATAAAAAGTGAAGTCTTAGGTATATAAATAAGTGCAATAATTAAGATTGATATTTATGTAGTTCTGTTTGTGTGTGTTTGTTTACGTTTGAAAATAGGATAATCATCTTGCTTGTTGAATCTTACTTGGTAGGATATAACAAGTCTTTAATAATAGTCGAAAATCCATACCTACCGATGTTAAGGCCTAACCGAAATTTTCCTCTTATGAGGTATTCTTCTCTATGGTGTTAACAACCAAGGATTGGCCCTCTTGCTTTAAAATTAAGATCCATGGAGCTCTCTCATTACCAAACCCCAGTTTCTTCTTACAATATACTTCGTTCTCGTTCTTCACTCGAGCAAATCGCTGAACCCTACTTTGATAAACGTATATTGTGAAAAAAAATCATAAAATAATATCAACATGTTGTCACCATATTTATAATGGATGTTATGCATGCCTCAAACAGAGTCGTCCAAGACTTGTGCTTATTTTAGATAAAGAGACAAGTTGTTGTTTTTAGAGAAACAAGTACCAGATACGCTTCTTCATCTGTATTTGCTTAAACCATCATAGTTTATTTTTATAGTCAAATAAAGTTATATCCGTATTAATTTTATATAACTAGGTTTCATTTAATTTCTCACATTAACAAGTAAATAATGGAAACAAATAGATTAAATAGAGAACAATAACCAATCCAGGTCCCTTTTCCACATGAATAGTCATTTGATTTTGTCTTTGTGCCCATGTTGAGACAAACTAACTGAGTTGGAAAAATTAGAAGCTTATATATATATAAAATTACCAAGTAATCAATCAAGTTTTGTCTTTGAAGAGAACACCCGAACCGAATCCCTCCTTGCTAGGTAGGTATTAATAAATACAAATATATAATGCTGTACATGTAGCAATCTTTGTTAGAAAGATGGGTCAAGAGGAAAATGCCAAAATTCCATTTTGAAGCTTTTGACTATTATTCTTACATAGATGTAGGGCACTCTAGTCTCTAATTTTAAACCCTATGTAATTAATTAGGCAGTTAGAGCCACCATATAGATATCATCCTTTGTATCAATGAATCTGATGGGTTGTTGTTCTTGGGACAAGGGAAGCAGACATGCATGTCCTTCTCTAGATGTCACTTTCTTTTGGATGATTACACCAAGGGTCCATTGTGACTCCACCCTTAGATATATATAAAATTTCACTTCCTACAAAATCTATTGAGAATAAACTTTTCATTAACACTTATCAAAAATTATAATTTAAAATAACTTAAGTTACAAGTTAAACAATTAATACTAAATTTGTAAATTAATCATCGTAAAGAACTATATCGATCCAAACATATCCTAATCTCGTTTTCTTCCACTCACCGCTTCTTTTCCAATTGTTTTTACCTTTTCCTTATCTTGTTCATTATGATAATCGTCTAATGTGTGTATGTGGGGGTGTTAAGTAGGTTAGGAAAAGGTAGGAAAATTAAATGAAAAATAAAGGGAAAAGGGAAAGTGAAAGGAAGAAAAGCATTTAAAATTATGGGTGTGGTGAGTGTTGAGCTTGGGGGAGGGCTTTTGGAGAAGGGCCCATGAGGAAAAGGGCATGAAATAATTGAAAGCATAGCACTTGTGAGAACAAAATGGGAGTGGTAGCTACGACATGAAAGGGGTGTGTGTGCTATGCTTCTAAGGTGGTCCTGAACTTGGTCGTGTGAGAGGGTCCAGGTGGCGGTGCCGCCGGCCGGCAAGGGTGGCCACAGCCACGTGGGAGTTGTGGTCCAAAGGGCTCAGTAGTGTTGGCCATGTGTCGTGAGAAAAGAGGTGACAGGCTGTGGTGTGTGAGACCATGGTCGATCATGGCTATATATGCATGAGATAAGAACAAATGGGATCAGTTTTTGGGAGTGTTACTGTGTCTAACGTTTTAAATACTTGTATCTATGTGTGTGTGCCACATCTTAATTTCCAGTGCCTCTCATCCATATTTAAATTTCAAAACCAAGAGTGAAAAAAAAAAAAAAAAAGGGTTTATGTAAATGTG
>Ga0209489_105300_pt1 | contig 22553 bp, 15 predicted proteins | sample SiratrowhiteBW_FD_187527 | JGI IMG/M metagenome (GOLD analysis project Ga0209489, IMG submission 187527) | Root nodule microbial communities of legume samples collected from California, USA - Siratro white BW (SPAdes) (version 2) | ecosystem: Host-associated > Plants > Roots > Nodule | place...
ACATTCCTAAGTTCTAGACCAAGCTTCAAATCTTCATGAATCTTCATGCATTCCACATATGATCATAGGTCTTGAACTTCTTCACACATGGTTGGCTTCATCAAATCACTGCAGCAGTCCACTGGTGCTAACAACTTGCATTCTGGATGGTGTTTTAATCCAAACCGAAAAGAACTATGTGGGAAAAGCAACAATTTCCAACAAAGTTGAGAAGAAGAAGACCAAAAAACATTTTATTTCTCCTTCTGAAGTACTTGTAACTTGTTTCCCCATAAAGTTTTTTCCTTGTTCATTGAATTAAAGCACCATTATGATATAAAATTTTTCCATAATAATCATGAGAATGGACATTTATTTCTTTCTACAAAATCTTGATATAATATAATTTTCATTCATTAAAATCCTGCCAAAGTACATTATTTTAATTAAATAAAAAATTTTGGTATTGTTCTCAAATCATTTTCTCACCATATAACTTTTTTAGAAAAAAATACCGTTTACACGATTTACCTATTTTTATAAATGCAAAATTATTCATTCAAATAAATACTTAAAAAAAATACATCAAAATACTTTAACATAAAATATTGTGTTTTCTTATACATACATATATTTAAAATATTAAAATTCTTTTTATACATTAATACACTGAAAACATACATTATCTGCTTATTACAGACACACATGTCTTCCCATATATATTTAACAATGTGTGTTGTTATTCACTAATTACATCAATACTTTAATATAAAACATTATATATTTCTTATACATACATATATATGAAATATTAAAAAAATTTCTCATAATATAAAATGAAAATATATATTATATGTTTTATGATAGACACACTTATCTTCTCCTATATATTCACCAATATGTATTGTCACTCACTTATACAATGTGTGTTGTTATTCACTAATTACATCAATACTTTAATATAAAACATTATATATTTCTTATACATACATACATCTAAAATATTAAAATCTTTTTCATAATTAATAAACTGAAAATATATATTATATGTCTTATAGGAGACACACTTGTCTTCTCATATATATTCAGCAACGTGTATGTGTTGTCACTCACTTATACACATATTATCATAACATCACACATATTTTCATACCCATGCAATTAAAATAAGGAATATTCTTCCACATTAAACATTGTCTGATTATGGATATAGACACTTGCAACATCATCCATCTTAATAAATACAATAATAACACTCATTAATCTAAAATTAATATATAACATTATGTATTTCTTATACTATAAACTGAAAATATATATTATATGTCTTATGGTAGACATACTTATCTTCTCCTATATATTCACCAATATGTGTTGTCACTCACTTATACAATATGTATTGTTATTCACTAATTACATCAATACTTTAATATAAAACATTATGTATTTCTTATACATACATACATCTGAAATATTAAAAATTTTCTCAATATTAATAAACTGAAAATATATATTATGACTTATAGAAGACACACTTGTCTCCTCATATATAGAAGACATACTTGTCTTCTCATATATATTCATCAATATGTGTTGTCACACATTCATACACCTAACATTACACATCAATATTTTCGTACACATGCAATTAAAATAGGAAATATTCTCCCACATTAAACATTTGTATGCTTAGGGATAGAGACACTAGCAACATCATTCATCTTAATAAAGGAATAATAACACTCATTAATATAAAATTAAATTTTCTCATTATCACAAGAGAAGGTGATATAAAATTAATAATAACACTTTTATTCATCACTCCAAATCTCTAAAATAAATACAATAAATGTCTTTATATATAATTCATGATGGAAGATGAATAGACATACTTATTTCTTTCCCATCTTTATGTCCAAACTTAACGTACAAAAATAAAAGAAAGATTAACGTACAAAAATAAAGAAAAAATAATATTTATATTTATTTTTTATATCACATGACAGACACACTTGTCTTTCCATATGTATTCAACAATGTGTATTGTCACTCACTAATTACATCACAATGCTTTAATATAAAACATTATGTGTTTTCTTATACATATATACATCTAAAATATTAAAAATTTTCTCATAAATAATATACTAAAAACATACATTATACACACATGTCTTCTCATATATATTAACAATATGTGTTGTCAATCACTAATTACATCACAATGCTTTAACATAAAATATTATGTGTGTTCTTATACATACATACATTTAAAATATTAAAAAAATTTCTCATAATTAATACACTGAAAACATATATAATCTGTCTTATGGCAGACACACTTGTCTTTCCATATATATTCAACAATGTGTATTGTCACTCATTAATCATAATGCTTTAACATAAAACATTATGTGTTTTCTTGTAGATATATACATCTAAAATATTAAAATTTTCTCATAAGTAATATACTGAAAACATACATGATCCACACACTTGTCTTTCCATATATATTTAACAATATGTGTTGTCACTCACTAATTACATCACAACACTTTAACGTAAAATATTACTTATTTTCTTATACATACATACATACATTTAAAATATTAAATTTTTCCTCATAATTAATACACTGAAAACATACATAATCTGTCTTATGGCAGACACACTTGTCTTCCCATATATATTAAACAATGTATATTTGTCACTCACTAATTACATAACAATGTTTTAACATAAAATATTATGTATTTTCTTATACATACATACATCTAAAATATTAATTTTTTTTTCATAATTAATACACTAAAAACATACATGATCTGTCTTGGCAGACACACTTTTCTTCCTATATATTCAATAATGTGTATTGTTACTCACTAATTACATCATAATACTTTAACATAGAACATTATGTATTTTTTTATACATACATACATATAAAGTATTAATTTTTTTCATAATTAATATACTAAAAATATGCATTATATGTCTTATGATAGACAAATTGTCTTCTCATATATATTTAACAACGTGTGTTGTCACCCGAGATTATATAGAGAACGTTACACATCTTGATGAGCATATAAGTAAAATAAGAAATATTCTCTCACATTAAATATAGTCTGCAAATAGATAGACACACTTGCAACATCATTCATCTTATTAAATGCAATAATAACACTCATTAAACTAAAATTAACATAAAAATTAAATTTTATTATTATCCTAAGATAAGGTGATATAAAATGGAACACAATCATATTGAAGAGGTTTTCATTTGTATTAATAAAAATTTGTATTTATTTCCAGAAGCTCTTTGCACCATTTTTGGCATACCATGCATTTCACAGATATTTTTATTTTTTCAGATCATATTATGTGTTTTGTCACACATCCACATGCTCACAATATTACATGTTTTTTTTTTTCACACTTACATTCATTCAAAACATACATTAGGTTAAAACACAATTATGGTGCAATTTTTTATGTATTTATTAGAATGAGTATTTTTTTTCATTTATGAAAATGGATGAGTGGTACCTATGTGATATGCTTTTCTAAAAAGTCATATGATAAGGGGACAATTTTTAAAAATAAAGCACCAAAATTTTCAATTCAATAATTTTCGTGAAAAAAACAAAATGAAAACATTTAATTTCCTTGGAAAGAAATAATCTCCCAAAAAGATGGTGCTTTACCAAACTAACAAAGAAATAACTTTGTGGAGAAGCAAGAAGTTCCAACACAGTTGAGAAGGAGAAGACCAAAAAATATTTTATTTCTCCTTCTGAACTAAGTTGTAACTTGTTGCTTCCCCATAAAATTTTTTCCTTCTTCCTTTGGATTAATGCACATTTTGCATAATTATGAGATAACATATGATTTTAATGAAAATTAAAAATTTTAATGCCATTTTGAAATCATTCCCTCACCATATAACTTTTTTTTAGGAAAAAGCCTATTATATAGACATGATTTACCTATTTTCATAGATACAAAATTATTCATTCTAACAAATACTTAGAAAATTTACAACACATTACTTTAACAAAAAACATTATGTGTTTTCTTATATATACATAAATTTAATATATTAAAAATCTTCTCATACATTAATACACTGAAAACATACATGATATGTCTTATGACAGGCACACTTGTCTTTCCATGTATATTCAACAATGTATGTTGTCACTCACTCATACATATCATAGATACAAAATTATTCATTTTAATAAATACTCAAAAAAGCTACATGACAATACTTTAACATAAAACATTATGTGTTTTTTTTATACATGTATACATTTAAAATATTAAAATTCTTTTCATACATTAATACACTTAAAATATACATGATGGATCTGTCTTATGACAAACACACTTGTATTTCTATATATATTCAATATGTGTTGTCAATCATTCATACACAGAACATTTTCTTTCCTTTATATGTAATTCATGATGGAAGATGAGTAGACAAACTCTTTTCTCTAAACTTACAAAAATAAAAAAAAATTACATTTACTTTTATTTTTCAGATCACATCATTGTGTTTTTATATAGAATTAATGGTGGAAGAAGAATAGAGAAACACATTGCTTTCCTATTTTTATGTCCAATCTAAACATAAAAAATTAGAAGGAAATTTTTTTTCCAGATCGTATTATGTGTTTGTCACACATCCATACACTCATGAGATTACATTCATTTAAAATATAATTATGGTGCAAGTTTTTTATGTATTTACTAGGATGAGTACTTTTGTTCATTTGTGAAAATAGGTAAGTCCTACTTACCTGATATAAAAAAACACCACAAAATTCTTATTTTAATTAAAATCTTTCCTGCATGGCACAATTTCAATGAAAAAAATAGAATGAAAACATTTAATTTTCTTGGAAAGAAATAAACTCCCAAACAATTGCATTTTGAGGGTGTTTTAATCCAAACTAAAGAATTTTGTGGGAGAAGCAACAAGTTCCAACATAGTTGAGAAGATAATACCAAAAAATATTTTATTTCTTCTTATGATTTTCATTCACTAAAATCCTGTCAAAATATATGATTTTAATTAAATTTAAAAATTTTGGTGTTATTCTGAAATCATTTCCCCACCATATAACTTTTTCAGAAAAAATTGTATTATATAGACACAAATTTACCTATTTTTATAAATACAAAATTATTCTTTCTAATAAACTTTAAAAAATTATATCACAATACTTTATCAGAAAACATTATGTGTTTTCTTATACATACATACATTTAAAATATTAAAATTCTTCTCATACATTAATACACTAAAAACATACATTATTTTTCTTATGACAGACACACATGTCTTCCCATATATATTTAACAATGTGTGTTTTCACTCACTAATTATATCACAATATTTCAACATAAAATATTGTGTTTTTTTATACATACATATATTTAAAATGTAAAAAATTTTCTCATAATTAATATACTGAAAACATACATGATCTATCTTATGCTAGACACATTTATCTTCTCATATATATTCAATAATGTATATTGTTATTCACTAATTACATTACAATACTTTAACATACATGCTTATCTTCTCATATATATTCAATAATATGTATTGTTACTCACTATTTAATCACAATACTTTAATATAAAAAATTATGTATTTTCTTATATATATATATAAAATATTTTTCTTTTCATAATTAATATACTAAAAATATTCATTATCTGTCTTATGACAGACACACTTGTCTTCTCATATATGTTTAAGAATGTGTGTTGTCACTCACTCCTACATAGAATATACAAAAACATTACACGTATCCTGATGAACATACACTTAAAATAAGAAATATTCTGTCATATTAAATATAGTCTGTCAATACATGCAACATCATTCTTCTTAATAAATGTAATAATAACACTTATTAAACTAAACTTAATATAAAAAATAAATTTTATAAGGTGATATAAAATGGAACATAGTCATATTTAGAAGGTTTTCATTTGTATCACTAATAATTTTGATTTTCCAGAATCTTCTTCCACCACATAAATAAAAAAAAGGGGAACTTTTCAAACATCTTATATCAGAAATTCTCGGCTAACCATGCATTTCACAGATAGACCATTCAAACTCCTTCTGCAGAGTCAAAAGAAGCACATAAGCAAGTGATATTAATAGAAGATTTAAGCCTAATCATGTTCTATTTTTGATATACAAATCAAAAAATTCCAAAGCATTTAACTTTTTTTTTTTTGTTTTTCAATTAGTTCCAATTGCCCCTTAAGCTGATATAAAATTAACCCTAATATTCGGTCCGTGAAAGCATGTTTTTCATATCCTTCCAAAGCCTAACCCACAGTTTCATCCTCAAAAACCTTTGATTACTGTGAGCCCAGCTAAGCCAATTTCACCCTATAAATTTGCATTTGAACTTTCACACTCCTTAGTGGCCACACACAAGAATCTCACAGATCTACCCATGTCACTGGATCTGTGAATTTTGTTACACATTGGTGTTATCACCAGCAAGTGTCCCAATCAAAATCCAAAACACTTCACATTTTTTCATCACTTTCACTCCTCAATTCAACAACCATGGAAATTGATAGCAGGTTTTTGAGCACTGGCCTTCTCCTAGTGGCCACAATCCTTGTGGCAAAACTCATTTCAGCCTTTATAGTGCCCAAATCCAAGAAGAGGGTGCCCCCAGTGGTGAAGGGGTGGCCCTTGATTGGAGGGCTTGTCCGATTCCTGAAAGGTCCAATCTTTATGCTCCGGGAGGAGTACCCTAAGCTTGGGGGGGTCTTCACCCTCAAGCTCTTCCACAAGAACATCACCTTCCTCATTGGGCCTGAGGTCTCTGCACACTTCTTCAAGGCTCAAGAGACTGATCTCAGCCAGCAAGAGGTGTACCAGTTCAATGTGCCAACTTTTGGACCTGGGGTGGTCTTTGATGTTGACTACTCTGTGAGACAGGAGCAATTCAGGTTCTTCACTGAGGCTCTTAGGGTCAACAAGCTCAAGAGTTATGTCAATCAGATGGTTACAGAAACAGAGGTATGCATGTTGGTGCTTGTTCTTGTTGTTGTTGGTGGTGGTGATTGATCTAATGTTTTGGTTTCTCACTTTGATGTGTAATTGTTCTCTATTGGTCTTGGATTTAATCATTGCAAAGAGGAATCTGTTGGGCTATTTTATTTTGGATTTAAATTTTACAATCTTAGGATTTTCAGTTTTGCCCTTGATTTTCAAATCCCCACTATTCCAAACCTCCATTCTTCGTCCATGTTTTCTATAGATGCTCAAGCTTTGATCATGCCAAAATTCAACACCTGAAGAGCTAGATTGATTTTGGATGTTTGCAAAATACAAAGACGAAAAAGCCCAATATTGTCAATTTTACAGGGATGATGAATACCATCAATCCTTTTGTTTTCTTTGATTTTTATGGGGTGTGATGATGGATTGGGGGACTGGGAACATTTTGCGTCTCCTTACAAATTTGCCAGTTGTGAAGCTGATAGGGTTAGATACATGGCTTTGTGATTGCCTTTTGTGCTTTAATTGGCTCTTTTTGTTGTTACTTAGTATTACATGTTTGGGGATTCATCAATTCAACGACTTGGTGGTCAATGAAAACAATTTCTTTGGCAAATAACCTTTTTTTCTCACGAGAATATGCCATTGAATTGTCAACAAAGTTTCAACTTGCTACTTGAGTTCATTCTGATATTAAGCTGGAGAAGTTCTTCATTTCCATTTGGACTTCACTGTGGTGAAATGGCATCAAACCTGACAGTTTTCATTGTTTCATAATGTTGTTAATGTTAAACTCTTACCTTGTAATTTTTCTTGGCTTTATAACAATTGGATATTGAAGACTGTTGTATCCCAAACACAAACTCATTTTGCAGGACTATTTCTCAAAGTGGGGGCCAAGTGGTGAGGTTGATTTGAAGTATGAGCTTGAGCATCTTATCATCTTGACAGCCAGTAGATGTCTCTTGGGGCGTGAAGTTCGGGACAAGCTCTTTGATGATGTCTCTGCATTGTTCCATGATCTTGATAATGGGATGCTTCCAATCAGTGTGCTCTTCCCATACCTGCCTATTCCAGCTCACAAGCGCCGTGATCAGGCACGCAAGAAGCTAGCTGAAATCTTTGCAACCATCATATCTTCTCGCAAGAGTGCCGGCAAAACGGAAGATGACATGCTGCAGTGCTTCATCGACTCGAAGTACAAAGATGGTCGGCCAACAACTGAAGCTGAAGTCACTGGACTCCTCATTGCTGCTCTTTTTGCGGGTCAACACACAAGTTCAATTACCTCCACTTGGACTGGTGCATATCTGCTGTGTAACAACCAGTACCTTTCAGCTGTGCAGGAGGAGCAGAAGCAGTTGATGGAAAAGCATGGGGACAGAGTTGATCATGATGTTTTGGCTGAGATGGATGTGTTGTATAGGTGCATCAAAGAAGCCTTGAGACTCCACCCTCCTCTGATCATGCTGCTGAGAAGCTCACACAGTGATTTTAGTGTCACAACACGAGAGGGGAAAGAGTATGACATTCCCAAAGGTCATATAATTGCTACATCACCTGCTTTTGCTAACAGGCTAGGTCACATTTTCAAGGACCCTGACAGGTATGACCCTGATAGATTTTCTGTGGGGAGGGAAGAGGATAAGGTGGCTGGTGCATTCTCATATATTTCCTTTGGAGGGGGTAGACATGGATGCCTTGGGGAGCCATTTGCATATCTGCAGATTAAAGCAATATGGACTCATCTGCTGAGGAATTTTGAACTGGAGTTGGTGTCACCTTTTCCTGAGATCGATTGGAATGCCATGGTTGTGGGAGTGAAGGGAAAAGTGATGGTCCGGTATAAGCGGAAGGCGCTTTCAGTTAATCAATAGGACTTATGTTTCATTTTCATGCATGATTTTATTGTAAGCAGTTCTTGTTAGTCTTTGGTGGTTCAGCTTCTGTCCTAGTTCACTGTTTATCTTGGCAATGGATGTCTAGAATCTTTGATTTTGATCTTATTTTGTAATTTTGTTAAGTGGTTTTAACTTGTTTTGGTTTGTGTACGCTGGTAGTTACTTGGGTTCAAGTGAAATGGTTAAAGTAAAATGCTGCATGGGATATTTTGGTGCTGTATCATCCTGAAATATTCTGATCATAATAACTTCCTCACTTCATGAAATTTGATCAAACTGAATCCATTTAAAAGCTGGGGAATCATTCTCCCTCTAAAACAATTTTGACTTATATGTTCTTATTTCTTAGAGGGTATATCAGTTCATAACAATCAACCAGCTAAAGTAACCTTATTTAAAAAGATACAGGAATTTAGCACCTCTCATAGAGTTAAGGATGTACATTTTCCCTCATCACACACATTGTTTTACAATAAACAAGTCACTTGTAGTACGAGAAAATGGGAAATGAAACAGTTAGGGTGCAATCATGGACAATGATGTAATAAGAAAAAGGTGATTCAATCAATATGATTCTCAATTTACTAAAAGAGTAGATTAGTAACACGGTAGAAGTTGAAGGCGGTGAATATTAGGACAGCAACCCCCACTATGGTAGAACTGCTTCTCCAAGGGTCTCTAAAGTAAACCCACCTCAATGTACCCATTGCCCATTTCCAATCATTGTTGTAGTGTTCGTTGACATCTTCCATGATTTGGTGGTAGCATGTTGAATTTGTCACCACATGTTTGCAAAGATCATTAACCAGATTTGCCAATTCTTGATCACTTCCCAGTTCATGGACAATTATTTCTTTCTCCACCAGCAACTCTGCATCATCTTTGGTGTGAATAAGAGAGTCAATCAGAGAAACATAGTTGCAAATGTAAGGCTCCTCAGGATAGTGACACTGCTCAAAGGCTATCAGGTTCCTCAGAACACACTCTGTTGTGTGGTCTACTTTCAACTGGGGGATCTGAAACCGGGCTTTGAACAACTTGCAGCATGGCAAACAACCCAAGCAAAGAAACCAGCTGAAGAATCGTTTCTTCTCGAACTTAACATCAAGTAAGCATCTGTCATGAGCCACGTCAAAGCTTATCCCTGCCTCATTCAACTTTGTTGCAGTCCTTAGTCCACACTCCCTTTGAGTATAGTTTTTCTGACTGCTCAGGTTCTTATGGATATAGGAATTTCGAATTAGATCAGTGAAATGTAGTGATTTCTCCCACTTTCTTAGCTCAAACTTGTTCTCTGAAGATTGTTCATGAGGATAATAAGATCCAAAGTACTCATGAGCAAGGTTAACAAATCTGGTGTGGCTTTTGTCATTGCTTGGGACAACTTTATCATATAGTTTTTCCAGCACTATCATTGGAAGCTGGTTCTCAAGCAGCATCAAGTCACACTGGATACTTTTGCTAACACATCCTTGAGTTATTAGATAGTCCTCCTTATGTTCCCATTTTTTTGCTTCTCTCAGAAACAGCTCCATGATGAACACAGCATCCAACAACATTATCTCCACAAATTGCTCCTTGCTGATATCAGGGAATTTCTTTTGGTAACAACGTCGAAGGTTTTTCTCTTCTAGTTCAAGGAAGGATTTGTACTGAACTAAATCAAGCTTGCTCATTTGGCTTAGGCGTGCCCAAAAGAAATGAAAATATCTTTGTTTCTGCTCGTGCATTTCCTTTAGTTGAGTGTTGTTATGGTGGACAGGGCCAATTGAGACCATTAGAGGAGTGTAGGCCACCTCTTTCACCTTCAAAAGACTAGTTGGTACCTTGTAGATACAACATTCTGGCCAAAGTGCAGGCTCAATCGCTTCTGGGATGTTAATTATGTGTTGGATGTGATGTTCAATAGAAGTCCCCATGAGGCCTCTTTTCTGTGGTCCTGTTGAGCAAAAACATATCATCCATCAGACAAATCCTGTTTTCATTTTCAAATTTTCAAGATTTGGAAAATTTGTTTGTCTTGGCCTCACTATTGTCTATTTTCAAAATAGCAAGCACCAAAAAGATTGAAGAATCTTCTAGTGACCTCCAGGCAACAAAGAAAAGATTTATCTTCACAACAAGCTAAAGGGGTTCATAGTTTGGATTTCTACTGTTCACCTTTTCAAAACTTTTAAAACATGATAAAACTTCTTTCTTCAGTACACTTGCTACGTAGAGATATGAACATCAAAATTCCTACAAATTATGAGAAATGAATCATATTAAAGGCAAACCAAGATTTGGCAATCTTGGGAAATAAATATGCAAATGCATGCTCTCAAGTATAGTAAAGATGTATTTTAACACAAAGAGGTAAAAAGACCTTTACACTGCAGATATGCCTCTTCAAAATAAGAGAACTGACTTTGAAAAAGAAAAGGGCAGATTCCACTGATACACAGAGGATCCATCCATCTTCATGTACAGACATAAAGTGAAGATATTTTTCAACAAACAAAAGACTTTTCCCCTTTGGCTAAAAGCATTCTTGCTTTTGTATAAGATAAAGTTAGAATCTTTAAATATCAACTACAAACAGAAGGACTAGAACACAAAGGGAATGAGAATCACTTGTAAGGTGACTTTGGCAACAACTCAAACCAAGCAACAAAACCAAAATGAAAAACCAGAAGTAGAACAGAAAAAAAGTGGAGGGGGGAAGAGAAGAACACAGAAACTAAAGTAGACTTTTCATCACAAAAGATCATGACAGTTACAGAGTGAGAAACTGATGACTCCACAAATAATGGCCTAAACCACAATTAGTGATTGAAAAAATTTAACCACTACAAGGATCCAGAGGGTATTATCTCATCACAAACTAGTGCTAACTACAATGCACATTGTATGAACCTGAAAGTCTGTTTCCTCTGACAATTTCTCAGTTCCAAGCTCCTGGATCTTCACTTCTAATCTCTCTCTTTTTCAGTCTCTTTCTGGTTTGTTCTTGAACTCTAGGGTGTCCTTTGTAGAGATGTAGTAAGTGAAAAATGAATTAGTCAAAGCAAATACAGTTCCTAAGGGAAAAAAATTTCTACACTAGAACAGAAGTGATTGATGTTGTTCCAGTTTTGTTTGTTAATGCTTGGCAGATCTTAAGATAAAATGAATTATTTGAAGGGTGGAAATAGTTTGGCATTCATCAAATATGTACTATTTGTGTGTACTACTTTGTCAGGTTATGATAAATTGCATCAAAATATTGGTAGCTCAGATTTTAAAGTCTTGTGTTTTGGTGCACTAAATGAGTTTTGTAACACTCAGGTAGGTGAGTAATAATGTCTTTGCTTCTGCTTTTGCAGTATCATTAATCTTCCAATATTGCATTATTTTAAAAAACAAAGAACTTTTTAATTAATTAGTGTAGTCACTTCAATTTAGATTAATTCTAATTTAGATCTCTCAAATTTAAAAAAAAAAATATTTTAGTTCTTCAAAATGAAAAAAAATATGATCTGGTACCTAAACATTAAATTCTAAAGATAAAATATTTTTTAAATTGCTTTAGTCCCTTCAAATCTGTGTTTAAGGATAAACACTAATTTGATCTGATACTAAACCATTACTATTTTATATTTATTTAATAAATTTCTATTATGCTAAAAATCGTCGGCCTGATGACTAATTTTTCTAACTTTATAACTTTACAAATTTAATTTTTTAATTTAATTTTTTAAAAATTTATAACTTTACAAATTTAATTTTTTAATTATATTTTTTAAACATTTATAACTTTATAACTTTATAATTTTTCTAAGATATACATATTTATTTAATTTGTATATAATTTATAAAATTATCAATTAATTTGAACTTGAAAAAATAGCTTTAATAACTTGTAAGAAAATGTTTTACAACTATCATAGAACAATTTTTGTTTTAACATGCTCTAATATCATATGTAAAGAAATTATATTTCTATTTATTTATTAATCATTTTACAATTCTAAAATAATATTAATTATTATTTCACTATATTCTTATCTCAAAGAGAGAAAAATAACACAAAATGTTTCAATACTAAAGGAACACTATAAAAGGCCGTAAATTAATATTATTAATTTACGAAAGATTAATATTTAACAAATAATATAATTTATTTTTTAATTTATGTTCATAAACCATTATTAATAAAAAATGAAGAAAATATCATTGCACCTGTCTAACAAAATAGTTTTCCTAATTGATAATGAAAACACATTTTTAATATGTATTTTAGAACGTGTTATTAAATTGTTTTTGTAATTTTTAAATAGTAACTTGTTCTAATGAATATAACACTTGATATTAGTCTATATATTTCGTTAATATAAATAGTATAGATAAATTTAGAAAACACTAGGTAAAAGAAGACTTCATGTCTCTATATATATTAAAAAAAATAAAATAAAAGAGAGATATTTGTGCTCTGTGAGTGATTTGATGATGCTATTATATTATAAAAGAAAAATAAAAATAACCACAAAGAAATATGTCATATTGTAAAAGAGATTATAAAAGTTGTAAAAACTAAAATATTAAATTATTGTCTAAAGGATTATTTTTAATTGGATTTAACTATTACATACCTATTATGCATATTAAAAGAAGTTCAATTTAAATTTTTGTATTAAAATTATTTTCATATATATATATTTAAGTAATACAATATTTAATAATGTAGCCCTACTAAATTTGATAAAGTTTTCCAGCATATTCCATTGAATAAGATGCATTTAAAGATCTGAAATTTTTGACCCCACCTTCATGTCAAGGTCATCTTCTCTTTAACATCTTTTCTATCAATTATTGGGCATTCATCATATGAGGGATATTTTCCTTCACATATTATCTAAAAAATGTGTACTTATACAATTTATTTACAATATATGCATGTATATTCTTTTTCATCCCATATACAAAATTCGACTCCTTCCAATAATTTTTTATGTATAATACACCGTTGGCCGAATCCAATACTTTTTTCAATTTAGTTAATGATATGAATACTTTATAGAAAAAGAGTCTCAGTAATTAATCATTATTTTTTTTTCAAAAATATATATTGATTGTCATAATTAACAAATTTGACAATAATGGATAACTGCAATATATTATAGACAAAATGTTAATGGATGACATTTGTTTAACAATTCCAACCACATTTAATCAACTTTTGGAGAAGAGAGAGTGGATAAGGTAATTGAAAAAGAAATTTTCATTGAGGTGAAAATGACGTAGAACAACGTAAAAAACATAACATAATCAATTTCGTAAGATTGTTATTAGTAGAGATTTTTATAGAAAGAAGGAGGAATCAAATAAACTGTGCCAGAATTTTTGTGATTTAATTGAATATTGATATTTTTTTTTATCGTTAAAAAATTTTTTTTATCAAGATAAATGTAGATTAATATCAGAATAATATCATCAAGAGGAGAGTCAGAGTGAAGTTATTAAGTAAAGATTTGTAAAAGAAATGATTATGTTATTTACTAAAAGATATATATTTATATATATGGCAAAAAGAAAACACATGAGGATTTATTTGTCAAAATAAAGAGGGATTAGATTATTTATCTAATGTGAAATCGATGAAGTTATTATGTAAAATATGAAGTTGAAACTGTTAATGGGTATGTCATTCTGCAAAAGATGTCATAGACAGAGTTTATGCAAATGTGATCTATTACAACAAGAAAAATAAATAAATGTATTTCACTATTTAATGTGAATTTATTACTGTGGCAGGAACTTGAAGGCCTAACAAACCTGCTAATCAAATATATTTATAGTGAATGTTACCTTAAAATCCTAGTATGAATTCATAAGATGCACTACCAACCTACTTCAAATTCTTAAATGAGAAATTATCAAAATTTTGAACCTAATTTTGGTATAAAAAGAGTTTTTTTTTTTGGTAGGAATTTGTAGCTTGAAAATACTAATATGAGATATTGAGCAGTTATTTAAAATTGAGGAGAAAACAAATCAATGATAGTCATTATAATTAATTAATATATGTTGTCACCATAAATAACTACTTGTACAGTAAACCGCTTAGTACAAATAATTTGAATTATTAGTTTATCAAATGGTTCAAATTGGAAATGTATTACCAATCTCCTGAAATAAAAACAATAACCAACATTAAGATCATTCTAATTATAATCATATAAAATATCTTTATGTTGTAAGAAGAGGATTAGATGTAGATGAGTTACCAAATAAGAACATTTTAGAAAGGTTTAATAAGTAATGTAGGTAGATGGAATAAATATAATTATATTAATCAAAATAATGTATAGCTGAATCAAATGATGAATATCAACAAAGATTGAAGATGGAGTATTTCAAACATTATTTTGTATCTCGATTCCTGAGTTAGTGTTGAGAACTGAATTACCAAAAATATGTGTCATATTCCTAAATTTATATTAGAAGTTAACAAAATTGTTAACAATTCATTAACAAAATATCAATATTTCTAGGCACCGATTTCCATTGGAAATTCTTCACATATATGTCCTATCAATTAGCAAATATAAGTTTTTACCATCATATTTAAGTTCTTTATATTTTTTTTTTTATCAATACCTTTCATCCATTTCTACTTTACCATATACCAATATGTAGATTAATTTAGTGTAATTGTTCATCCACTTAGTCAAAAGTTGAAAAGATTTATGTGGTCCATATGTAAGATGGGTATGATGTGTAAAGAAAAAAAATAATGGATCAACTTTGCAAAATAGATAAAGCTAGAAAAGTTAAACCTCGAGATTTAAAGATTGTGACATTTCCACGCATAAAAAGCAACAATATTTTGGACTATTAGTTGCGTGTATTAACAACTTTTGGACTTGTCTCCGAGTAAATTGATTTAAATTCACTTGTATAAATTACCTTATTTTTATTTGATAAGAAAAAACTATCCACTTTTTTTTTTTTTTTAATTTTAGGCTAAACTATTCTTTGAACAACTAAATACTCACCTAGTTAGTCAATTAAGAATTAAAGTAATAACGTGATTATTTGAAAACCCCATAATTAACAGGAAGATAATTAGGTAAATTTTTCCTTTATAATTATCACTATAAAAATATGCCCACATATTTTTTTAAGTCAATATGAAAACTTCATAAAAGTAAAATCAGTTTATCCATCTAACTAAAACTATTTTATGTGTTAGTCAAAAACTTAATTTAAACAAAATGGTATAAATTTGGCAAATTTTCCAAACTAGTGTAATTTTTTTTGGAAATTCCCAAAATGGTGTATTTTTTATTTTATTTTCGGATATAGGTAAATTGTACAGAGATTGCAGGATATCATTGTGAATAAATCGTTCTATTATTGCACGATTTAATTCAAGATATATGAAATCCTGATAAGATAACACAATTTAGTTAAAGTAATGAAATTGTAGAATAAATGTACGATTTTAATTAACTAATTAATTGATTAATTAAAATCGATAGGCTACGTGCAAAAGTTTAGGGTGATTAATTCTCCCACCTTTCCTCTCTTATTTTTCCATGTTAAAATTAAATTAGAATTAATGCATAGTGATAAAACCCTTTTGAAAATTTTGATGAAAATGAATGTAGTCATTGAAGTTAATTAATTGACATTTAAGTAATTAAAATAAATGTGAAATTAATTTGAATGGAAGAATATGAAGATTGTTTATATACTTTAAGGTAATCTATACATAGTTTACTATTTAAAAAATAGGTTTAAAAAAAATTACAGCAATAGTTATTTTTATAAAAGAAAAAAAATCAGACTCGAAATAGTTTTAAGAAGAAAAAAAATTTAAATAAGTTTAGGAATGTTTATAAAAGAAAAGAAAAAAGCGGAAGTACTTCGAGAATTTTTATAAAATTACAACAATGATTATTTTTATAAAAGAAAAAAAAGCATGACTAGTTTTAAAAAAGATAAAAGATATAAATAAGTTTTAGAATTTTTATAAAAGAAAAAAAAGAATCCAAAGAAAGAAAAAAAAAATGTAAATAAATTTTAAAAACTAATCAATTCAAATAATTTAAATTTTCTCTATATATAAACCATTCAACTTAAAACGGATAACTTTTCTTCATATTCTTCCATTCAAATTAATTTCACATTTATTTTAATTACATGACAATTAATTAATTTCAATGACTACATTTTCATTTTCATCAAAATTTTCAAAACAGTTTTATCACTATGCATTAATTCTAATTTAATTTTATATGCACAACCAAATACAACATTTGAAAAATAGGAGAGGAAAGATGGGAGAACCCTAAACTCTTGCAGTAGCCTACCAATTTCAATTAATCAATTAATTAGTTAATTAAAATCGTACATTTATTCCACAATTTCATTGCTTTAACTAAATTGTGTTATCTTCTCACAATTTCATATATCTTGAATTAAATCGAGAGCAATGCAATAATAGAATGATTTATTCACAATGATATCGTGCAATTTCTGTACAATTTACCCATATCCGAAAATAAAATAAAATAAAAAATACACCATTTTGAGAATTTCCAGAAAAAATTACACTAGTTTTAGAAATTTGTCTATAAATTTCGTTTCGAAACTACTTTATATACATAAACTAATTATTACATATGAATAAAATTATTTTATTTTTTATTTTATATTCATATTTTCTTCTTTAAAAACATGGTTATACTATTCACGTAAATGTTTATTATTAGCTGCACAAAATCTATGATAGAGAATCAAGTGAACAACTAACAAATAAATGTTCTTTTCCAAAATGCAAAAACTGTACATATAACTTTTAGGTAGAAGAAAAGAGAGAAAAATGTGGAAAAAGGATAGATATAATGATAAGTTCTGCAGATTGAAAAAGAAGAAATAGATAGAAAGAAAATGAGACTAAAACATAGCAAAAAAGAGACAAAAACAATGCAAATAAAAATAGTGAGTGCACGTTTATTCATAATAACCCTTTCCAAAATATGCACGAGCATTTCTAACGTAACTAATTACTGTTACATTTTCTCTCATCAAAGTTGCATAATGGAGTTTACTAGTAGCATCATAATGCATAATTGCATGTGCACAAAACAACCAACATGTGCATATATCATTCATACGATGAACCATGAAAGGCACAGAAATTGCAAGCACACTTTCTTACGTGTTTGTGGTGTTATTTGCTAACTAGAATTGAAGTTTCACGTCAGAAGTTCATGTACATGCAGATTATTATCAACGTGAAGCAGCACAAACGAACACTGCATCTGGGTTTTAGGATACAGGTTTAGGGTTTGAAGCTGCAAAAACAACACTTAAGAAGCTGCACTGCATCTAGGTTTTAAGATTTAGAATTTAGGGTTTGAAGCAGCACAAACAACACTTAAGAAACTGCACTGCAAGGTTTTATCATCCAAACACGGCACGAACAGAACGTAGGAAATGGAACACTGCAAAAACAAGCACAACAATGCCTACCACAGTGGAACTTGCTCTCCAAGGGTCTCTGAAGTACACCAACCACAGAGCTGCCATGGTGCGGTTCCATTTGTTCTGGTAATGCATGTTCAGTTCATTGATGGTTTCAAAGTAACATGTTGAGTTTGTCACAACGTGTTTGCTTAGACTGTTCACAAGGGTTGCCACTTCCTTGTCACTCCCCAACTCATGCACGATCACTTCCCTCTCAACCAGCAGCTCCACATCGAGCTGAGTGTGGATGAGAGAGTCAATGAGAGAAACGTAGTTGCAAATGTAGGGCTTATCAGGGTAGTGGCACTGCTCAAAGGCAATCAGGTTCCTGAGCACACACTCAGTTGTGTGATCCACCTTCAACTGGGGGATCCTGAAACGTGCCTTGAAGTGGTTCAAGTATGGCAAACAACCAAAGCAAAGAAGGGAACTCAGAATTGGCTTCTTCTCAAAGGTTATGTCTAGCAACCTTCTGTTCACATCTTTCTCAAAGCTCACTCCTGAGTCTTGCAACTTTGTTGCCGTTCTTAACACATGAAGGGCACAGCCATTACTTCGAGCCCAATCTCTGGGAAGGTAAAAGTACCTGCAAAAAATTGGTAGATATCATGCTAGTTAGCACCTAGAGAAAGAAAAAATATTATCAAGTTTAGAATTTAAGATTTAGGAGAAACACAAAAAAAACTTGAACGAGGAAACGCTAATTTTCATCCAGCATATCACGAATCCGTACTACATTGATTGCAAGGTTTAACCGATACATCTGTTGAACCTCTCAAGTGATGTAATATTTGTAATACTAAATTTAATTTTGGATAATTATTTTTTAGTCTTTTCGTTACGAGTATGAATCTGTATAATATAGTATATATTAGTATATATTTTATGTGTAATATCTTTTTAAATATTTACAAAAGTATTAGTATATTTTTAATTAACATCTTATTCTGTCATAGAATCTTATTCTGTATTTTTTGAATTAGTGATATTTCTGTCACAACTTAAATATAGTGTGTTGAGTGATGCATAATTTTAGAAGCATGATAATGTCAAATGAATTATACCTTATCAGATCAGTGAAGTGTTTTGTACTCTTGTTGCACCTATCTTTGCACTTTGACTTAGCAGAATATTTCTTGGAACTTCGGAGTGAGCCACTGAAGTAGTTTTTCCTGGACTGGTTCTTGTCAAGAACACGTTTGGTTTCATCAGAAGAAGACATTTGGGTGTCATAGAAGGCAAAGTACTCGATGGCAAGATCAACAAACCCGGCAGTGTGTTCCTCCTTCTTGCTGTCACTAGGCACAACAGTGTCATAGAGTCTCTGAAGCACGAAAAAGGGTATCTGATTCTCCAGCAAGATCAAGTCCCTCGTGATGTTCTTGCTGAGCCAGGACTGTGTCAAGATGAGATCATCACTGTGCCTCACCCTGAACGACTTGGTCTGCTGGTACTCGTGCTCGTGCTTGGATCTGTCAGATTTCCAGTGACAGTTTCTGAGCAAGAGTTCCATGATGAACACAGCATCCAGCAGCATCATGTCCACAAATTTCTCTCTGAGAATGTCAGGGAACTTCTCTGCATAACATTCTCTGATGTTTTGTTCCTTGTCTTGGAGGTAGTGCTTGTAAGTTTTCATGGCTTGTTCGTTTGAGACACGCTCCCAGAAGCAGTGGAAGTACCTTTTCTTGTGCTCTTGCATTGGCTTGAGTTCTGGTTTGCTGAGATGAATTGGGCCAATGGAGATCCACTGAGGGGTGTAGGCATCCTCGTTCACCATTCGGAGATTGTAAGGAACTTTGTAGATGCTGCACTCAGACAACCTTAGCTCTTCTAGGTTTGGCATGTCGATTATGTGTTTCACCATCTCAAATTCGGTTTCGGATAGTGAAGAACCAGAAGTTTTGTAAGCATGTGTCATTGTTGCAGAAACCAGCTTCAACTTTCCTTTATCAAGATAAAAAAACTAAGCCACTGTTTGTCTGCATTATGATGATCGTTTGAAAGGATTAGAGTACTGGTTTAGTCTCTGAATTATCTGAAAACTTTTACAAGAATTTCTATTTTATTTTTCTTAATTTAGTCCTTAATCTTGTAACATTCCTATGTTTTTTAAACGTCATAAATTGCAATTTTTAAACAAAACACCACGAAATGTAGTTTTTAGTTTAGAGACCAGTTAAAAATAAATAAATGATAGACCCTTTTTTTCTTAAAATTTTAGAGTCCCGTTTAACTTTTAATAGGATATAATTAACATTATTAAATACAGAATTTAAATGTAATTCATTTTTAAACAACCAGTTTAGTAGGATAAATTTATATCAGTTGTATAGTGTAATTTAGTTTTATATCTGATTATAGTGAATCTCCACGGAAATGAGAAAAAAGAATAGCAAAAGTTTCTCAATAACAGAATTAAATCTTTGAAATTTTTAGATTAGGGACTATTAGATCTTTCATTAAGAAGTAACCCTAAGTTCATCTAAAACGTTAAGGATTTCAAGGATTCTGCAATCATATAATTACGTTTGCATTTGATGATTATCTTCAAAGATTATAACGAAACTTTGATTATAACCACAATTTAAAATCTTGAATATGATATTATCATCAAAAACCTTTTGTTTTATATTAAAGAAAGTGGCTATTGCTACACATACCCCACAAAAAGCAAAATTGTTAGGCTTTTTAATAATAATAATACAGACATGACTATACGAAATAAAGGCAAAAGAAAGAAAAAATATGTTGTAGAAGTGCTTTATTATCAAATAAGACAAACTTACGTTCAAAAAATAAATACAAAATTTAAACTCTAAACTCTAAAAATATATTTTTTTTTCTTTATAATTAGGTTGAATGGTTGAAGATCTTAACTAGATTAAAGATAATTGATAGTATACAAGTAAGTATAAACATTACTTTATAAACTAATTTTTATAAAATTAATTTATATGCTTGAAGTTTATTTTAAAATTAATTATAAACTCACTTTTGTATTTTTTTTTTTTTATATACAGAAGGAGATAAAGGATTGCATTAAAACTTCATTCAATTGCTTAAGTATACATATTTAAATCCAAACATGCATCACAATTTTCAGCTTTTCCCACCAACCTTTATTTCTGCTTCTTTCAGCAGTTGAACATGTCTTAAATACTTTATTATGAAAAACATTTTGAAAAAAGCATCAGTTTCCCAAATCCTAGAAAAACTTCCATGAAAAATCTACCAAAAATGATTAATCAGATTTAAATTAACAATCAGTGAAATCTGGAAATTCTTGGCATCAACCAATAACATAGTTTGAAAGAGAAGAAAGATATACAAGAAAAAGTGTGTCCTAGCAAATGGCTAGTAAATGATGAGTCTCAAAGAACTTGCAAATACATAACATGCAATAATCACCAAAGGGAAAGAACTTAGCAGACACTGTCATTAAAACACCAATAAAAAGATAAAATCAAAATTGGAAAAAAAATATTCAGAACCTGTTTGAGGGGAGAAATTATTTGAAGAGTTTCAGGTTTCTCTTCTTCTTCAGTAGCTGCCACCTTTCTCCATGTTCATGCTTGGTGTGTGTGTGAGTGTGTGCTTTTATGTTGGCCAAAAAAGTGGAACTGATGAAGACTTCATGTCACTTTATTAAATTATGAATGCATGCTTTTGTTTGGTATATGATTGAGGACTTTAAAGTATGGAAAACATAATATTGATGATTTTTTATATAGAGAATGAAAGTAAAAGGAGATAAAGTTTTTTTTTTTTTTTTATCATTTTCTTTGCTGTTGTACCCACCAGAGAGTCAATAATTTGGCAAGTTAAAAGTAAACAAAATTAGAATTACTAATTTATATAAAACTTTAACACTATACTTTAATACTTTAAATTGGATAGTGACAGTTCCAACTTTATCATGGGTGAAATAGTTTGATATGATGATATTTTTCTAATTGTACTGTAGATGGCGTCGATGATGATCTATGATAGATGCGTCACGTTTTTGTATGTAAGAAAAAAAAAAAGGTTGGTCATATTTTAAAGAATGTAGTTAATGTATAAAATTTTAGTTCGATTCATTATTATAAGAAACTTTTGTATGTTTTTTTTTTTTTTTTTTT
>Ga0209489_105301_pt1 | contig 22549 bp, 5 predicted proteins | sample SiratrowhiteBW_FD_187527 | JGI IMG/M metagenome (GOLD analysis project Ga0209489, IMG submission 187527) | Root nodule microbial communities of legume samples collected from California, USA - Siratro white BW (SPAdes) (version 2) | ecosystem: Host-associated > Plants > Roots > Nodule | place: USA...
ATATATATATATATATATATATATATATATATATATATATATATATATATATATTTAGGATTTGATTTTATTAGGTATGGAATTATATGATATTTTTAGAAGGATCATTAGACGGCTTGGGTATAGAAAAAAAGTTGGAAAAGAAATGGATATAAAAAAAATATTAATGGTGTAGTTCGAGTAGAAAATGATTCGAGAGTAAATATTTGTTGAATATGTAGTAAATTATTATTATTTATTATTATTATTATATATTGTAGTTATTATTTGTAGAAATTTTTTATAGTAAATTAATTATTTTTGTATTTTGAATTGAGAAATTAATTTTGTTGATTTTAAGGAAATAATTAATGTTTGATTATGTTGTACTTTTGTATAAGAAAATAAAATTGTGTTGATAAAAAATCATTTTATTTATTTTATCTAATTTTTTTGTTTGTTATATTTTGTTATTCTCTTCTTATTGTGATTGTTGTTGTTAGAATAATTGACAATTGTTAATATAGATCATCATTGTTATAATCAATGTATATAATCATTGTTGACACACACACACACATTTATATATATATATATATATATAGTAATAAGATAATAATAAAACATATATATTGTTATCACTGTTAAATTGTTGTTAATATATATTATTATTCTTAAATATTTAAACTATGAAATTTTATTATTAAATAGGGTGTTTCTTTTCTCTGTGAAAAGAGCATATGCTATTTGTAATTCTGATTTAAGAAGAGTAGTATATAAAAGATCTCTCAGATTAAAAAAACTGTGTAGAAAATCCTTATTCATAGAAGAAACATAATGAATAAATTTTAGTATAGAATTTCACTTAAAGATTTTGATTTTAATAGATAAATTAATTAAATTTATTAAGTAATTATGCAGATTGGAAATTGTATGTAAATTGTAATTTGTTTATAAAATTGATATTTATTATGTTTGGTTTTGTTCTTATCTTTATTTTCATTATTGGTGATGATTATAATAATCCCGTAAATGAATTATTAAGAGAATAAATATTATAGATGCAGAGAAATAAAGTTTATATTTTAAACAATATATTTTTAAAGTTTTTAAAAATTTTATATTACAAAATATTGTGTAGTGGAGGATTAATTCATAAGAATTTTATTTTGGATATCTTCATATTTAAATAATTTTAAAGAATATATTTTGAATTGTATTTCATATTTGATGACATTTTATTTAAATATCTATATTTATTTTTGAGGCATTTATTTTTTAGTTCTTTTGAAAAAAAAATAAAAGTAATTAACAAAAAAATACAATAATTGATTAATAAAAATAGTGAAATGTAAATTAACATTAAAGTAAAATTATTCAACTTCATATAATATTTTCAACATACAATTTTCATCTTTATAAATAAGTACGGTGTATTTTCATATCATCATACTTATATTCCAATATTTTTTTTTCTCAATTTTCAACTTACAACAACTTTATTACAAATCACATTTTTTTAATTTTTTTTTGAAAGAATTTAACTGAAGAATGCAATTAAAAAAACGGTGAAGGACGTCATGAAAAAGATAGTTAAAAAACTGAAAAGAATAAAATAATTTAAAAACTTAAGAAATAGTTAAACCTAAAAAGAAAAGTTGAAAAATATGGTAAGTGGCATGATGAGCAAGTATTTGAGTTGTTTATTGAAAGGAATCTTACTGCCTTGACCCATGAGATTGAGGCAGGGCAGTTCTCTGCAACTCCTAGCTTGTTTGCAGTTACAGAGACACTTCTTCACTTTCAAGAATCCACTGCTTAAATAGAGTTTTTAATTCAAGTATTAGTAATTAATGGAATTATTTAATTGTATTAGTATTAGTAATTAATAAATATTCCCTAACAATACCATATTTAATAAAACAACTTATTGGCTAATTAATTAGTAGTAATTAATTAGAAGGAAGACAATGAAGAGGAGCCTGTGTGACTGCTATGCATGACCCCACTCCCCTTGTCCTCTACCAACATGCATTACTTTTAGTGCAGGGTACGGCACCTAAACACCATTCAATTCAATTCTAACCTCCTACTATTCCATTTTTCAAAACAATTCATAATTGATCCATGCCTTTTTTCTTCATCTTTCTCTTTCCTTTCCACAAAAATAATATTATATATTTATATAAATGCCACTCTGATAAATCATAATAATCACACAACTTGTTAACCTACCTGTCATTCTTTTTGGTGCTTTCCTTTACTATTATTATTATTATTATTAGGGTTCTTAAGTTTTTATTGAAAGGTCCATCTTGCCCTTCGAGTTTAAGATTGTTCTCGCCACCTGTCATTCCTTCTTTTACTTTTCTTTCACCAAAACCTCTATGCCTTTCAATCCAATGCATCTTCTTTCTTGCTAATCATGTAATAGTTACCACTCAAATTCAATACTCCACAACCGTTTCCTTTCTTTCTCAGAAAATGTTCTGTGAACACCCAGCAAAATATGAGTCACTTGCCAAGACCAAATATGGTTTAGAAGAACACAATGTTCACATATATAGAGTAAGCAATAAATAAATAAAAAGTGCTACCCTAAAATAAACTTGTGAGTAAAAAAATGAATAAATTAAATAATTTGAAATAAAAAATGTAATAAACTATTTTTCCTTCACCAAGTAAAAAGATTACAAAAAGTATTTGGAAAAAAATCAGGATTATTTATAATTGTGTACAATATTACACTTGCATCATATATATTTCTTGATATTTAGGTAATGAAACTTTTCTTTTTCTCACTTTTTCTGCATGCTCCACATGTTTTCTTATAACTTAGAATCTGTGTGAACACACGTCAACTGTGTACAGTGTAGTAATTGATCGATCTTTTAGAATTTAATAAACATATATTCACACTGTGATCAAAATTCTTTGCCAAGTTTTTAAATTTATACAACTAAGCTGATTTATCAGGAACAATACATTTTGTACTGTGAGAGGTTCTTATTTTTGGCGGTCCATTTTGATGAGATCAAGAATTAGAAGTGCAGTATCTTTTTTGAGTGAATATTAGAAGTGCTGTATGGTGCACCATAAATCTAATTTCTTTTATGATATAATAATATCATCGAAACATTATGATAATAGTGGTAGAGATGATGCGTTTATAGGAATAATCTTTAATGTGTATGCAGAAGATTGAGAATTACGACAGAATAATAATAAAAATATAAGAATGGGAGTTAGATTTGAAGCTTTCAAAACGAGTGACCAGCTTGACCAAAGATGGAAGGGAAAAAATTTAGGTTAGTCCGATAACTACCAATATTCCGACAAAATTGTTGTGCATGATTGAGCTGATATGGATGGTAAGCCATCCTCATCACCGGCATAGATAGGTATCAAGCACGTGATCCATGAACTTTGCCAAAAAAATGAAACTGTGTGATTTGTGATCATCAACTAGTACTAGTCCTTTGCCCCCATCATGAGGACTCTATTTTGCTGTACATTCACTCTTGACTCTAGTTCTAAGCTGGTAACTTTCAAAGAAAAAATAAAGGAACAAGCAAATTATTTGTTCTTTCTATTTCCATGTAAAAAGGGTCTTGCATAAAAAAGTGTTACATGGGGTATATGCAAGGCACAGCTAATGTTTCATGCTACATTAGTATGGTCAAGTCTTTGAGCCTCGAATTTATGGTTGGATTTGCGTGGCACATGCCTATGAGAAGGGTTTTAACCTGTTTTTGGGAGCGGGGAAGATTCTTTTTCTTAGCATGGATGATAAAGTATAGCTTATAAAAGATAAATTTGTTCGATTCTAAACACAAAAGTTTTTCATCAGAATATTTAGTGTGGGTAAAAGAGATTACTCTAATATTCTGTTTCGAAAAGTAGCATATACAAGTCATTAATTTCGTCCATTTTTTCACTTTTAGAAATTTATTAACAACATTGCAAGACTTATTGTTTTCATATATGGATAATTGATTTGGTGATCTCAAAATGAAACAAAAATTCTACATTAGTTGATTATCCAAAGTTATATCAGTGGTATGAAAGATATATAAAAGTTATATGATGAATATTGGAAATATTGCGAGTCCTTCAAAATCTATACTACCATCCCACAACCATTTTTATGAACTTTTTATTCAATAATTTAATTAAATAAAATTAATTCAATATTTTATTATTATTATTAGGGTTGTAACTAATTAGAATGACGGTTGTAAAATAGTTTTTTTTTTCCCTTTAATTTAGTTATAAATGTTGAAGGCAAATAAATGGTTTTGTTATCTAATTATGACCTAAATGTTACATCATTTACACATGTGATTACACTGGTGTAATTTGTGCTTCAGCTGTATGAAAATGGATGGAAGATTGGTGTTACAGAGGCAAAATAATGATAAGCCCCATTAGGTTTCTGAGCAGAACGTGGTTGTGTCGTTAGCTATAGTGACAGTGCATGAGAAAGCCCACAAATACTATTGATTCTTTTCTTAGAAATCAAAGTGTACCTTTGGTTACATCTGAATGACTCAAAGGCATCAAAGAATCGTTGGCATGACCATGGTGGGTAAAAAAGTGCATCTCCAATTGTAGAGGAATGACATGACTAAGTGTCATTTAGAACCAGGCAAGTTAATTGTGGTACAAATCAAACAAACATAATTGGAAATTTGAGACACAAATCAGTTGGAGGAATTATCGTTATCGCACACAAAAACTGCTCTTAGTGACATGTGCAAACATTGCTACATCTTAATTAATTAATCTTTTTCTAAACCACATAGTACAATGTATATAATTGCGGTGTTGGATATTGTTTCATCATTTTGTTAGGTATGTTGGTTGTTGAAATGTAATTGTACTATGCCATTGCATTGCGGGGTCATATTATTTCCATTGTTTGTTCCCTTTAAAGTTAACTTGGTCCTTTTGGCCACATGGGGTGACACGTGCCTTGCTTCAATTTTCTCTCTCATAGATGTTAAGTTTCTATAACTATTAAATTATTATATTTTTCCTAAGTCAAGTTGCAGATTTTCTAGCGAGCTAGGCAAGTAGTGGAGGAATGATTTTCTTGCCAATTTTATTATTTTTTATTGCTAACCACAATGTTGTTGACGAGCAACGAGATAACAATTCTTTGTGACGTGAACTTTATGACTTTTCTGCAAAAGGTAGATCTTATTGTTTGAGGTTTAGAAATCGAATTTGAGAAGGACCACGTATGTTGTATATACCCCCGTCCCAAAGAATTAGCTTGACAATGTTACAAATAACTAATAAGATGTCGATTAATTAATTAATAATTAACCAATAGATTAACTATCATTAACCGGTATAAAATTATGTACGTCGAACCATGTGCTAATGACAATTTCATAAGTTTATTTATCAGTGGGCACGAATGAAGAAAAGAAAACAGTAGGTTTAACAAAGAAAACTTGAAGCTTTAACAAACCATGGTCGAAATAGCAGAACTTAAATCTCAGATTACCTTATAATCTTCTTGTTTTATTTTCCATATTAGTATAATTTTGCATGTCCGAAATGAGCAGATAACTTTTTATTACATAAATGAACCATTTGTGTCAATTTAGTATGATTTTATTTTGAAAAAGTCATGTCAAATAAATATAATTTTTTTTTTATATTTGACTAAAATTATGTCAATGTGACACAATTTTTATTTAAAATATGTTATACTGAAATCGTTTTAAAATTACACAATTTTATTATAATACGGTTTAAACAACTTAAGTCGTCTTGTATTTATAAGATTTGTCATAATGAAATTATTTTAAACTGAGACAATTTCTCTATTTATATAATAAAAAAATATATTCATTTTAGACATTACGATGCAGATTGTATTAGTTTGGAGAAAAAAATCCAATATTTTTATAATGTTTTATAAATAATATTATCATATTTATTAAATATCACACATCAATTAAAAATAAAATTAATTTATGATATATAAATCAATTTTATGAAAATAAATTAAAATTTAATTATTTTTCTAATATCATGTCATTACCAATTTAGAGTATCTAATTTTACACATGATATATGTATAAAAAGGGTATTAAAGTATCATGTGCGGGAGAATGAATATCATTATGAGTAGCAAGTCTTCAAAGCTTGAAAATTCCTTTTATTGATTTCATAACCAATACATTACATGCATATAATTTGTAGACAAGACAATTTTCCCAAGTTATTCCCCCACCAAAACGACCGTAGGCTACACACATTCGTCTACGTATTATACTTGATTGACTCACAACATATAAGGTATAACATGTTTCTTTGTTAAATAAAAAAGAGTGTTAATTACAATGGTGATGACAAGTACTAAGATTAAGAAGATGACGTAATTTACATTTCCTTATAGTTAATGGAAAAATTAGAAAGAAAAATAAAAAGCATGGAAAAGTGGAAGAATGATGGAAAAGCAAAACAATGGTGAATGGTATGGTTGTTAACCCTAGAAATAGAAGAAGGAAATGAGGGGCAAAGGAGGAAGAAGAAAAGGGCAATGATGAGTTGAATGAGATGGGATCCACTTGATTATCTTTTTATTTGGCATAGTTTTAATTTTTATTTTTGACTTAGGAGTTTGGGTCCCATTCCGGCCACCACAGTCTTTATGGATTGAATGATAAAGAGCACCGCACGTGGAGTCTGAATCAAGAGACTGTCCACTGTCCAACCACAATCAAATGACACCCTGTATTTTACTTCTATTTTCATTTCCTCCACTTCAAAATTCAATGCCAACAAAATTAAATAAAATATGACACAAACAAACCCTTTATTCCCCAAATACACCTTCTCAAACCCCATCTATTTCCTACTCAATCAATATTCTTCCTGTTTATTTGATTCTTCATGCATTTCACTTAGCTACCATCACCCAACAAATTGCAAGCTTCATAGAAGAACATTTTATAAAAAAAAATCTGCCCATAAGATATAAACATATCATGAAGTCAAATGAGTTTATAAAGTTAAATTAAACTTGATAATTATTTTATACTAAATAGTTGATGCATCGCGTATGTATTTGCTTTAGTATCAGACATATTATTCAATTATAAATTAATCCATAAATGTTTAAGTAATTACAAATTTAATAAATACCATCCCCAGTATAATATTATATAATTTATTGATTAAATTGATAAATTTTGCTATATTTTTACAGGAAAAAAGTATTAATAAAAATATATGTAAGGAGTATTTCAATTTGTTATACAAAACCAATATAAACTAATAGTTTTTACTAAAATGTTACGATATTTTTACTATTTGAGTTTATAAAATAAGAATTTTTAAGATTTTTTACATGTTTCAAAGATGTTTTTTAAGATAAGTAATTTTCTTTCATTTTTATATTAGTTTAGTAAATAATGTTATTATGAGAAATAAGGATTTACACGGTTTCCTTTTAAAAAACGACACAGGAATTATGAAAAGTTGTTAAGAGGAGTGTGATTGTTTTCCATTTAAGATTTATTGTACAGCTAGCATGTTGCAGCCTCTAATTGAGAAAAGTAAAAAATTCAAAATAGAGACATTGATTTCAAGAGAGTTGAAAATAAGGAGAGTGATAAAACTAGAGAAGACTAAAAAAAGGATTCCATTCATAAAAAAACAAAAAGAAAGAGAAACCCTATGCTTTTCCAAATTTTACTGAGCCCTTATTATTCCCACTCATTATTTTTGTTGCTTAAAGCTTGCCCTCCTCTCCCTTATCCTCTATCATTCATTCATTCATTCTCTCTCTCTCTTTCCACACAAAGAACAACTCAGCTCCAAGCTCCCATCTGAAAGGAGTTCCATGCTCCACAAAACACACAAACACAGAAAAGAGAGACCCACTAGCCCACTAAGCGATACAATTTCAGGGTCACTTCACCTCCTAGCTACACACATACAAAAAAAATTATTATATATATATAGATATATATATTCAAAACATATCTAGTGGCAGTACTTCTACTTCCACTATAGCTGCTAGCTAGCTACCAGATAGGAGAAAGAGTGTTTTTTTTTTAAATAAACCCCACCAATTCATTTATTTTTTTTTTCTTTAAAAAAAGTGCTTATAGAGAGCTTGGTTATATGAGATAACAAGATCATGGAATTGGAGGCTGATCATCAAAATGGGATCCGAAGCAGACCCAATTTCCCTCTGCAGCTGTTAGAGAAAAAGGACGTTGATGACGTCACAGAACAACCTTGTTCCACCACTACCAGGGACAGCGTCGTAACTGCAACTACTATTACTACTACTTCTGCTACTAATAACAACCTCCACTTGCCGGAGCAGTCCAAAAAGCCTCCGCCGAAGAGGACTTCCACCAAGGACCGCCACACCAAGGTCGATGGCCGAGGCCGCCGGATCCGCATGCCGGCGGCGTGTGCTGCCAGAGTGTTTCAGCTCACGCGTGAACTGGGACACAAGTCTGACGGAGAGACCATCGAGTGGCTCCTTCAGCAGGCGGAGCCAGCCGTCATCGCTGCCACCGGCACCGGCACCATTCCAGCCAACTTCACCTCCCTCAACATCTCCCTCCGCAGCTCCGGCTCCACCATGTCTGCGCCCTCGCACTACTTCCGCGGAAACTACTTCAACCCTAGCACGTTCTCCACCTCTACTGCCGCCGCTGCGGCGGCGGCGCAGCTAAGGAACCGCGCGGAGTGGGACCGGAACATGAGCATGGTGATGGAGGATTCTCGTAGGAGCATGTTGGAGAACACTTCTTCCATCTCAGCAATTTTGAATTTCAACCCTATGGGTAACATCAATGTAATTCAGCAAGCGAAACAAGAGCTTCGAGAAGAATCCGGTGGCGGTCTTGAATTGGTGGCTTCGGATTCTGATGGAAGCTTAGGGAGAAAGAGAAGGCCGGAGCAAGAGCTATCACAAATGGGAAGCTATTTGATACAATCGAGCACAGGGTCGCTTCCGGCGAGCCACGCTTCCAATACGGCGGCGTTTTGGATGGTGGCGGGTCACGGTAACCAATCCATGAGTGGTGGTGGCGGCGGTAGCAGCGGCAATGGTAACGATAATCCCATTTGGGCAATTCCCTCTGTCGGGAACAGTGGGGTTTATAGAGGAGCTATGTCTCCTCCAGGTGGCATTCATTTCATGAATTTTGCTTCTCCGATGCCCCTTATGCCCGGTGGTCAACTAGGTTCCGGTATGGTTGGCGGCGGAGGTGGCGGCAGCGGCAGTGGTCAACTTCTAAGTGAAAGTAACTTAGGCATGCTTGCGGCCCTTAATGCCTACAGACAGATTCCGGCGAACGGCGTCTCGGAGTCTCCGGGAAGCGCTGGACAAGCTCACGGCGGAGATGATGGACGTGACTCAACCAGTCAACATTCCTGAGGGTCAAATAATCACGTGTATGATCTGATGCTAGCTTCTTAATTTTTCTCTTAATCACTATATTATTACTAGCAGTGTTACTATTACTACTAGTAGTGCTACTAATCAGTGGTTTCCAAATTATATATTAAATACGTAACTATATATGTTATGTTCATTTGCAAAACATGCAAGAAGCCCGAGTTTGATTGCTTTGGTATATTGAGTTCAGTATGCGATTTTGGACCTTTAGTGTGATTTTGCTGAGGTTGATCATGTTAGGGTTCGAGAACAAATTAATATACGTATATTTTATTTCCATTATAGTTTCTATATATGCGCTATGAAGGTGTTTAGATAGCTTAGTTTGTTACTAATGATGATGGGATGGTGGTTTTGTGATCTGGGATTTGTTGCACTATGATTTGGCATGATTTGTGATGGAGTAATTGATAGTTTTATAGAGAAAGATGGTATTTTGGGTGATTAATAAATTAGTGTTGTTTAGAGGAAGGTGGTAGGTTTAACAAAGTAATTATTTAAGTATCCATTATTGGTGTGGAGAAAATGAAGAAGGTACGAAATTGATCTTTTACTGCATTGTGTTGAAGATGCTGCCCTTCTGGTAAGTACTGCAAACACTGTCACATGCATGATGCATCCCTTATTGCTGCAGTTGTGAATTATGTGTGTGTACTACACTACATACATAGGTAGCTAGGGACCAATATCTATATAATAGATGCTTTGGATGAAAGAGGCCACTCCTGAATCCTGAGCAGTTTCTTCAGGCTTTTGAAGCAGCTACCTCTTAAACTCAGGTGGTGACCAGTGAGCCCCCAAGGTTGGCCATTGCCTAAAATTAACATACTTCCACTGCCTCACCACCTCCTTCATTCTTTCTCTTTCCAATATAAAATGGATACTACTTGGCATCATTGTCTGAGCTTATTAAATGTAGTACATTGCAGGAATTACAAGTAATATACCAGCCCATCAACTCATCACATATCAAACCATTTCCACCCTTTTTGCCTCTCTATCCCCAACTGTGCTTTTCAAAAAAATTAAACTACCTCCCCTAAAATTAGGTATAATTCAACTAGTTTTTGTACATTTTATTTTCAATTTTAAAACTTTTATTTTTTGGAAAAATATTTTCCCAAAAGAATCAAATTAAATTACATTTACTAAATTTGTTTTGTCCGCATACTTTTCTCTTATTCACAAGTGCAACGTTGAGCCTTCATACATCTCATCTCAAGTTTTGTAGCTAGTAATATTTTTCATATAAAAAAGAAAATTACACCAGTTCCGGTTTTTGATAATAAAAATGTGAAATATCTCATTACAACAGACATCCTCTCTGCTATTTTATTTTCCCCATCAAGCAAAGTGTCAAAATTGTATAAGAATTTACTTTTGAAGAAAAGGTTATATAAAGAATTTTGATTTTAATTAAACATAGTTTTGTTTCCTTTCTAGGTTTTTAGCAAAAAATAATTCGTGTTGGATTCATGAACTCACTTACTTCTATCATTAAAACCACAATTTGATTGCCTTTGTATGAACTAAAACCACCGCTTTACAAGTTGGTGTGACATTGTGCCATTAACATATACGTAAGGTGATAAATAAATGAAAGGTTAAAATATTCTGTTGCCACCCTTTGATTAAACGTTGCTAAGTGAAAAAGAAAACATGATTAATTGGTAATGACTTCTTCTTTACATGTTACTGTTTTTCATTGTCATCATTTGATTAGATACACAAAGGAAAACTAAATAAAAAGACAAGATTTAAATTATGAAATGAAATGTTTATCCGTAATCAACTTATATCGATGTAGAAAATTAAAAGTGGAATCGTTGAATCTCATGAAAAATATACTTGAGTAAAATACATGCCAGAGTTTGCAGAGATTTTTTTTTCTCTTGATACGACGTCATTCATAACTAGTTCTGTCAATTATCAATTTTATCACCAAAAATAGTGAAATTTCAAAAATCAATTTAAGGTATTTAAAGTTTCATTCTACCGTCAAAAACATTAAAATCAACAATAAACTTTCAAAATTGATCATCATGATACTAATTCAAGTACAGAAAAAAGATAAAATATTATTGAGATACATTCATAATTATTCAGAGTATAAGGTATTTATTTATATTGAAAGTTACTAGGATCTAAAAGGGGAGAAAAAATGAATAAAAACACCAGAGGAATGGTGTAATTTAACATCTTTCAAAGAAATCAATGTATTATACACTGAATAAATTTTTCCAATAACTTATCACTCGATTAGTTAGATCAAATATAGTGTCAATACAAAAGTGTTATGCTTGATTCTTGTTAAAAGTCTATGGCTAAGTCACTTTATAATTGTTTAAACTTCTTGCCTTATCCAGATGTAAAATGGGATAACATCTGTTTTCCTTAAACTTTTATGTGCACAAAAATTAATAAAACACTTCTAAATTTTTTTAATTTGTTAATTTTTATATTTGATAATTTTTTCATTAAAAGTGACACGGCATGTGAATATTTCTTCGTTTTCATCTTCCATATAACCATCACAAAATTGATAACCATAATAGAGGAACTTGTGCATTACATTATGATGGACAGTGATTTGGTTAACGTCGTCCATGCATCAGTGTAAGCAGTGCATGGCGCAGTACTAGGGTAGGTAAAAGAGCTAGGTAGCAGAACAGACTGAGGTACTTTGTTAAATAAACGTGAGAGACCACCAAAAAGAAAAAGTTACGTAAAAAGAATAAAGAAAGAAATAAAAAGGTAAAAGATTCATGCTCATAACAGTACATAGCCTCTTAATTAACTATTAAAAGTGCTGTAGTTTTGACCCTGTTTATTTATTTATGAGAGACCATTGAACGTTATTATTTCAGTCAATGTATCTTTCAGTTAAGTCCAGCATGACTCCTTTTTTGTACCATCTCTTCCAAAAAACTGGCAGATAATGTGGATTTTTAAAAAGTAATAAAATTATGTGCTTACTCTGACGATTTTAATATGAAATTCCATACTAATCTGTGTTTGGTCAAGGAATTTTAAGAGAGTATAATCTTTTTTAGAAAATTTGAAATGTTTTATAACAAAATATGTTAAGACATTAAGAAATTTTAAAAAAATTGAAACTAGAATTTAAAGTAATTGAATTGCTTAAAATTATAATTTTAAATTTTATTTAAAAGATAAATTTAAAATTATTCATAATCTCATATTTCTTGTTTTTCTTTTAATAGTTCAGTTTAATTTTAGTTGGAGCGCCTCGTTTTGACAAAACTCAAGACATTATCAAGATGACTATTTTTTATTAATTTCGACAGAATTTTTTATTGATATTAATAGGAATTATTTTATTAAGTTGTTTAATTTTTTTATCATTATTATTTTTTATTTGATATTAGTTAGAGTTTTCAAGGTCAATGTTAGAGAAACTATTTTTTCCATATGTGAATTAAACCTTTCAATAGACTTATGTCATGATTCTTCTTTTGTCCATGTCGGCAGTGATTTTTTTTGTCATCAACAAATATATTATCTTTTTTACAATACTTTGCTAGAATTTTAACCAAAATTAGTTAGGATTTCTTTTAACGAATATCAATTGGTGAAATTGGTACGTTAACACTGATAAAAAAAAGTAGACAAAAAACCTTAACTACCAACATCATAAAAAAAAAAAAAAAACTTGCATAGATTATCAAGTTACATTGTAACAAAATTTTGTAATAGCTATCAGAAAACAACGTTAGTCATGGAGGAAACATAAATAATACCGGTCAAACTCATTCTAAGTCGATATTAAAATAATGCAAAAATTATATGGGTTAAACTCACTCTAAAATCACACTAAATAAAAATATATAAAAAAATAAATATTGTCTAAACTGACGTTAAAAGGGATTGTTTTTAATTAAATAAAAAAACATAGTGTCGACTAGGTCGATTCTAAGAGTGATATTTTTCCTAATATATCGTAGGTGTGCTGACTTAATCGATGCTACATCAGAGACAATATTTGTGTCGGTTAGACCAATGTTATACAGGAGTAAACTTTTGTATCAATCATGTTGACGCATAATGCAATTAAAAATCTCTACGCGCCCACTTTTCCTTTCTTCTTCCTTACGGTTTCCCTATGCACGATAAGCTCATTCGCCTGCAACTTTGCTTATATGCCTCCAAATCACAAAAACTCAGCACTTTACCTTCACAAAACCAACAAATGGTCATTTCTTTCCCATTTCACCAAGTATTTTTCCATTTAATCTCCACATGTCTGTTCATGGATTTGGATATAAAATCCTAAAGTTGGGCATTCATCATCACTGTTTGTATATCATTTGAAAATAGGTAAGTTATATTGCTTAACTTATGATGACTTGGCTAGGTTTATTTAGACTGGGTGCGATTTTTCATTTGTATGTTGAGGGTTCATTGTTTTGGGGTGGGATTTTTCTTTTCGCAGCTAGTACTCTTCGTCCGTGAGGTGTTTTAAAAGTTGTTTCTACATTTTGAAGCTGGTAAGTTTCGGTTTTACACAGTTGCGTTTGTTGTGGTGGTTTTTTGAGTTGATCGGTAACAAAACGCCATTTTTGTTGTGCATGTACCTTTAGCGTTTAGAACTTTTGATCAATGGTTTGTTTAACAGTGCTTGATTTTTCATTGCAAAAGTAAGTTTGATTTCTAACTTATTAGTTGTGTGGTTTTGATTTTGCTTGTTTAGATTATCTGTGTTAGTTTAAGTTGTCTGTGTGGTTTGAATTTATAAGTCGGTTTGTGTTTAGATTGAATTGTCTTAACAGTTTGTCACCAAGTTAAATTTGGTCATTAACATGTTAAAAATACAAGACACACTCACTTGACGTATAGAATAAAAAATTATTATATATTTATGAAGTATTTCCTTTTCTACATTGGCCAAACTGTGGCAAGATATATATTATTTTATGACATGGCATTTTAGTGTCGAACTAGCTAATATTTGCGTCCCATTCAAAAATCGACGCTAATTTCAATTAGTTGTCAGCTACTTAACATTTATCACGTATCTGACACATAATTTTTTGCTCATTTGCGTCAGCTTTTGTTCGACACTATTTCTTTGATATTTATAGTGTTAAAATTTAAAGTAATTAAATAATAGTACTAAGAATAATTTAATTATTTAGCTCATCAATTGACTTTTTTTATTGGTAGAAGGAATTAGAAGAATAAAGAAGAGTTGTATAATAGTTAAGATTGATTGTGAAAAGACACATGACTCTGTAAAATAGGATTTCCTATAATATATGATAGGTCAATTAGATGGATAAAGGGTTGTTTGGAGTCATCCATAATATCTATCTTCGTCAATGATAGCTCAACTACAAAATTTCAACCAACAAAAGGACTAAGGCAAGGGGATCTACTAAAAACAATAAATTTTTGGGAAGATAGGTGGAGAGTGATTCTACCATCTGCATAACATTTGGTTTGAAGAGTGATTTTAGACAGATTGTCAACAATGGAAAACTTAGATTATAGACGTGTACATATTAAAGAAAATACATATGTTATGAGTGGAAAATCAAATAAAAAAAGTTGTCATTTTTTTCTCGTATGTAAGTTAACATTGCAAGGGTGGAATAAATGTAATATTTGGATAAGGGTGAGTGAAATGCAACTCAATCTAACTAAATCTCATTTCCATCAATTTAGTATAATAGAACTGAATTATTTTGGAAATAGGATTTGAAAAAGAACGTGAATAGATATAGTATGGAGTATTTGACATCAAGGAAGCCAATTATATTGAAGAATGCATGTTTAAATGTGGAGAAATATTTAATACTGTACAATTAAAAATGCAAGTATGTCTCTAATGTAACTTTTAATAAAAAGATATTATTTTTATAAAGGTCTAATTTATAGTCGGAGTAGGATCTCTAATATTTTCACTAGTATTTATATACAATTATTTGTATTAAAATGATTTCTAGTGTATAGAAAATGTGTTGGATAACAAGGATGTAAAGGTGTTAAACTTGGATAATAGATCATTATGGGGCTGGCATGAATAGTTCTTGTGCATAGAGTATGCGATGGGAGAATGTGAAAAGTAATATGCTAAGGTTGCATAGTCTAGGAGAACTTTCAGATTTCCTGCAAGAAATGGAACATGATGAAACCGTGTGGAAGTGAAGTTTAAGAATAATACAATGCAAAAGACACGTTTACTATCCTTTTGGAAAGTGCAAAACCTCTGGTTTGTCTCTTCTTTTCTATATTTTTTTTTCTTAAATATAAAATTGTTAATGTTATTCATTTAGGAAGTCTAATTGACACACACATTATTACTGGAAATATTTTGTTATTATAAAATTGAAGCATGGTTAACATGCATACTTCGGGTTGGAGATATATAATAGTTTTTTATTGGACAATGACATAAAGGTTTTTAAAAATAGCTAACCATGGATCTGGACTCTTCCATGCGACATTTCTATTAATTCTGAGTCTTTAATTAGAAAATAAGAGCGTAATGAGAGAACTTAAATAATAAAATGCATTGGGATCCCAGTGAAAATCCCAGTTATAGGATTATTCCCCGTCTAAGTTATACTTAATATTAATTAGCTCCAAAATATCTTGAAATCAAGCTTTTTGAAGAGAATCATTCTCAAATTGAACTTCTAAATTTATTTTCCTTGATGTTTACCTTAAATTTTTTTTGAGAAAATTAAAGGACCAAATTCCCTTTGTAACCTCACGTATATTTTGAAAAAGTATCCAAAATAAATATTCCATTTACTTAAATCAAACCTCCAAATAAAAATGTTATGCCTGCTAAAGTTTTTTTATTGAACATATGTGTTGTAGTTTAATTATAGCTTGTATTTTATGCATGTAATGGTACATTTTTGTTAAGTGTTTTGTATATTGTATATTTTTATATTTAGATTTTCCAATATTTTTATGTTTAATGTTTTGTATGGCAAGTCTGCCTTGAAATTGTATAGCACTATATGCAAGATTATTGAATTATCTACCCAGAGAAGATTAATAAAATTAATAAACTATCTTTAAAATGAAAAGTACAACTTTCTATATGAGTTATATGTATAATCGATGTTTCTATCAACATGGATTAGTTGTATAATCAATATAAAAATCTAATTTTACATTATAAGTATTCATATTTTTGTTATTTTATAATGAATTGGCATAAAAATAATATGGTTTACAATGCTAGTTTTTAGGATTAAACTTTCTACATTATCTATATTTATATTAATTTTTTAATCAACATAAAAATTTCAAAAATAATTTATGTAAAAAATATTATTTTTTATCAATAATAAAGAAATAAAATAAATAAAAAAAAGAAATGGAGTATTTCAACGGTCCAATATGCAAAGAGAATAAACACACTCCTCTTTCTATTTTCTCACATATTCCACATAACTTCTAGATATCATGTATCTTATTCTAATTTGATAATTCTTCTTATTTGGCCTACCTAAAATGCTCAACAATTGACAAAATACATTTTAACCGTATACACTATATTTTTAACCTAGAACCAATTATTAGAGTTACAATCTAAGAATTGTTGCGTTAATTACCTATCTTCCACGATAATATTATAATTTTTAAATATATAAAGTATCTTATCACTAGATCCTATCGTTACATCTTTGCCATGTGCATCTAGCGAATATGGTTGTTTTTTTTTTTAATTGTATCTATATATTTATTAGAAATAGTTTAGATGCTTGCATATCTATCTTTATATTCTTGTTTTTTTTTTTAAATTACTTTTAGAGTCTCAACCTTTCAATTAGCAAGTCAACCCTTTGTTAATTAAGCAAGGCAAGTTTGAAACGTTGGCTGATCTAAGTTCTTAATTGTCAATGCACACCATCCCCTTCCATTTCATCCGACTAATTTGTCAATCAGGACAAAAGACGCGTTCATCTATTTTTTTTTTTTTCATCCATAGATTTTTAATACTACCATTTGCATTTTTGATCTTTTTATATTTTATGAATATGATTTTACAGATAAACTTTCTAAGAATAGGAAAAGGTGTATTAAAATAAACATTTACATTTTTTTAAAGAAATTGATGTATATTGGTAATTTTTACACTGATAATTTGTCTACAAATCTACGTAATGGAACTTGTTAAAAAGGAAGAAAAAAGACAAAATTAAATATATATTATGCTTACTTGTTTTTATTGAGAATTACATTACATAATCGTTATATAAATTACACAAAAATAATAAATAGAAACATAATCTTTATATAAGTTACACAAAAATAATAAATAGAAACAAATGATAAAATTAATACCTAAACTTATTAATAACTTGTAAGTAAAGGAGTAAAATATGGAATCTTTTCAAAGTATAAGACTTATGGCAAACTTGATTTAATTTTATCATTGCCTCCTTTAAAGAAAGTTTGTACTATTTCAAGTATTTTCTTCATTTTGAAAAATAACTTAACTTTTAACGGCCTATCGAAAATATCTGTACTTTATTTTAAAATGGAATAATATTTGAAATCAAATATTAATGTGTGTGGATGATTCATGAAATACTGAATCTTTTGCATAATGCAATTGCAGATTTGTTGTCACAAAATATTTATGTGGGAGTACTTTTTTTTATGTATTACTTTCAAAATTTATCTTAACTACATTATTTAGATTATACAACTAGTTGTTGAAATATATTTTGTTTTTACTGAAAAGAGGAAGACAACTATTTGTTTCTTTAAAATTCATGATATTGCACCACTCTAAAGATGAAATGCATATCTTGATGCGTTTTTTCTTGTTTGTATATCTCCTAATCATTATTAGTATAACCATCAAGTTTAATTCCATTATTACTAGCGTAAAAAGGAACTCCCTTGTTCAAAGTATCTTTGATGCATTGTAAAATTCTTTTAACACATTGCAAATGATACATATGTGACTCTTTCAAAAATATGCTAAACAATCCAATTCCAAATATAATATTTGGTCTTGTTACAATCAATATATCTTAGACTTCTATAATCAAACTCTTTGTAGTAGGTTAGATTTATTTTATTGTTATCAATTTCTCTTGTCAACTTCTATTTTTCTTCAATTCATGTCGAAATTGACTTTGAATTCTCCATCTTAAAATTTTTTACAATATCACTAACATATTTCTTCAAATATATGAAAATTTCATCACCTTATTGAATGACCTTAATGACTGCAAAATAACACATTAGGCCTAAATATGTCATTTCAAAATGTCTTGTGATAGTCTTCTTGAACTTTGCAACCATATTGAGATTATTGCTAGTAAAAAATTAAATAATCAATATATATGCACACAATAAGAGTATATATGGGCTTAATAAATTTAAAATATAAAGTGTGCTTAGACAGACTTATCTGAAAGTCATTTTTTACAAAGTATGAATCAATCTTCTTATATGAAGTCTTTGGTGTTTTCTTCTGACCATACAATTTTATTTTTTTCAATATGTAGATTTTATCTTTCTTACCCTTAATCACATATCCTAGATTTTTTTAACATATACTTTTTCTTCTAATAAAGTACCATTCAAAAAAGCATACTTAACATTAATTTCATATATCTTCCAACTATTTTTTAAGGTAAGATAAATATAATCATTGAATTATATCTAAGCTCTCAACGAGAGAAAATACCCCAAAATAATCAATGCCTAGTTGTACCTTTTTGTCACCAATCTTACTTTAAAATGATGAATTTTATCACTGGGTTTATACTTGAGTTTGTAAACTCACTTCACTCAATCGATTTTTTATCAACTAGAAAATCTATCAACTCCTATGTTTCATTTTTTTCCTATTGATGAATCTCAACATTCATAGTTTTCTCCAATTTTGATCTTTTGTAGCTTCTTCAAAAGTTAGTAGCTCACAATATGCAAATAAAGCAAGATTGTAATTTTTTTGTCAGATGAGTCATTATCATTATTGCTCAAATTTGACAAGTCTTCTTCTTTATCTTTGTAGCCTTTTAAATGTCTCTGACTAACTAAGTTTAGCTTTGTTACTCAGTTTACTATACATAATTGTCCAAAATCACCACTAGTTGTTTTTGGGTTTTAAGAGTTTAGACTCTGATTTCTTCTTTATGAAATGTCACATATTGAATAACAATCAGTTTTGTTGTTTCTAAATCATATAATTTGTATGCTTTTAAATTTGGACAATATCCAACAAATACATATTTCTCTCCTTTATCATCAAGTTTCTTTCTTAATTGATTTGACGTATTAAGAATGATTTTTGAAAAAAAAAGTTGAATATATATTATGTTTAGTTGATGTTATGAAGAACTATATTACATAACTTTTTCATATAGGTTACACAAAATTAAAAAATAGAAACAAACCGTAAAATTAATACAGAAGTCTAACAATTCATTCCTAAAAGTGTGAAATATGTATTATCTTCAAACTATAAAACTTGGTAATCTTGACTTAATTCAATCGTAAATAAACCCAAAAAAAATAAATGGAATTTATTATTATAGGCTTGTTGCATTATTTTGGCTGATTCTATTACTATACACTAAAAAAAACCTTGAATTATCTATAGAATTACATAGAGATGAAAATTCGTATGTAAAATTTACATTACATACAAAATTTTACATACGAATTTGTACCATAATGTAAAATCAGCATTACATACAGAATTACATACGGATTCAAATTTGTGTGTAAAATCAACATTATATACGGATTTTTACATATGGATTTACATCCAAGGTATTACATATGAATTCACATCCAAAGCATTACATATGGATTTGATCTGTATATAAATTCGTATGTAACATAATCCATATTAAAAATCAATATTACATACGAATTTTTATTCAAGATATTACATACGAATTTAATTCGTATGTAAACTCGTTTATAATATAATCCATATTAAAAAACAACATTACATACATAATTACATACCAATTTGTATCAAGGGTATTACATACGGATGTAATTGGTATGTAAAGTTGAATAAAAATATTTATATTATTATTGTTATTATTATTATTATTAATATTGTTAATATAATATTATTATTATAATATTATTATTAATATCAATATTATTGATATTATTATTAATATTTTTATTAATACTACTATTATTATTATAATTATTATAAATACTATTAATAATATTATTACTAGATATTATTTATATTTTAATTAAATTGTTATTATTATTAATAGAATATTATTAATATTATTACTAATATTGTTAATAATATTATAAATATTATTATTATTATAAATATTATTAATAATATTAATATTAGAATGATTATTAATTATAGAAATTATAACTATAATAATAATAACAATAGTCATAATAAGAAGATTAATAATCATATTAGGACAATAAAGTTAATCTAGTTTAGTGGTAAGCTAAGTTTTGTTATTACGTACAAAACTTGGGTTAGAATCTTACCTGATGCACATTGTTAATAAAACTAACCGTAAATTATATACGAAATAAATCCGTATGTAAATTACATAAAAAATTATTACATCTGAATTTTCATCTGTAAATATGCATGTAAAATGATTATATATGGATTTTTGATCATTAGATATTAATTTTGCTTGTGTATAATTTTTTTTAGTGAAAGCTTTGTGTAGAAATGTGGGTTATAATTTTATATAGAATTATGTTAAGCGTCCCACTCATTGAATTTCGTTACCTATGTTGAATCAATCAAAGCTAAATTTATTTGAGATATTCTGATGAATAGTTTTCATGTAGCAGGTACATTAAATTCTTGAGAAATTTTGACACAGTCCTACATTCTGAGAGAAAATAAAATTCTTTTAAGGTGTAATGAACTCCAATTATTCACAGCTTGTATTGTGAATTAAGTTAAAGCTTTGTTTCAACACTATCTCCTTTGCCATTGGTATCAGTATTGAGGGCCTTTTTTACACATATGTAAGGAACTAACTGGGTCTACATATCTGAATTCCGATTTGTATATAGGTTGAACAAAAAGTATTGCAGTTTTTCCCTTTTTCATTACTTGATAACCAATTTTTTTTTCCTATCAATGACTCCATGACAATATTATTATTTGTTTACTATTTATATTAATAATTTATTTTTGGAGAACTGAATTCACAACATGAAATAAGATCAGGATTCAATTTTTGAAAAGTCGAAATTTAATTATGAACAGTATTGCTGAACATCAGAAATTCACTTGAAATTCGTAAAATAAATTCGTCAAACCATCTTTTTCTTCAGTGCTGTTACTGTGAATCTGAAACAAACTTAAATACAAACAGAAAGTCATTAAGGATTACCCAAATAGACTGTTAGCTTGGTCAGAACGTGGGGCCTCAGACATAAATTCAACACTCATCATGTTTGTATTTATAACAATTCCCCAACTACCCATATTTGAGTCTCTGTTTACAATGATGATTAGCACCTTTTTATTTATTTTACTGATATATTTACATTGATCTCACAATAATTATGCATTGCAGTTGAATACATTATGGTTGTATTTATAAGGGTATTTGATGTTTTGGACAGATTCTAGCGTTTTCCACTTTCTTTTTGGAAGGCAGATTTATAACACTAACTTAAAGATTCAAGGTGTAGTAAAGATATATAAGACTGATTCTAATAATGTGATAATTTTTTCTTATAAAGAGAAGAGATATATTTCTGAAGTTACCAGGATTATGATAAGAATCTTTCTAAGATCTAAAAGAGAGATTTTAAGATATTTAATCTAAATAAGAGGTTTTTGAGATGTTTTTTCTTATATCAAAATAGGGTGTGCAAGATAAATTAAATTATAGAAATATTTATAAATTATACTAGAAAGAAACAAAAAAAAAATTGTAAAAGAAGACAATTTTTTTATGAAATTTTGTTCTCAAGATCACCCTCATGAAATAATAGCAACTCATGATAAGAATATTAAAAAAGAATAACGTAATTTGAAAAAAAAAAAAAAAGTAAGTCTAGAAACGTAAATGAGAAAGAAAGGTAATATTCTATGTAAGTTCTTGAATATGAGAGTGTGAACCAATAAAGGAACCAAAAATGCTTTGAAAAGTGTTATTG
>Ga0209489_105303_pt1 | contig 22545 bp, 17 predicted proteins | sample SiratrowhiteBW_FD_187527 | JGI IMG/M metagenome (GOLD analysis project Ga0209489, IMG submission 187527) | Root nodule microbial communities of legume samples collected from California, USA - Siratro white BW (SPAdes) (version 2) | ecosystem: Host-associated > Plants > Roots > Nodule | place...
ATTGTGTGAGTTAATTTGCTTCATACTGTCTTTGCTGGATAATATTGGTTAGAATCATTTCTGCTGCATAAAATTCAACTGGTGTATGTGCTGTTTGAAATTTGCTCTCTGCCAGCAAAATAAATCTATTTATTCGTGCTTGAAATCGATTTATTTCACCACTGCACCTTAAATATTTTATCATTAAGATTCAGAAAAGGTTTTCTATTAACTAAACTGTTTTCAGTGTTTTAAATTGACAAAAAATCTTTTAAAGTTCAATTCACCCCCTCTTGAACTCAGCCAAATATATTTTCAAGTTGGTTGAATCCTTAAATAGTGATAGATATTTAATCCCTTTTTTTTATAATGCCAACACCATTAATAACTAAAATGTATCTCTTATGATTAATTTCACAGTTTCCTAGTATAATAATGCCTTTCTTGAACTCCAGGAATATTGAACGTAATGACTTAGACCAAGTCAATAACCTAACATATAGGATATGAAGTCAAGCCCTTGATAATTGATCCAAGATCTAGATTTTGTACTCTTCAATTAAGATTGATTAAGTAGTTTTTGATTTAGTGAATTGAAGGGAATAGTCTTTAGAAGAAGAAATATATTTTATTTTTGGGATAAATTATTAAATTTAAAAGTGAAAGTTAGAATAAGTTTAAGATATCCAACTCATTTTGTGATTTTACCATATTATACATATTCAAAGACCATAAGTTTATTTAAATTAGGAAGGAAGTAATTAGTTAATTAACTAATCCATAAACTTTTGTCTATATATACACACACACACCTGAGAATGTCCCACCATGATGGTATAATTAATTAATCAAATGCAAACCTTTATATTTTATGTTTTACCTTTGTTTATTCTTTTACCCTTTCGTAGTTTACTTTCATTCATCATCAATACAAGTTAAAATTTATATTAAAAACGCATTATTGATTATCAAATTTTCATTTCCTTAAAAGTTAATTTTAAAGTTAAATATAATTATGTAACTTATTTTATTAAATATAATTAGAGTATGGTTAACCTAATCTCCAGTATAACTTTTTTACTTTACAGTGAAAGAAATTAATTTTAAGAATTTACCAAAAGAAATTACAAGTAGTGTGACTAAAGTAATTTATGTTGACTAATAAATAAAAAAATGAACAATTATATGCAGAGTGAGTCAAGTAAAGAAGTTAAACAAGGCATGCATGGAAGATGATGCTTTTTTCTTATGTGGATTTAAAAAGAGCACAGAGTACTGAGATCTTAATAGGGAAGGGAACTATTTTCCTTCCATGGACGGTCAGAAGAACATGTGAAGACACGTGCACATCATCACCAAGTCAAGTGAGTAATGTCTTTAATAAGAATAAGAAATAACTATTTTTCTTCTTTCAAAGACAACTAATAATGTGAAACCAAAGAACTTTGCATTCTACAATGGAGATTTCAGCAGTAAACAACTAGATGCCTGTTGATTTGACATGTTCCACGCAATCACGTGATAGAAATTTCACCTTAGAAACATCTAAACAGATTAAATAAATAAAAAAATTGAAGTTGTTATTACAAATTACAGTCTTTTATTTGAAGAAAACTTATATTAGTTATTAAATTAAGAGATAATAGTATGTATTATTAGTGTAAAAGTCATACTAACATTTAGTAATAAATGCACAATAATGTATTGACTTTTATTAACATTTTATTTATTGTAAAATCAGTAAAAATATTCTCTAAATATCCATTCAACATTAATCTTTTCATAAATATTTGTGACACTGAACTGAATCCTTGAATAACTTAAAATAACATTTGGATATATAATAGTACAGGGTATAAATCCCTTAATTGTGGTCTTTCAAACCTACAGATAAATTATTGGGTGCCAAAATATTTAAAATAATTAAGTAAATAGTATTTAAATTTCAAAATAATTCTGAGGCAGGAAACGATATAGATAAAACTTTTACGACAACATCTTTAATCAGAGCTTCCTACTTTCAACAGTGGAAACACAATTTGGTCGTTCTTTTCTCATAAACATGTGTCTAAATATAATAGAGCCCGCTGCATTGTTAATAATTAGTAAATAAGGAAATGTGTAGTATTTATAAATGTTATGCTTATTGCTCAAGGAATTTACTTAAGAAAAATACAATATTATTTAAATATCTATTTTATATTGATGTTTTTTTGTTAATGTTTACTTTAATACGTCTATATTATTTATTGTTTTTTTCTATATTTGGGAATTACAATTTATAATTTAACACGTTTTCAGTGAATGTTAATTATTTTCCAATGACTAAGCGCTCATGTTCCTACTCAAAAAGAAAAAAATAAATAAAAATTCAACAGTAATAAATTTTATATTTCAATAAACTTAATTTATGTCCATCATGTATGACAATTGTATTCCTAAAAATTATTTCTAACACGTGATGTATCTAAATCACTAGTTAAAATATAATATATAATATTATATTAATCATTAAATAACATTGTATTTTAAAAGATTTTCCTTTTTATATAAAATTAAAACATAACTAATTATATTTTTATATATATGCTTATAAACAAAATAAGAGTTTTTCAAGAAGCTTTTAAAGTTGTCATGCGCTCATTCAAGAGCATCTTTCACATTATCATCTGCAACCTTATTTATTTTCGTGTATAACACGATCATCATTGCAGTAGAAACAAACACACAACACACAAACAAGAAAATGTGAGATAATAATTCAAAATATCTAAGTTAATCTCAAATAATAATCACAGATATACATCATTTAACATATAACAATCAATTTACAACATCTATCATCCAACTCAGAACATCAGATAATATAGGCAAACTCAATCTACTTCTAGAAGACTGCATTGAATAGACCTAAAATCTGCACCTGTCATATTATCCCAATCTGTGTGTCTCATCTCATCACCATTAATCTCATATAATAGGATTAATTTATATAACTATCATGACCAACCCTTTTTCATGTTACAGTTTCATGTTGCAGATTTAATCATATAAACTCCCTTCGACTCTCACCACCTAGTGATATTCATCTATTTGATTCCTATTACTAATAGAGTCAGATATCAATCATCAAATCAGATCCTTAGATAATGCACATCCTATTTTTCAACACAGATGTTTTCTTTCCTGAAAACATTATGCCTACTCATAATGTATAATTGATATCACACATCATCATTTTTTATTCATCTATTCATTTACTTTCCATTTCAATGAAAAAAACTTCATCACTTTATATAATTGCACAATATCATATACAATTCCTCCATCAATCATCCATAAAGACATATCCACAAGTCACACCTATCAAAATCTTATTACAAGTCATATTCAGTCCATCAAACAATAATCAAAAGTTCTTAAATGCTACTTTCTAACATCATTACTCAAATTAGGTCAATTAATCACGCCAAATCAAGTTAAACAATAAAACTCATTCGGTGCTCAAGGACTAGTCAGACTTACAAGAAAGACTTGAGCACTGATAATCACATATTCAAGTGTTCTATCTTAAAGTCCTATTTGAAAGTAACTAACTAGTATATATAAAAAACAAGTTATTAGCTTTCCTTACCTGATGATGATCTCTACAACAGTTCCTCCAAACTAATTAGTGACACTAACTCAATCTCTAAGATCTAGAACAAGTTATCAGAACAAAAACCAAATTTAAATATAATTTTAACTAAGTTGAGAAAAATATTTTTTTCCACTTTTCCTACTAAGATTGATGACAAAAACTTAAAGAAAAACAAAGATTAAGAGATCTTCAGAACAAACGTGAACTTATTCTGTTTGAGATTCTGATATGTTTGAAATGATCCTTACTTCTTAACTACTGAAAGGTATGATCTGATTCTAAAATAGATGAGATATGAAAAAAGAGAATTAGAAAAAAAGGAAAGCTTGGAAGAGGGAGAGAGAGAAAAGAAAAAGGAAATGGAGGTGCAGACCGTGTTTTTTGTTTTTAAGACTTCCTGTTCCTTACAACAATAATGAAAAATAATTAATCTAAAACATACATAGTTATTTTATGAAATTTGAAGTTAAAGCTTTTTATAAATTGTAATGTGTTACATTATTTTTAAATATTTTACAATTTTATTTTAATATAATTTTTTTTATAGTTCACACTTTAATTAATGTTATATTTAATTATTTAAAAATATATATTTGAAAACTAACTTTATTTTTGTGATCCATAATTTTATTTAATATATATATATATATATATATATATATATATATATATATATATGGTTTTACTATCACTGTTTCCTATCAAATTTTCGTGAAATAAATTTAATGTCACAAATTTGTTACTATTTACAATATTAAAAGTCAATAAATTTTCAAACAAGTATAATTATTTTGTGAAATTCCCAAAATGATGTACTTTTTTTTCTTTTTCCAAGTATGGGTAAATGGTGTAGAGGTTGCATAATATCACTATGAATAGATGGTATCATTATTGCACAGGTTAAGTTTACAGTGAGAATACAATTTTAGTTGAATGAATGAAATAATTGATTAATTAAAATTACTCTACCATTTTAGGATGATTAATTTTCTCATAGTTCCTCTCCTGTCTTGGCACATTGCACATTGTATTGGATTGTGCAGATAAAATTAATTAATGCATAGTGATAAAGGTGTTTTTGAAATTTTGATGAATATATAATGATTGAAATTAATTTTTTTATTAAGTAATTGAAAAAATGTGAAGTTAATTTGAATGGAAGAAAAAAGTTACTTACTGTGAAAAAAATTTATATAAAGTAGTTAAATAAAAATATGATTTTTATACAGTGAAAATTTAATTATTTGAATTTAAAAAAAGGTTAAAACTTTTTAAAAACGGACCAAAGTAAGCATGTTAGTTTATAAAAAAGAAAAAGAGAAGGAAGTAGTTTTAGGAATTTTTATATAAAAAAAAAAAAAGCGGAAGTAATTTGTAAATTTTTATAAAACTACAACAAAGGTTATTTGTATATATAAAAAAAGAGCCAAAGTAGTTTTGAGAAGGAAAGAAAAAAAATCTAAATAAGTTTTAAAATCTAACTAGTTCAAATAATTTAAATTTTTACTATATAAAAACCATTTTTTTATTTAACTACCTTTTACATATATTTTATTCACAATTAACTTTTCTTAATAAAGTAGGTAACCATTATTCTATTCAAATTAACTTCACATTTATTTCAATTATTTAATGACAATTAATTTTAATAATTATCTATTCAACAAAATTCTCCTTCATCACTACGAATTAATTTTATGCCAATACAACTTGCAAAACATAATGGTAGAGATTAATCACCATCACCTTGATGGTACAATAGTATAACAATTTTAATTAATCAATTAATTAGTTAATTAAAATAGATTCCATTTATTCAACTAAAATCATACAATAATAACACCATTTATTTATAATGATATAATACAATCTTTGCACAATTTAACCGCACTAAAAAAAATAATACACCATTTTTTGAAAATTTAAAAAAAAAACTAATTTGAAAAATTAGCCGTTCAAAAGTCTATCCATAAAAATGTTATATTTGACTTTAAAAACAATTATAATCAAAATAAACAGTTATGATCTTGACTCAATTTCAAAAGAATGATATATGAAAAGTGGAATCCCGTTTATCACCAATATAACCAAACGCTATCTTTGATTTTCGGGTTACCGTGAAATATAGAGAAATTATATTAAAAGAATAGTATTGTTTTTTTTTTGTTCATTTTGTAACTGGGACGATGTTAGAAGTTCAAACAGATGCGTTGTGGAAGTTTATTGAGTGTAGAAATGAAGAGCAGTCCCACCTCCACCAAAAAGAAGAGTGAGATTAAACCCAAGCCAATAGGGTGGTGAAGTGACACAAAAGAGACCATTATTGTGAAAATTTAAGGATTTTTATAAAAGCTCTGCGTGTCTGAGCTCTTTTCCCAAGTAAACTGTCTAATAACAGCTGTCGCTGCCATGCCATATCCATGTGCCTCTTCCTCCTCAGGCTAATCTTACTATTTCTATTATTTTCCCTCAACATAGTGGTCCAATATTTCACTGCAACCATGGAAACCATTAACTAGCTGCAGCTATATGCTCAACAAGAGGGACACATGTGCTGCCATCATATTAAATGCCCAAACATATTTCATCACAATAACATAACTCTAGTCAACAAACTTGGAGACCAAGCTTGACTTTCAATTACATTTTTAAATGTGAAAACGAAATGTGCAAAAAATATCATATGTTCCATTCAACCTAGAAATTCACAATAGGCTCTTGCTGTGTGTGACTTCTCCACCAAGAAATTATATATTATTCAGTATTGGAGGAGAAGAACTCTCCCCAATATGAACGCAGCTGTTCAGGGAAGGACTATTCTGCATTCTGCCATATCAAATTACTCGGTTTTCCACTCAATTTTAAAACACAGATATTCATTTCTATCTTTTTATTATCAATGCCACTTATTTCTACACATCAAAACCTTTTCATTCTTCCACCACACACTCTTCATCCCTACGGATGATGAAACTATCAAAATAATTAAATAAAATAGTGACTAACTCAATAAAATGATTCCTATTGAAAGCTACCAACAAAAATGTAACTCAATACAAAATAGAATAGAAACATACTATTTTAACATAAAAATAAACCTCTAAATTTAATACTTAAAAGAAAACATATTTATTATGATCAGTAAAAATGTAAAAGAATTTCAAAATGCAAATCATAAATTGTCCTACTATAAAGTACTTTTGTTCATAAAAGATGCAGATAATTACAAACAAAGTCATGAATAGTCACAAAAGGAGGTAGTGAGTGAGGTATTAAGATAGTCAGTGAAAATTTATATAAAAGATATTAAATAAAGTTGAGAAGAGAGTTTAATTGCATAGAACAGACACGAATAAGAAGGATGAATTGATAGTGAATTCTTTATCATCTTAGCTCACTTTAAACGAAGAAAGTGTATAGAGTAACAAGCTAATAGTATTAAAAGGAGGCCCAACGGGAGAGAAAGTAATGAGAACGTAGAGAAAGGAGGATTTTGTGTGAACTTTGGACAGGGAATGAGATTTTGAAACGATGGGTTAATTAATTTTTGTAGAAAAGAGGTGGGGGAAGTTTCTTGTGGCAGACGCCAGAAGGCGCATAGGCCTAAAACCTTTGACTAATGTGTGAAAGACTTTTTGAAAGTGGGAAAGCAAAAGGGTAACCGTGTCTGTTTTTTTCTCTCATTTCCTCATCTCTTTCCACTGCTTGTCAACAAGCCAAATGTGAATATGTGTCGGTTCTCAATCCTTTTTTATACACAACATAACAACACTGCACACACATTTGACTTTGCCATAAGCCACTGCATCAGGAATTTAGGACCCACCAAAATTTTCCCCTAACGTTAGACCACTGCTACATTTTCAAACAAGATAGGCGGGGCAATGCCCAACTACTAATCACAGTCAACATCTTCCATCAACGGTCAGCCCTTTGATTAAGGACTCATTTCGTTGGCTGCACGTGGGAATGCCTGCCACACCTTTTCTTCGTCATATCATTTAATAAATTGGAAAAGTAATTACCACTTACACTCATAAATCTTTCATTAACCATGTCTTGTTTGTTTACCTGAAAAAAGAAAAACAAAATTATCTTTTATTTCCTATCTCATTACCAAGTAAAACCACCAAGCAGTCTTTCTTTCTTTTCTACCTTTCTCGGCTAAACTCCAACCGATGGGGGTGTGTTAATGATGCATATGGTCTTTTTGGATTAATGGCGTGTGAATGATTGATTGAACGTAAAGAACAATTATCACTAACGTTTTCTTTTCTCCTGTGGGGACAACCACCTTTTTTAAAAAAGAGCAAGGAAATTTTTCAGTCCAAAACATTAATTACCAGGAAACTCTGCAACATAAAGTATGTAGTGCACCCATTTCGTACTGATACCATGATATATATATATCAGTATTCTTACAAAAAAAATATGCTCCCGTTATCCATATCAATTCAAATTTCTTCTAAAGGATTATATGTGTGTAGTATTTTTAGGTAGTAATAATCTATATGCAGCAAGGTAGAACACATGATTTAGAAAGTCTGTTTAGTCTGTGTACTGTTGAAGTTTGAGCATATTAGAAAAAATATGTTGTATAAAAAGGGACAAGAATTATTTCAAAAAAGTACTATTTTTTTGTTTATTTCGTGAAAAATGTGTGGTCTCTTTCGAGGACTGGACAGGTTTTTTCTGTACTCTCCTTGATTAAATATGATGAAAATAGTATGACTATGCTTGAGGATATATAATTCTGAAATATTTAAACTATTCAATCATTTATGATTGGATGCTTATCGCATTAAACACATGGTGCCTTGGTCCTTGTGAGCCTCTATCACTGTTAATGGACCGTCATACACTGTTTAAAGTCTCTAATTTTTAAATAGGATCATACGCTGCTGCTGTAATGTAAAATATAATTGGAGCAGTGTCCAAGACACTTGAACAATTTTCTAGCCTAACTCTCTGAGAACCTCTCAGAAATTCACCAACTACGTAGTCTGAGCTAAGACTCCACCCTCCAACCTTAATAAAGAAAACAGGTTTTTGTCAACATTTTCATTGTATTTCAAGACCTCAATGTATTATTGTCCACCTCACCCTCACCACCCTCATTTAAACACCATCTAGCTTTGCTCTCTTCTCCCTTCTCCATACTCCTCCACTTTTCATTCCTTTAGTAGTCTTGAACCTGCTTTCAATTCTCTCCTCACCCATCTCTCTTCAAAACTAGTTTTTTCTCCCTGTTTGATAACAAGTTAACAGCCACGTACTTCACTCGTTAACTCTGTTCAACCCCATCTTCTATTTGATAACTACCGTAACCTATCTCAAGTAGTACACAGTACACAAGCTTTAGATTTTCCAAAAAAGGTGATATTTATTTTCTCCCTAAACTCTTCATTGGGAGTCATTCTATTCATGTCTTTTGCTTATGTTCAAGATCTGAGAGAACCATTTGGTCTGCATTTTTGTCTGTGACATCTGGTATGGATCTTGCAAGCAGAAGATACTTGATTTATGAGGCACAACATGAGTCACAATCACAAGCACTTTCTCCAGTCACAGCTCCAGGGGGTTCATTCTTTCACCCTCATCAACATTCTTCCAGCACCAGTTTTCCCATCATTGCAATTGCCATAATAGGAATAATGGCCACGGCTTTCTTGCTTGTGAGCTACTACATCTTCGTGATCAAATGCTGCCTCAATTGGCACAGAATCGATATTCTGAGACGTTTCTCTCCATCTAGAAGGCGTCAAGATCCATCACCAATGTACTCACCAGGCACAGAAACTCGTGGACTGGATGAGGCAATGATCCGGTTAATCCCAGTGATTCAATACAAGTCTCAAGGGGATGGAGATTTTGGAGAATGTGCTGTTTGCTTGAATGAGTTTCAAGAAGATGAGAAGCTCAGGATTATACCAAATTGCAGTCATGTGTTTCACATTGATTGCATAGATGTTTGGCTTCAGAGCAATGCCAATTGCCCTCTTTGTAGAACAAGCATTTCCTTGACAAGCAGATCCCAGATGGAGCAGCTTCTTGCCCTGAGATCTTCTTCCCCTCCGCATCAAACTCCACCAAGGGAAAACCTTATTGGAGGTGATGAAGATTTTGTTGTAATTGAATTGGGCAATATCCATGATAGAAGTGAAAATTTGCAAGATAGAGGAAATGGTTTGGAGTTACCATTACCAACATCTCTGATTAGTTCTTCTACGCCAAGGAAATTGGAGCATGGAAATGTGCAGAAGAAAGCAATGAAGCTGCATAAAGTGACAAGCATGGGAGATGAGTGTATTGATATTAGAGCAAAAGATAATCAGTTCTCAGTGCAACCAATCAGAAGGTCTTTCTCTATGGACTCATCAGGGGATAGACAGTTCTATTTAGCAGTTCAGGAAGCTCTGAGGCTGCAGAACAGGCAAGTCAATGAAGTCAGCTCCACTGAAGGCTGCAGTGGTAGTGCTAGTAATAGAGTCAAGAGATCATTCTTTTCCTTTGGACATGGAAGTAGATCCAGGAGTTCTGTGCAACCTGTTTCCTTGGAACCCTGAAATTTCTCTTTTCTCCTCCCTTCTTCCCATTGTGTTTGCAACTTGCAAGTTTCTTAGGTCTTTTCTTTTTTACTTTTTTTTGGTGAGATAGAGATGTTACTATGTTAGATGTATGAACAGGTCATAGGATTGTATGACACACAAATATTCAATTGGATTTAATTTTAACTTGAAACCATTATTGCTGTATTATGTATGTTTCTGGATTGTATAAAATGGCAAGGAGTTATGATAACAAGCATCATTGCAGAAATGATCACATAGTAGCTTTCTTAAGAAAAATACTTTTCCCACTTTGGATCAGTTAAGTGAATGTTTGTATTTAGTTGCGTTTAAGGTAAGTGGATATTCTTCAAAAACAACAATGTTGTTACTTTTGACAAAAAAAAGTTATTTTTCTTGAAATTTTTCAAAAGCAACCATGTTATGTTAATCTTAACTGAAATACAAAAGCCAAATTGAAAAACAAACATGGTATAAGTGAAGGCATGTCTTTATTCTAGGTATATAAAAAAGAGACATAAGAAAATATGGCTTTGAATTAAAAGAAAAGGTAGGAAATGAAGCAAAACAGATGGAAATTAAAGTGTAGCAATTACCAAAATGGAGAATCCAAGGTTGAATATGAAGTAGATAGGTGAAGGTGTCCCAAGGTTTATTTTAATAGGAGGGGGAGGGTGGGGGTTCTTTTTCCATTGATAATAATATTCACCCACCAAAATTATATTTTTGTACAAAGCTTGTGTGTTGTAATGCTGGTGGATGGAAGGAAAGTTTGGTGACATTTGGTTGGTTCGGTGATGGTTTTTATTCCACAGTTTCATCTGTTTCCAGCTTGTAAGAATCAATCATTAATTTGCGGTTGAAATATTATATTAACTAATGAAGGAACATCCAAATTTATTGTTGGTAGTAGTTCATCAATCATCATTGTAGTTATGATTTTGCCCTACCAAATATTTGTCTGCACATAGTAATTTCTTAAACATTCATATCAACTTTTTCACTCTAAAATAAAGCAGTTTGGAAGTTTTGTCCAAAGCATCCTCTGTTATATTTTTCTGTCCAAAGCATCCTCTTTGAAGGCCATGTGCACGTAAGCATGGGCAGGGCTACAAGATCTGCTGCACTCATCAGGAACCCGTGAGATGCTACATCTTTGTCAAAAAGGGAAGGGAGAAAAAAACACAACCAAAAGTTCAAAGAAGCTAATCCCCAAACACAGCAAAAATAATCTTCAGTGTCATGGGGCCTCACTGTCTTGTGTTTTCCAAAGCAGCTCAACATTTTTTTCTTCTGTATGTCAAATTTATTTCAAAAAATGTTATTTGAATAAGACCAGACAGTGGATGCAAGATTTGATATCATCTTCTCAGGTTTCTCAATTCCACTTGCCTTTTCTTTTCTTCTGTCAGAGATTTCACTTGCTTTTTCAGTATATAAGAATATTCTACCAAAAACAAGAATGCATACCAATAATAATTCCTAGAATGGCCTCCTTATATACACGCTTCCTAAAACTTCCTTTAATTAATTTGTTAGGTGTGAACATGTTCCTAAAACAACCTTTTCTGGTATGACAACCGCATGTGTGGAAACAGTCCCATCGAATTGTGTAACATAGAAGATAAAGAACATGAAAATAAAATAGATGAAAGCAAATAACTAAAAACTAAAGTGAAAAAAATTTAAAAAGGTTTGATCAACCGAACAATGAAAGAGATAAAATAATGAAAATAAATGAAGAATAGATTAAAAGAATAATGCCGAAACTCAATTACTTTTTAATTCTACTTATTTCTTTAGCTAAACATATGAAATTTAGTTCATTTTCTCTGTTCATTTTCCCTTCCATATGAGCTAGTTTACAATATGTTTAAGTATTTAATACATGTTGATTAAACTGAAACAAGTTTATAACCATTAACCACGTGTATTGGGCGGTACAAGTAAAAAGAAATTGATGAAATATGTAAATATTACTATGAGCAAAATTAGTAACAATTATTATATAATAAAACTCTCCTATTTGGTCTTTATTTTTCGACATGGCATTGATGGTCTAGATTTGAAGGGAATTGGTGGTGAGTGGCGGGGTAGTACCGTAGTACCATATTTAGTTGCAGCACTGGTGGTGATGGCGTTGGTAGGGAGTTGATGCAGTAGAGAAGAGGAAGAGGGTTTAAAAGATGAATAGAAGAGTAAAATGGTAATTTCACTTCCTCTATGGGTGCAGGAAGAAACAATGCCAATTGTTGTATCATATAATATACAATGGGCCTCATAAGCCCAACCCCTTGGTTCTTCTTGTGGCAGTTGCTTACTGCACTGTACTAATTGTGGAGAAAATTGACCATCTTGTATACCGAAACTGTCCAAAACGTAAGTACCGGATGTATTTAGTTACCACCACTGAAAAATAATCAATATTTTGATTTAAGTCACCTCTAAGATTTTGTTGAGACAGTAAAGAGTATATGCACTGGGAGACTGTATCCTTTGTCCAAGATTATCAACAAATGCATTTGGATGCATCCCAAAGGCTCCTGCAGTATCAACGCCTACCCCAACTTTCAACTGCAGTACTCATAACTAAGGACATTTTCAAAAAATTATGTGGTGGACATCACAATTTGGATAGGGCAGAAAGCAAATTCCTCTTCGCTTTTACTAAAGTTTCTAATTCGGCCCGTTCTCTCTTCAGGCTTTCGCATATAACATTTTCTAAAATATATTAATTATTATTGTCTTATTTTCTTTATAAAAAAACCAATATGTTTATTATGTAGTACCATGTAATAATTACTTATTTCTATGCATATTTTTAACTCGCAAAACCTTTTATATATATATATATATATATATATATATAAAAGATTGCTTTTAAGGTGTATTGAAGAACGGAAAGTACGAATGAAAAAAACTTTTAAAAGATTGAAAGGTAAGAATTATTTTCACGGGTTCCAATAACCATGCACTTCTAAAAATGGGAAAAATTATTAGAAAATTGAGCATAAAGACATGCCGATATTGTTCAAATACTTGAAATGCCTCTTCTGTGAGTCTGCAGAGTAGAGTTTATTTATTTTTATAAACTGAGAGTCATTGATAATGGATAATGCAGATTATAATTCATTATATGTTTTTATAGAGGTATGGGAGTCTTTAGTCTCTGCTGTATTACTCGATCTTTGGTTTTCAGTCAATTTAGTTTACTTTTTTATTTTCAGCAGAGTGTGAAGATATTTGTAAAAGATACTCTGATGCTAAACTCGGTACACAGATGTTGGAATGACATTCTTAGGGATCAGATTTCGTATATGACCTTGGTTCGTTCGCGCTGTATTTATAGGAGTTAAATACAAATGTAGTGTATTGGTTGAGGTTTCAGGACAAAGCAACTTCAATCTGTTATTGTCTGTGTTTGTCTGGTGAGTTGGCATCCTTTGTGTTATGTTTTAGCCAAATACATGTCACTTAAGATCACCTACTACTCGGCCCTAACCGCACACTACTCGACCCTAACTGCACACTACTCGGCCTTAACCGTACACTTGCTCCCAAGCTTGAGGGCTAGTCACGAGAAGTGTAAGTATTGGTCTTTGCAATAGCACAAGGTGGGTGTGTCCCATGTTGCTATTCAATGTGTGTATACCGTCCATACCCACATGGTAGTCACTCACTATCACGAAGCTGGTGAATGATGTGCCTTGATGACATAAGCGTTCCTTGAGATATGTGCAAATTTTAGTCGAATGGTGTGGGAGGCGAAACATCTCCGGATTCTAACCATTCGGATGGGCTCTCTATAAATAGGTACGTCGTTTTCAGTTTTTCCACTTTTGAGAGATCCTTGCTCCGATATCCAAGCACGGGAGATGGTGGCTAGGTGCAAAGCTTTCATCCCCAGAAGTAATCATGTCATCCTCGTCTTCGTCTCGTTTTACTGAGTTTGCAAATAGTGTGTCATATAGGAGCTCCGCCCAAAGCAAAGACTCTCGCGAGTTTGTAAGCATGTTTGAATAAGTGTCCGGGAGTAGGGTGCAAGGGATGCAAAAAGATCAGGTTGACGTTGTTAGGAGGCTAGCATCATAAATTGCCGAAAGTAACCTCTCCCGCAAAACCAGATACGATTGGGCGAGCACACAAGTGACACATCAATACTCCAAGTATCGTTGGCCTTCAATGGTTGAGAGATACACGACGAGTGTTTGTATATTTGCCGATGATATTCTAGATAGTGTGCTCTCTGTGGAGCAGTGTATGGCCATTGATAACGTCTGCCATAGGCAAGAAGGTCACATATGTGACTTCTTCTTCACATACGCATGATTGTTCACATACTCCAACATGTGCGTTCCTTTCGATGAATTCACTATAGGCGTGCTCCGTATTCTGAACGTGGGGTCCACCAAATTGCGCCCCAATTCCTGGGCATCTCTTCAAGCCTTTCATTTATTAGTGGAGATGTTTTGATTGAGGTCGTCTCCTCATGTCTTTTTACATTTCTATAGTTCTCGCCTTGCTAGTCCGGTTATGTGGTTATCGCTAGTAAGCCAAGCAGGGGCTTCTCTCTTCACCCCTTTTTATTACTCTTATAAATATTTCAAGAATGTTTTTTTTTTTTTTTAAAAATTTTGCCCTTCAGTAGGCACTATTTTTTTAATGGGAATACTCCCAAGTTTCCCTTTGGACACGGGATCTCATCTATTATCACTCTTGGTCAAGGTCGTCCATGAGCTAGGGCAATAGAAAATGTTTGATATTTTGGATCAATTTCCACGGTGGCTTCCAATCCGGAATATACTTAAGATTTTTCTTTCTTCTCAGCGTTAGGTGGATTTGAAGGGTATGTGTGTTTCTTTTCAGCTAATCGTTGGTTGGTTTTAACTCTGTTGAATCAATTATTGCTTTTCAGGCATTATGGCTCAACAAGTCGACGACTTCTTGGAACTGTTGAAGAAGATCAAGTCAAAGTAAACACCTCGAGCCGAGAAGGAGTCGGGTGCTGTTGCTACTCCCTATGGCGTTCCTCCCTCCCTTGCCTTTGTGGATCTCAAGCCTCCACTAGTGACCGACAAGGAAGCCAAGAGGAAGGATTGTTCTAAGAAGCATTCTTCTTCTCGCCACTCGTCCAAAAGATCTCAACCTACGACCCTTGACCTTGGGGTGAGTAATGCAAGTCAACTCTTTGCCCATGACCTCACATTCCACAGGGGCGTCAACATCTCGCTCTCGCCAGTAGAGAGGGGAGCGATGAACACCACATCCACTAATGAGCTCGTCGTCGCTTGCTTGGAGATGCAGAGTCAAGATCTCGCGTTTGCTAAGGTGTTAAGAGTAGAGCTTTCCAAAGGTTCTGCCTCTGAGGTGGCGAGGTAGAAGAAAGAATTGACAGTCTCTGGGGGTTCACTTAAGGCTGCTTTGGAAGCTAACTCAGTTCAAGCCGAAGCCTTAAAGAAAGCAAAATTTGAGCGTGATGCCCTCAGAGCTAAGTTCGAGGCGTTGTAGAAGGAGAAAAACAAGCTCTCAGATAACTTGAAGAGCGCTAAGGAGAACTTGGTTGAGGCCACAGCCGCCCATGATGAGGCCATATCGGAGAAGGTACAGATGGAGATGGAGCTTCATGATATGAAGGACTACGTCCTGACTGTTCACTCCCAATCCTTCCAACAGGCAGTCTGTCAAGTTGTCTTCTTGTATGGCGTCCTAGATGAGAATGAGATCGATGAAAACAATGACATATACAACGGGCAGCTGGTGCCAATCGAGGAGATCCCCGCCTCTAATGTGAATGAGACCACGACGGTGATCGAGGAGGGCTCGCCTCAGGACGATAAGAAGATGTCCTAGGGTCAACTTAGAAGAAATTTTTTTATGGTTGCTATGTGCGACCATTTTTGCCATGCTTTTTTTTCTTTTCTCTTTTTTCGGGGGCTGACTAGAACCTTGGTTTCTGAATTCCTTTAGTTCCTCAAGTTGCATGAACATGGCGACTCATTTCCTCAACTCGTCGAGGTCGAATGTAGGTTTCTTACACAGGCTGTCAATGAATGGTCCAAGACGCAAGGCAATAACCATGTGATGCAAAGCCACTTCTAGGTTGAGATCTCGTATTTGCAACGCCAATTTCCCAAATCTCTCCATAAACACACGCAGGGACTCTCATTACTCCTATATAATGTTAACAAGCGCTAACAATATCAGGTGATGCGGTTTGTTGGTGGTGAATTGTGTGCTAAAACCTCTAACCAGAGTCTCAAAGTAGTCAATGGAGTTAGGTGGTAATTAGGTGAACCAACTTAGAGTTGTTCATTTAAAGAGGTTGGGAACTCTTTGCACAATATGGCCTTGTCCACAATGTATAGGCTCATCTGTGTAACGTAAATATCTATGTGCTCGTCGGGATCAGTTGAGCCACCATACTGATCCATATTGAGTCCCTTCCAATGGGCGGGTAACGCCATGCTCAATATGCTATCAACGTACGGGCGTCGTCATCCTACCATAGAGGGGTTATTCTCTGAATTGTTAAAGGAGGACTTCTCTTCCTCTATTTCAGCTTCTTTTGTGGGTATACAGGATCGGTGTTGGAGTGCAATATCACTTTAGTGCCCTTCGTCCTTTGTCTCGATGGTGTCGATCATTCTCCGTACAACTTCTTCTTCATGTTTTTATTTTCCTGTTTGAGGACACACATCTCCTCCTCATTTCTCTATTTCATCACGATTATCTCGCGCTGTAGCGATAGGAGTAGGGTCATTGGCCAACGTTCACCATTGTGCTTTCTCGCCTTTGATCATGAACTTGATTTCGGGTTGAAACCATTCGAACTTTCAACTTACACTTTTAGACCTCATAGTGAGCGCCAATTGTTCTTACAGAGGCCTAAATGGTTTTTTTATCTCAGCTATAGTACTCGGTCTTTGGTCTCGGTCATAGGCTTCAATCACTCTAATTCACTTCTCGATTTCCAGCGAAGTGTGGGAGGATACTTGCAAAAAGTACTCCGATACCAAAGTCAGTACATAAATGTCGGAATAACAGTTTTAGGGATTAGATTTTTATACCTGGCCTTGATTCGTTCGTGTTGTATTTATAAGAATCAAACTCTATAGATATATTTTGATTAATTGAGGTTTCAGGACAAAACAACTTTTAACATTCTACTATTGTCAATATTTATCTGATAAGCTAGTATTCATTATGTTATAGCCGAATACATATCAGTTAAGTCACCTATTACTTGGCCTTAATCATATAATATAAATACAATCAATTATAATAATTCATGTAAGATATAATTGATTAGCCATCATATAAATAAAAATTAAACATAAATTTCAATCCATAATGAATAAAAGATAATTTTATATTTAGATTGTAATATATACATTTATATATATATATATATAAAGACATTAATTAAAAAACTAATTACCATCTTATTTATACTTTTTCAAATAAATCATATACAATTATGAACTCTATATTTATTTGTCCCTTTTTTACCAAATTGAGCAATCAGCTTTTTTACTTTATTTTTATTTTTCTTACATTCGATCACCTCATCCAAGTGATTAAAAGCATGCGATAAAGTTTGTTGGCGTGGCTTGAGATAAACGCTAAGCTGAGGAGTAGGATAAGATCAATTGCAGCGCTTACCAACTTTTACACGTAATCCTTTTTTGCATTTTTTTCTTCTAATAACCCACCACCATCGTCATCATTACTTATTATAATTTTAATCAATCATATTTTAATTTTAAAATTGAACATAGCAAACATATTCTCTAAAATTTAAAATTTTTGTATGCTTTAATGAATTCTATTAATATAACGGAATATTTATCATTTTAATACTAAAATCATATACTAAAAAAGGAATTAAGTCTCCTAAAACCATCTCCCCCAATAGGTCAAACCAAGATTATTAACATTTAATATTTCGTCATATCTTAATCTTAGTCAAGATTACCTCTAAAAGACAAAATGCATATAAGAAATTAAAAAGTATAATATCTTTAGATAAAATATCAAGTTCAATTTAAAACTAATGTTTATGTTATTAAGGCAAAATACTTGTTTTTTTTTTAATTTTATAAATTGATATTTTTATTTGAGTAATTTCAAATTACATTCTAAATAATACATATTTAGATTACGTGCTCATTATATTCTAATAATACTAGTTATCCTAAGAGAAAATAATGTACACGGATGTTTTCTTTATATATTAACATTGAGCTAGAAAAGCTATACCAACAAGAAGAAGTGTAATTTTTCTACTGTGAAATAAGAAAAAAACCCTACTTTTAATTTCAAAAGTAACGTCTAAAACAGCAGTTTTAAACCGTTTTGGTGTTCATCTGGGATTAAACGGTGTTGTTTTTTAGTTTGCAGTTGGTACAGAAAACACAGCACATGCACTCTCTTTCTTCTATATATCACTTCCACCTTCACACCTAAACGCACAACACAATGAAGATAATGGTAGCCGTCAAGCGAGTCGTCGATTACGCCGTCAAAATCAGGGTCAACCCCGACAAGGTAAGAAACTCACTCGTTCGCTCACCTTTTTCTTTATCTCCACTCCCAATTCGGCTGAACACGACGCCGTTTTTGCAGACGGGGGTGGTGACCCAGAACGTCAAAATGTCGATGAACCCCTTCTGCGAGATCGCCCTCGAAGAGGCCCTTCGTATCAGAGAGGCTGGCTTGGCCTCCGAGGTTGTCGCTGTCAGCATCGGACCTTCCCAATGCGTAGATACTCTCCGAACGGGTCTTGCCATGGGAGCCAACAGAGGCATCCATGTTGAGTCCACTGCTTCCCTATTTCCTCTCTCTGTTGCCAAAATCTTCAGAAAGCTCGTCGAGATTGAGAAACCCGATCTTCTCATCCTTGGCAAGCAGGTATTACCACTACTGTTATTCTTTCCTTGTATTTGTGGAAATTCAGGTTTTTGTTTGTGCAATTATTAGAGTACAAATTGGTGCTTCAACTCGTGTTGTTGTCTATGAAGTGTTTGTATTAATTTTTTACAGGCTATTGATGATGATTGCAATCAGACGGGGCAGATGGTAGCAGGACTCCTCAACTGGCCTCAAGGGACTTTTGCTTCAAAGGTTAGTGTTGTCCATTTTATCATCTGCATAATTAGTAAACAATGTCTTCATATCATCTTAATGCACTGTATTCAGATTATTTTACTGTTTCTCTCCTCCATTCTTCCCAAATTTGTTAAAGGTAAATGCTTTTCTTTGAACACCAAATGGGTTCCTTCAAATGCAGAGATGTTGATTGAATTTTCTCAGTTTTTCCTAATATTTTTCTCTGCCGTGTCCATCTAGAATAGGATTATTGATGCTTTTCTGAAATCATTATGCGTTAGTCACACGACTTCCTTTGTTCATTTTATTTTAGGATGGGTATATACATGACATGTTAAGTTGGGTATGCGTATATGACAAACCAACCACTAGTAGCATGTTTGGTTCTGTCCCTACCCCAGATAGTGGTTTGTGCGAAAGCTCCAACTTCTTAGAACGAAGAATTTAGTGGCTGCTTTTCCACAAACCATGGTTTGGGGATTTTCAGAGCCTAAATCTAATATGTTATTGGAAATGAAGAAAATAGACAGGGAATTCTGAAGCTATTATGGTTATGGGTATATGTATGTGTTTTAATGATTTCTACCGAAGGGTGGTGTTAATAGTAATGCCTCAGCCATTCAGGTATCATAGATGCTTTTAGGAATTGCGCTCTTTTGTGGAACTCGACTACTAGAGTCTTCTACTGAATCTGAAATATGTTTCTTTTTACCTCTTCAGTATTCTTGAATATTGATTGAACTTATCCTAGATTCCTTGTAAGATCAAACCTTGTGCCATCCTTTCACCTCAATTTTTCTATCAAAAGTAGTTTAGAATTTGGTATTGTTGTTTCTTTTGTGTCAAACTGTTTTGTAACAAAAATGATTTATCAAGTTACTTAGCCACTGCTTTCAGAAAAAAAAAAAAATTCTTTATTTGCCACTTGGTTTTCTTGGAAGGATACCCGGTCATCTGCATGGTTTGAATTAGAGTAACCAAGTTTTCATGTAGTAGAATTTTTTAATTGTTCGTTGTGTAGACTTTGAGCAGACACCCCAGAAAAATTGCAGTTCAGTGCTCCTGTTTTGATAATTATTTTAGGCTAAAGGATGAAATATTCTTTCTTCCGATTAAATCATTTTATAACTAACTGCTGCTTTCCAGTAGGTTGTCCTTGATAAAGAGAAACGGGTTGCGACAGTGGACAGAGAGGTTGATGATGGTATAGAAACTGTGTGTCTGAACTTACCAGCAGTAATAACGTGAGTCTCATATCCGCCCTATCTATATTTCTGGGTAGCTTTGCCTTTTTGTAGTTGCTCTTACTTGGATTTATTTTTATCACATGGTGGTGAACTAAGACCCATTTAATTTTCCATTTGCTTTTCTTTCATAACTAAATTTCAAATTAACCAATTGGATCCTGAAGCAACCTACAATCTTTTCTAAACTAACTTTTTGCTAAATTGGTAAGGAAACCTTTCTCTTTGACTAATATTGCTGGTTTGTTTGCATGTGATTGGAAAGAATGAATATCATGTTAAATGTGAGATTGTAGTTTTCGTTTTACTTTCTGTATTGTTTAGCATGGGAGTGTTTTAAATCACGTGTGGTAGAATCTGCTTTTTAATGCTATCTTTTCTCATTTTCTATTTTTGAGACTGAGTCAGCCTGTGTGAAAATGCACTCAACCTTGACAATTTATAGACATGAATGATTACAAACCTAATAAATGCAAAACAAAATTGTTACATGAGAAAATTAATTATAATTCTACTTCCTAATTTACAATGTTATCTTGGTTATTTCGGTAAGTGGAGGCATTGTTATTATGTAATTTCCAACACAGTTATTCTTGATTCTACTTTCTGCAAAATTATCTCCAAAGCATGAAATATTGTACCCTTTACCAAATTTCTGAGTGCAAACATGAATTGTTTCTTGTTTAACATTGCAAACTCACTGTGTCATCTTCAAATTTTGATCTATGATGCAAGTATATCAAGTTTCTTGATTGTTCTTACAAGATTATCTCTTATCAATCAACCATGCTGAGAGCATAAGGATGCTAAAAGTTTTCTGAATTTTGAGGCTGGTGGTATCTGCTCCTTGCTCCCTCTGAAGAATGAGCAATAAATTGAACTCGAAGTGCACAATAATATAATTCATTTTGTGCCTTAACTAATTTATTTTAGCAGCTTACTGTATATATGCATCACTATAATACAATAGAAACGCTGGCACTAATGTCTCATTTGAGATTCAAATACTAGTTTTCCAGAGAAATGTCGTGAGGATGATACTTTTTTGTTAAAACTATGCTTTGGAACTTGTGTGATCACAAAAAATAACTACCTTACCTATATACTTCAGTCAAAGTGATTGAAATGAGCAGTGACATAAGAAACCATATGCATTTCCTGGGTTATATATTACCTTAGATGACATGTTTCATAAATACTTGGGCATTTGATGTAAGTGTTGATAATGTAGTTGCTCTAACGTTTGGATGACTTGGTGACTTTTGTTCTCGCAGCACTGATCTGAGACTGAATCAACCAAGGTATGCTACTCTTCCCAACATAATGAAAGCAAAGTCGAAACCCATAAAAAAATTCACACCGGAGGAGTTGAATGTGGAAATCAAATCTGATTTGGAGATAGTTGAAGTCACAGAACCTCCCAAGAGAAAAGCAGGGGTTATGGTTTCATCTGTGGATGAGCTGATTGACAAACTAAAAAATGAGGCTAATGTCATTTAATTATTATCTGCTTTTCCGAGTTACTTCTCAAGAAAAGTTGAATAATACTGTTCCGACATTCTTCTATATTTCATCAAATAACACGCGATAACTTAAATAATGTTCCTTTTTACTTTATTTATAGTAAATTTAGATAAATAATTTTTAAAAGACAATTATTTTTATGTAGAATTTAGAGTATTTTGCAATAAAATATATTGTTTAGATATAAAATTTTGAAAGAAATTAAAATTCCACAAATTTATTTGAGTAATTTGATTAATTAAAATTATAAAATTTCAATTTTCAACAAAAGGTATGAATTTAAAAATCATTGTTGTATTTCTGACTTTTTATTTCATACTTTCTCGTTGACTTAATCTTAATCAAGACGTGAGATGTTAACAAAACTAAAATATCACTTGTAACATCCAAAAAGTTCAATTGGATATGCAATCAACCTCTTATAAATAAACAAAATATATATATATATATATATATATATATATATATATATATATATATA
>Ga0209489_105305_pt1 | contig 22534 bp, 7 predicted proteins | sample SiratrowhiteBW_FD_187527 | JGI IMG/M metagenome (GOLD analysis project Ga0209489, IMG submission 187527) | Root nodule microbial communities of legume samples collected from California, USA - Siratro white BW (SPAdes) (version 2) | ecosystem: Host-associated > Plants > Roots > Nodule | place: USA...
ATATATATATATATATATATATATATATATATATATATATATATATATATATATATATATATATATATAAATGCAAGTTTTTCAAAGGTGAGAAAATACAAAATTTAAATTTTATCATTTTAGAGTTGGACCTTTATCTTTGCATTCATACATTTCTTAATATATGCACATTTTGTATTAATATATTATTATTTTAAAAAATATGTTAAACTTATTATTATAACATGGGATTTTTCTAATTTTTTCTAGTTGGTCTATATGTTTCTTCTTATTATTTATTCCTATCTATAATAATATATAGTTAATCTTCCCTTGTTGATCTTAATTATCTTTTAAAATTAAGTAAAAAAGAATAAAGATAATTATTCATATGATACAAATAATTGCACATATATCAATAATATAACATACTACAAATCACTAACTTCTTTCAACATTATACCAGAGTACCACATACTGATTTTATATAACCACTATTATTTTTTTCTATACAAAGTATATTTTTAGATACAAAAAGTAAAAACTAAGTTAATTTCCATTTCATTTAAATTTATTGGTATTGACATTCAAATAAACAATAAAGAGTGTATTCGGATTTTATTGGAACATTTAAATTGTTTTTTTAATTTTCATTAAATATTAATTATAGAAGCACATGTGATTCAAAACTTGTGTATTCACATTTTTTTATGTTAAAATAACAAAATTGTAAGAAAATATATAATTCTGTCAAAATTATTTAAAAATATACGTAATAATGATTTTAAAGTGAATAAGTTATTTAATTAGTTTAAGTAGAAATGTAATGGGTATTTTATTAAATATAATTATATATTCTTTAAACAATATATTCATCTCTTTCTTTCAAATCTAGTTAGGTATACATTTTATCTCAAATTTTTGTTGATTTATAAGCCATAATAGCCTTTTCTTAATTTCAATTAAATTTAACTCAATTTAATTTCATAATTAAAACACAAACCTAGATAAAGTTAGCAGCTATAATTGTTTATTCCATTTCCTTACACCATTAGTGCAATATCCTCCTTCTCGTTCTTTATGCAGGAAAGTTGTTGGTGTTGTGGTATTGTTGTAATTTGAAGAAAAGCAAGGGGCAATGAATGTGTGACGTCAGCAAGATAGCAACCCCCACCACTAACTCATGGGGAAAGATAAATTATTGAATGCTTTTCTTTATCAATACATATTTATCACTTCAGGTTTTCAGTCAATTTTAGCATGAAATTTAAAAGAATTTTTTTAATGTATTATCAACCTACAAAATTCTATATTATTCAATAAAAATAAAAATATTAATTACGTAATTTAGTTTTATCAGTAGTCCAAATTTATGTTCAAGTAAGAGAAAAACTTTTTCTCTTATTAAAATACTGAACAGAAGGACTATAAAAGACATGAGAATCGAGTTACAAATGTTTAAACTAGATAAAATTTGAAGTAAAAACTTTCTTTTTTGAATATTGAAAATAAGATTGAGCTTGAAAGAAAATGAAGTGTTGGTAAAAAAAATGATGTTGAACACAGGAAAATTTCAAATCAAACAATAATTTTGCCATGGCCACCACCAGTGCTGTTGAAACCTGACCTCCCCTGTTCCACAATCCGACAAACCTTTCCCTGCTGAGTGGCTCCCTCTTGTAATATTCTCGCCCAAATCCCTCCTTTTTCTCAACCCTTTTCCCCTCCTCTCACTTCCATTTATTTTCTCGTAAGGGTCATCAGAAAGAGAGAGAAAAAACACCCCACACACACACAGAGCAGAACAGAGGAAGCTAAAGAAAGAGAAAGCACATCACAGTTCCACAGAACCTGAACGTAAACGCAGACAACAACGATCTCACTCTCACTTCACCTCACCAACTAAACCACACACACCCTTTTCTTCTTCTTGTTGTTGTTCTTCTTCTTCTTCTCTGCAACTTTATCTTTCTTCTACCATATTCTCTGCACAAATGGAGGTCATAGCTCTCTACAAGCTTGAGTCTCGTGGGATAGTGTAGTCCCCTCGAGGCTTTTCCTTTCGCCTTTGTGACTCTCGAGCTCGTTCTTCTTCCTCTTAGCGCTCTCTTTTTTCTCTCTACCTTCCTCTTTCTCTCTCTAGAACTTCCTCTGCCGGAGGATGGCCATCTCGTGCCGCAAACTGACCGTCGTGAACTTGGATCCGGAGAGAAAGCGAAGCGGGGGGTTGAGGACTAAACAGGCGGGGAGAGGATCGTGCCGTGGTAGTTAGTTTTTCGGGAATGTGCTTTTGCTCTCTCTCTCTTTCTTCGTGAATGAATGCTAGTGTGACTCCATTGCGTTGGAAAAAGGATAACTTTTTACCGGTTTCGGAACCCCTTTTGCGAGAAACCAAATGGGGTTTTTGCTCAAAGAGGTTTTGAGGACTCTGTGCTCAAGGAATCGCTGGTCTTATGCCGTGTTTTGGAAGATCGGTTGCAACAATTCCAAGTGAGTTTCAAATGCCTTTTCTTTGTGCCTTGTTCTCTCTCTCTCTCTCTCTCTCTCTCTCTACTTTTGGTTTGTGAGAAATTCAGGGAGAATCAGGTTGGCTTGTTGGGTTTTTTTTCGGTTGGATGTGATTTTGATGCTCGTACTTTCAAAGAGGGGATCTCAAGTGTTTAGATTCTATTTCTGGGGTTGCTTCGTTTTCGAGATAAAGTCCACATGTTAGTTCCTGTTTTGGAACTTTATTTGGGCCTTTGTTACCTCTCTTCGGTTTTGTTTTTAAGAATCTTTGTTTTTTTAAAACATAAGTTTGTTTTTTTTAACTAAAAAGAAGCTTATTTGCTTTGATTTGTAAAGGCACTATCTATTGATTCAGTACTTGTTTGATTCTGTTTGGTCTTATCTTCTTGTTTCGTTAATAAAAACCTGACCCCTTTCTTCTTGAGCTAATTTGAGACGGTGCTGGTTTAATCTGACAATCTCTCTATTTAATACTAATCACCATGATGCTTTGAGTATTCTGTTGAAAAATCTGTTGAATTTTTTAGCTCTAAATAGTTAAATTCCTGAATCAATTACAAGTGAAAAAAAAAAAAGGTTTGCTTTAGCTCAGGATCTTTAACTTGAAGCTTGTAACTGTGAAAAGAATTATGAACTATAATTAGTAGTTTGTGCTTGGCTTTATGTATTGTTTTACAGGTAGACCTTAACTACAAAAATGGAAAATTGCGGCTTTATTTGTTTTCTTTTCTTAATCTCCTGTAGACATTTTCTTTTGTTTTTCAACCAAACGTATGAATCCATTGTTTCTTCTCATCTAAATTTTGTATTTGCTTTCCCACAATGTTTTCTAACCTGCCAGGTAGACGCCAAAATATCATGCTTTGACTTTATGCCCTGATTGCAGCTATGGTTTATGTGTTTGAGTTAACTGAGTATGGTATACATGGCAGGCTGTTAATCTGGGAAGATCACTACTATGAACCCTTGCCATCCCCTTTCCCTCCACGAACTGTTGGGATGTCTAATTTTCCATACCGAGACGGGGAAGGGTGCTGGTTTTCTTCTGAGTCTCAACTGGGGATTCAGGAGGAGGATAGAGTCGGTGGATTGATTAACAAAATGATGGTCAATAATTCCGTCAGTATTGCTGGAGAAGGGTTGGTGCCTTTTCATTGTTTATCATTATCAATAATTTAAGTGTTTTTCTTTTCATTTCCATCTGACTCAAGTGCCGTCTTTTGTTGTTAACCAGGCTCGTTGGACGGGCAACATTTACAGGAAACTATCAGTGGATTCTTATGAACAATTTTAGTAGAGATGCGTATCCACCAGAGGTATGGAGTTGATTATATCCCCCCTGGATTTTGTGCTAATAGTTTATGATGAATATCTTGTTTTATTTTTTTCAAATAAGGAGGTTTTTTTCTGTTGGTCAAAATGAGTGTATATTAATGTAGTATAAGAAGTGAATGACATAAGCCTCTATTACGTGATAGAGTGTATATATTCCAAGAATGGTCAAAGGCTTGGAGTAGGTGAACATATGAACTTCTTTTTAATTTCTCTTTATTGCTGTCTTTTTTGTAGGTATACCCTGAGTTGCATTGCCAATTTTATGCTGGAATGCAGGTTTGTGATTTTTTTGATGTTTCACAGTAGCAGTTATTATCCTGAGTTGGATTTTAATTACTGTTTCTTAATCGTGGACTATTATTGTTTGCAGACAATAGCAGTTATTCCTGTGCTTCCCCATGGTGTTCTTCAATTTGGTTCTTTATTGCCAGTAAGTCTTTCTCAAGCTTTCTGTCATTTTAAAGAAACTTAAGACTTTGTCTCTAATGATATTGTGATGAGAAGTTACTTTTTTTGGATTACAAATAAGTGTTTCAGGTAAACTTAAAAGCCATATACCATTCATGGATCACACCATTTGTGGCATGAATGTGTTTATTCTTGAAAACTGAAAGAATGGCATGAGTTCTTTCGCTTAGAATGTGTCTATCCTTAAAAGTTCAAGATTGTGAACATACCTGAGTTTTCTAGTGACCGAATATACATGCAGCCAAGTAAGTTTGGCTTTTGTCTAATGCCCGGATGTTAGCTAATGCAGCCATTCGATCTTGTTACTGCAGATAATGGAAGATATTGGATTTGTGAATGATGTGAAGAGCTTGATCTTGCAACTGGGATGTGCACCTGCTGCCCTTCTTTCTGAAGACTATTCAGCAAAAGTTTCTAATGAAAGACTTGGTGTACCTGTCGCCATTGATCCACCTGTCGTTACGTCTAACCGCACTCCCTCTGCAGCTAATGGCTCCAACCAACTAACCAATTCTACTCTTGCTTCAAGGCCTGTTGCTCCATTACCTCATCTGCCAAGGGGAGAAGTAGATAATTACCAGGATTCTGTATTGATACCTCAAACCTTTGACCCAAACCAAATATTTGATAGCATTTGCCAACCAAAAGCTCAGCCAATGATCAAAATAAATGCCTATGACCAACAGAAGAATACACTGAAAACAGCTGAAGCTAAAGTGATACCTGCAAATTTTGATTCATTTATTCAGCAACATTCTGCTTATAATGCCAGATCTGCCTTCAATGAATTAGTCAGCTTCAATCAATCAAATCTTAGTTGCAGCCTTAACCAACAAACATCAGGTTTTGGCAGACAGAGTCACGTTAATCACAACATGAATCCATCAAGTGCCTCAAATATGCCTCAACTGAAAACAGGTGGAGGCAAAATTCTTGAGCAGAATCAGAGTTCTGGTAGCAGTTCACTGTTTGGAGGAATCCCACTATGTGGTGGGAGTAATATTCTGAGGACAAATATGATTAACTGCTCTGTTTCAAATTCTCCCAAAGTACCCACCTCTGAATTTTCTGGAACTCACAAGATTGGGTTTGGACTTCAAAGTAACAATTCAACTACTGATGCTGGGCGCTGTTCTTTGCCTAATCTCTGTAATCAATCAGTTACCAGTCACGTGAATCTAGAAAACTCTGCTCAGATCCTTCCCATTGATTTAAAGCATGCTTGTGATGCTTTCGTTTCCACTGATCAAAGGGTACATGATGATTTGCTTCATGCCGCTCTTAAGATTCCATCTCTTCATCTTGATGAGCATGAGCCCGTGGGTGATCATATCCCTGGTTTTGTTCAAGATTGCCTCAATAAAGATCAAAATATGGTGAAAATGAATGTTAAGCATGAAGAGGCCTATACTCAACTTCCATCAGGGGATGATCTCTTTGATGTTTTAGGTGCGGATTTGAAAAGGCGACTACTTAATGGAAACTGGGATAAGTTGCTTACCACTGATTCAGAGGCCAACCGAGAGCGTCTAGATAAAAAGGCAGCATCCATGAATTTGCAAGGTGTACGGCCTGATAATAACTATTCAGTTAAAGATGCAATATCAGACAGTGGCATCTTCTCTGGAACAGGCACTGACCACCTCTTAGACGCCGTTGTTTTGAAAGCTCAATCTGCCCCAAAACAGAGTTCTGATGAAATGTCTTGCAAGACAACATTGACAAGGGTTAGTACTGCCTCCGTTTCCTCTCCTGCCTGCAAGCAGGTTATGTCTGATCATGTCCTGAAGGGAATGTTTGATTTTCCAAAGAACGGTGCGAAAAAAGCTGCTGGGGAAACAAGTTCTCTCAGGTCTGGTTGCAGCAAGGATGATGCTGGAAACTGCTCTCAAATGACTTCCATATATGGTTCTAAGCTTAGTTCGTGGGTTGAGAATGGCACTAGTCTGAAACGTGAAAGCAGCGTTTCAACTGGGTACTCTAAGAGACCAGAGGAAGTTTGCAAATCAAATAGGAAAAGACTTAAACCTGGAGAGAATCCTAGACCTCGACCAAAAGATCGCCAAATGATTCAAGATCGTGTTAAAGAATTGAGGGAAATTGTGCCAAATGGAGCAAAAGTATGTAGCTTTTTTTGTGCTCCCTTACATCTCAGTCCTGAACTTTTTGTTTCATTGTCAGATCTGGGTGCTGATTTCATTTTCTTTAATTTCTTGTTATAATTCAACAGTGTAGCATAGATGCACTTCTGGAGAAGACCATCAAGCATATGCTTTTCCTGCAAAGTGTAACAAAGCATGCTGACAAGCTGAAACAGACAGGGGAATCTAAGGTATAGATACCATCCACTGCTTTTTCGTCAGTATGTTAGATTCATGCAACTTATCTAGTTATGGTCTGGCCATTGTTTTCGTTTTCACCAGCATTGTATTGATATTAATGAGGGGAAAATAGTGAGAATTCATTGTTTCCTGAATATGCAGATTGTTAGTAAAGAAGGTGGATTGCTATTAAAAGATAACTTTGAGGGAGGGGCTACATGGGCATATGAGGTTGGCTCGCAATCAATGGTTTGTCCAATCATTGTTGAGGATCTTAATCCACCACGTCAGATGCTAGTAGAGGTAAAAATTGAAGCTTTATAATTTTGTAAAAGTTCCTTTATCCATTAAATGTAGGTGTTGCCTTAATCTGTTGTTGCTTGGTTTTTGCAGATGCTTTGTGAGGAACGTGGTTTCTTTCTTGAAATAGCTGACTTGATCAGAGGATTAGGCTTAACCATCTTGAAGGGAGTTATGGAAGCTCGTAATGACAAGATCTGGGCACGCTTTGCAGTTGAGGTAATACACTGTCAAGGGAAATAAATCATCATAATTCACAAGTATTATGAACATGTTGTATAAGTCAGTATTTTAGGGGACTACTGATTTTCAACATTATATAGTGTTTCTCAAAATTTGCATATGATTGTGGTAGTGACCTGAGAAATTTTGGTTTGCAGGCAAACAGGGATGTGACGAGGATGGAAATATTTATGTCACTGGTTAGACTTTTGGATCAAACAGTGAAGGGTGGTGCATCTTCATCAAATGCAGGTGATAACAACATGATGGGGTATCATTCATTCCCACAAGCTACTCAGATAGCAGCAACTGGTAGGCCTAGTAGTTTGCAATGAACATGAAATCCACTCTAAAAGACTTAAGGTGAACATAACTTCTTCTAACTAGTGTTTCACCTCAGTTTAGTTATTGAAGGGCATCTCAAATGCATTTGCATTTGTATTATGTACATGCATGTTTCTTCCAGTGCCTTCCAATGCCAGTGTTGGCTTAGATAACTTGCATCCTTTTTTTTTTTTTTCTTGTGAGTAATGCCATTTGTCACCAACTGGGATAAGGCTTGTGTTGATGTTGTTGATGAGCAATGCCATTGGTGTTGTTGTATAGAAATTGTAGAGGATCAAGCTCTTGCACGTGTTCCTCTTTTATGACCATTTTTCTCCATGTTTTTTTCTTTCTTGGAGTGGTGATATTGGCTCTGTTATAATATACAATTTGTATTAATATCAGCTTTGTGTGGTTTGTATACGATTCTATGCTAAATCACTGTAATCATGCATGCATGAATGGTTGTGCTAACTCAGAATTTTTGAGATCAACCTCCCACCAAGCAAATCAAGTCATCTAACTGGGTTTTGAAACTCTAATTAATTATAAAATCAATATTAAATGTATGTAATCTAATGATAAAAATCAAGCCAAAGATTGAATAAAATGAAACACATCATTAATCGGTGTGAGATTAAGTGATTAATTAATTCCTTGTTTAATATTTCAAAATCTCCCTTCTCCACTAAGATATCATTTGTTGTGGGAGTTTTTGAGAGGGACCAAAATGATTAACGTGATTTTGTTAGAAACTGTTAAAAGAACCGAAATTCATTTCTTTCATTTTTATATATTTTTTTATAAGAAAAATATAGGCGAGTTGGATTTCGAGGCTGACAACAAACCTGAGTGTTTACTCACTTAATGTAATCCACTATCAAAGTCTTTACATTGACAGCAAGATTCAATCTCAAATTTTTTAAGATGTGAATTTGATTTTGACGAGTTTTTTCTGCACTTTAATACGTTCATTATGTATCTTAATAAAATATTTTAATATTAAAATTATTCTTATATGAGAACCGGATAATACCTTTATTTGACTATTATTTGAAAAAAAATTCACAACTGGATGGAGGTATCATCCGGTTCTGATTTTGATTTGGACTATGAGAATTGGATAATGAGAACCGGATAAGTTTTATTCGGTTATTATCTTAATTTGGAAATGAGAATCATATGACACTTTTTTTTATCCAGTTTTCGTATAAGGACAATTGTGATATTAAAATTTTTTACCCGAATCTAGGAAGGAAGAAGGTATTAGGATAGAGAAAGAAGTTTTCATTATTTATCAAATGGACCCATCTGTTTTAATTACCATTCAAAACCTTTAATACACTAAATACAAAGTCACATTTATTATATATATATATTTATTGAATTCTTTTAGTCCAGGAAACTTCCAAGCAATTGAATTTTCAACAAATACTTTATTAAAAAGTTATTGAGAACCAATTTAAAACGATATACATCATTTTTTACTATAGGCCACGTTGATACTACCATGGTTTAGAAATCATTGTCTAGATTATGAACAAGCAACAATTTTTAATTGTTGTCTATATAATAAGTTTTATTTTCTGCCTAACCAAAATATACACTCAAAACGTTACCTATTTTATTGTAAGCAACAGCTATTAAAGTATTGACAATTATGGATCGGGTAGGTCGTAAAGAATGTGGATTTTTAAAGCAGATGAAAGTGTGAATATTTTAAATGATATTTTGTTTTTAAATGTGAGTATTTTGAAGCACATTAATAACAATTAAAGCTGCTCACTCTCCAAACTGAAGAACACTCCACCTCCAAACACAGTCGCCTGTCCTCCCCCTTCAATTTTCCCCTTTACCTTCTCATACTCCTAAGCAAAAAGCTCCTCTCACAGTAAAGGGTCTATTGAAGGTTGGGAGAAAGTGCTAAAATTGTTTTATTTATTTTTTATTTCTTGATTCCATAATAGAAGGTGGTTTCTTGCCCAAAGTAAATTTATTTGGGCTTTTCTTGTACACATCAAATGTTTTACATTACTACATGTTAACTTTACAGGTTTTGCATATTAGAAATTTGTACTCAAGGGAAACTACTGTCATGCTATTTTTAAGAAGTCGAATTTATATTTTCAAGAAGTCGAATTTATATTTTCAAGAATTAATAGTTAAATTTTTACTTGTAGAAGATTTTTAGACTTAGACTAAAATATTCTAAAAAACATTTAAAATAAATAAAAAATATGATTGATTATTAAATATTTAGAATTTAATCAATTATATATATATACATGTATACTTACATCTTCACATCTTATTTAGTTAGATATATATGTATATAATTACAATTATTGAATAATAAATACTCAATAATCAATTATATATTTTTTATTTTAAATATTTTTAAAATATTTCAATCTAGTCCTAAAATTTGTAAATACACGTTGAAGAATTTTTTATAAATGAATCTCTTATAGGATTTCATCAACAATTTGTCAATCAATCTTTTAGAATAATAGACTTGATTTTTTAAGAATATTATTTTCTTTACCTTAAAAGAGAGTCGTGTTCTTTTTCTATGAGATGATTTGTCGATATTGTGAAGTTAGAAAAGTAATTCTAAAGATGAACTTTGGTTCTCTTTAACTCTCAACTAAAAAAATAAAAAAATGATTTTAAAAATAAACCTTTATTCTTCTTAGACCTAAATTGTAAAGTTTATTTTGATATACTTAATAGTTTTACATAACTTAAAAGTCAAAACAAAAGACAATTTAAATACAGATTTCTTTTTTAACCTTTTAAAACATCTTTCAAAAACAAAATCTCCAAACTTTAAAATAAACAATATCTCAAATATTCAAATATAATAATTAATTCTAATAATATCATTATATTATATTATCTGTAATATATTTAAATTTGGAACAGGAACCAACACTCATTGTTATTGAGTTGAGATTTAAATATATGATCTAAAGCAAAGTATGTCTTCTGCCACACTAATTTAATTATAATTGAGAAGCTTAACAATAAATTAAAGGATAAGTGTGACATTAATGAAAATAAGTTAGTAGACGCAGGTGGGAAATGGATGTCTCAATCAAATATGTGTCTGCTTAAAGTAAATATTTTTTAGGTTATTGTTAAAAGTGAGATCTCCTATCATAGTGCTTGTCGTTATCAAGTTTATACCAAAACCCTATGCGCCGATCAAGCATATGCCTAACCCCACTTTTAGAACCACTAATCATGCTGAACCATCTTCATTGAAAATAACAAAATAGTGGTGACACATTAATATTAATATATATACGTAATATTTGTTATCGAATGAATTTAACGTCAAATTCTTACATAGATCTCGTGCAATATTTATTTAATGGAACCCCATGTGAAATTCATCTAAATAAAGAATGTCACTACAGATAGTATCAAGGAATATATTGTCCACAATCCTTTTTGAAGGTAAGTAAATCATTGAGCAAAGTTGTATGGCAAGCAAGCCCTAGCTTGAAATCTAAGATTAGATTATATGCTGTAATGTTCAGTAGATGTTTCTACCATAAATTCAGGTGTCAAGGAATCAGCAACATTTTTGTTTGGATACGATGGTTGATCCTCCTTCTCAACCGTTTATAAGTATTCTATGCAAGTAGTGTCACAAAATCCAAGTTAAGTATCATAAAAAAAAAATATCACGAATTTATTGTAAATATTAGGTTAAAAATATGTCATAATCTTTTATATGAATTAACTAAATTTATTGGTACCAATTCATTTTCCTGATAAATCTTCGACGAATCTTCCTCAGACTATCTAAGAAGTTCTACAAAATCTTATTACTATCACACGTCATATCATGTAGTATGCCAACTTAGCTAAATATAATAATATTATAACATGAATAGTAGTATATATACAGTGCATGTTATAAAGTAAATATTTCCTTATTCCATGAGCAAATAAAAATTTCTCCGTCTAACACGATCATGTGTGTGCATTAGTATGTTTTGCAGCAACTTTTTGAACGGTGGATCCTTGAGGAGACAGTAATAAACTTCCAAGAAACTTACTGAATAATAATACGAAAAGATCGAACAAGTTTAGCATGAAAAATGGCAAAGGAAAATCGTTGGTTGTTTGATGCACAGTTCACTCTCTAATGACCACCCCACATGCACATGTCATCGAATATATCAAATTTTCCCTACATATATGCACATTTAGAAGTTTATAGCTAGAGGGGAACTGCAACAACAGAAGAACAATGATCTAATGTGCTCGAATCTTGGTTAATGACCACAATTTGATTTCGGCAAAGAAACTGAGATGGATGGATATGATTCTTTTCCTTCATATATATACTATACTGATGGTTTGACACTTGTCATGTGATATCTCATTCATTTCACAACTTTATTTGACAGTCATGTGGTATTGATGGTTTGATACTGTTTTGGCATGTCAATCACTTGACAATTTTATATGTGACAATAAGTTGACAATAATAATACTTTTTTAATTTAAGGTATTGATTTGATTAACTTTTATATTGGAGGAAAGAAGTTTAATGTGAAGATGAAGATAAATTTAGGTTTATGATTCTGTCTGTCCTGGTTCATTGTGTGATGATGGGAATTTCACAGGCAGTATTTTGGAGCGGTTGTTGGTCTTCTGATGTGGTGGTTGGTGGTTGGTTTCTTTTTTAGATACCGGCATGGTTATGATTTTCCTTGCCGACTCACCTTTTCTGTCTAACTTCTCGCTAACCTCTTTTTTCCTCAATCCCTGCCTTTAGATGAGAAATCATAAAACTTTGTTTTTTTTAATCTGTCCCAATAACTTCTACTTCTATTCTATTATTTTAGTCACTCAATTTTACGTTCCGGACATAAAACTTACTTCTTTTTTTCTTCAAAATTCATTTAAAATAAAATACGATAATACAAATTTAGCATCTGTCACGGTTGTCAAACGATGGTATTATTTAAGGGTTGTGAAAAATATCTTTTTCTTATATATATATATATATATATATATATATATATATATATATATATATATAAATATATAAATAAATAAATAAATGAAGTGAAAATGCTTGATGTTTTAGCATATACAAAGAATATATTCAAATAATATGCATGTATGTTCTATATGTCTACACTATTTATTAGTGGTTGTGTTCATAACTCCAGCTGCATCAATGCTCAACCAACGTTGTTGGTTTCACGAAACTCACGAGTTCACCGGTATAACGTGGAGCCTCGACCACAAACATGTTTTAACGTACAATGGAAAGAATAAAATAGATTAAGCACAAGGCATCTTATCCCATGAAAGGTATATAATAAGTGAAGAAATTATCGAACATGAGGCTTTACATCATTTCTCAAAAGGAACCCTTTTATGTGATTTTTACGTTCTATTGTTGGGAATGTTTCCTTGTTTGCCTTTGTCACAATATTGATTTTTATCAGTGTCTCTAATACATATCCAACATTTGATCGCACATGTCAATTTTATTCCAATTATGGCACCGTCAAGATTTTTTATTCTTCGTCTTGTAATTCACTTAAACGTGGGAGATATTTGTTATTACTCAGATGCTTGGATTTTTTTTATATATTTTTTATATTCAATGTTTATCTATTCTAAAATTGTGTTTTTTTTTATCATCTTTATATATTAAGAATAAACGGATAATTTCACTATAAGGGATTGTTTTTTTTTGTAGTGTTAAAACTTAATTTTTAATATACCATTGATAGGTAATTTTTGCCGTAATTGATATTATAATTACAAAAATTTCACAGCTCTAATTATTGATTAATGTTATTAAATAATTCAAATATAGTAACAATTAATTTAAGAAGAAAACTGAATATTGATAATGTAAAATAATTTTACATTCACATTTAATCACAAATGATTATAAATGGTAAGATTGTTATCTTTAGTTATATTTAAAAAGTTATATTAATGGTGATCAATAATTAGATGGCTGTGTAAAGTATTTTTTGTTTAAGTGCATGTGAATAATATGGCTGTTTTAACCTAATTTATATTTTAATTAGATTTCAATTTGACACAATATGTTTAAGTTATGAATATAATAAATTATCCCCCTAAAAATATAATTATGTTTCTTAAAAAGTATCGATCTTTATTTTATCTTTCTCTACTATTTTTATTTACGTACACCACCAGGAACTACGACCTATAATTAATGAATAATTACACACCTCATCATTTATCAAACATTTTCATTTTTTTTGGGAAAATAAACTCATAGCTTCTTGCATGAACACAATCCAGCCTACAAAAAAACATGTCAACTAATTTGTTTCTCAAAGAAAACAAACCTACAGTTCCTTTTCTAGTCAACTTTAAGGATTTAATAATAATTTATAAAAATAAAATTCACATTTCAATAATAAATATTTTATTTTGCAAAAATGGATTCATTAATCACATATGCTAGTTGGTTTCATGTCCTCCATTTGACAGGTAAATAACAATACTGATGGAGTGAACGAAAAGGAAGTAACACCTTTGTTTTTTAGTACTAAGTTTTACATATTCTTTTAAGGACTAAGAAGAACCACACAATTAAAACGAAGTCATGTAATAATTACAATTATTTCATGGTTTTAATAATTGATTAATGTTATTAAATATCTCAATCATCAATGTTATTAATTTAATAAATATTTGATTGAGCATATGATATTTGATATTATTCATTTAATATCAATGAAGAGTAATTCTCTCTGTTTCTTATCTCTACAATACAAAATCAAGAATTTATACATAGATATACCCTTTATTCGAGTTGCACATAATCCAAAATATTCTTCAACTAAATTGTGCCATAAAACATGCTAAATTACCCCACATAATTGTGAGAAAAGGCAAATCTTTCTCCTGCAAAATTTTGATACATAAAAACTTATGGATTAGGTCTGTTGACATATTCTTTTTGTGTATCAACCAAAACTTTAAAGCTGGATGCACAAATTATGATAGTTTGGAAGGAATCCTTGGTAGTGGGATGAACTACCTATCCTAGATAGTGAGTTATTACTAGCTGTATCACACGCCTAAGAGGCAAGAATCTCCCTTAAAAGTTCGACCAAAGACAAAATCTACAAAAAGTCTGTAGATTTCAACAAAACTGGAAGAGATGAGAAAAGAAAAAAAAAAAGATTTGAACAATAGTGTGTCCTTTCAAAATTTTAATAAAAACTATACCATATCATTATATCTTTGTTAGATCATGAGATGCTCGATCGATTTATCATGATCTGAGATATTATAAACGGGATACGAACAATACAACTGAAGTCATCATCTCCATATATGTTGGAAGATAAGGAACTATTTTAATTTAAAATAATTAATAAGTAAATATAAGATCTTAAATTAATCTAGATTAATATTCTTGACATCTTCATTAATTATGGACGTCAATAAACAAAAGTTTTGTAACATCCACTATCAACTAGTATAAATAAGAACATTTTTTTTTTATAATACTGTTGTCACTTTAAGAACTCTTAGTATTTTACTAACTTGATAGTTATAGTGTTTTTACAAGTACTCTTCACTCCGAGACACTGAGAACACTAGAAATACTGAAACACCAACAGAAATGTTAGACTAAAAATAATCTTACTTGTAATACTTAAACCTAAAATATTTTGATAAGAACAAAAATGATAAAAAAATAATTTAGATTAAAAATTTAAGTTTAAGTTAGAAGTTTCACCTGAAGTAAAACTACATAACTAGAGTAATATATAATAAAAAAAATCATTATATTTTAAATACAATGAAATAAAACATATGTTCTAGAATACAACTTATTCTCGGCATGTATGAGTAAATGATGTATAATCACTGTGTTAAACCATCCAGTTTAATAAATATTATTTTGAGAATAGTATATATGTGGTCGAAATTTAATTTAATTTTTTCTTATAAAAATTTTATTAACTAAATAATAGGAAATACAAATTTCAGTTTCAATGTCACCTTCAAATGATGAGAGCCCAACTTAATAAATTATACCTTCGCTTTCGCTTTCAGGTTGTTTTCATTATGTTTTTCATTTTCATACTTCAGTTAAAGCTCTACCTATAATAGGGAAAAGAAAAATCTGTGCGATACCTTTGGAAGTGGGAATAAAAGATAGAAGAAGAATAAAATCATGAAAAAAGTTATAAACTTGCAATTAATTATCTTAATCACGTAAGTTTAGCTCACGAATAAGGCATAGTTTTGTTTTTATTCTATATATAATAATTTGTATTGCACTTTTTAAGACACTTGCAAAATTCCTTTTAGGATTTCATGATAATTCCTAGTATCTTTTCTCTTATTGTTCGAAAGTTTTAGACAAGGATTAACTAAAGCATTTTATTTTCCTCCCTTTTATTTCTTCTCTTGCATTCAAATACAAAACTAGGAGCCAATTATGAATAGGCAAAGCGTTTAGAGTGTGTTTGATTCCTTTTAAACAAATTTAACTCTAATAATTTTTATGGGTGAAAAGGATTAGAGGGTATTTAGTTGTCTTTTTGTTTTATATATTTTAAACTATTTTAAATATAATTTGCAAAACTATTTTTCAAATTGAAAGAGTAAAGAAGCTAGTTGTTAAAGTGCAAGAAAGAACATAAATAATATAAAGAGAAAAAAAAAACTTAGAGATATGTTTTAGTTTTGAAAACTTAAAAATGATAAATATTTGCTTTTGAAAACTTTTTTAAAGATTACTATACCATGCTTTTTATTTTATTTTATTGAAAGTAAAGTATAATTTTTAAAGATAGAAACCAAACAACTTTTTAATTTTTAGTGGTTTGTTAGAAACATCATTACCCACACTTAAAAAATTGTCATACCAAATTTCTAAAAAATTAATTTTTAAAAATTAAGACGACTCAATTATCAAAAAACCACTTATACAAGTTTTTTCATCAATTATAATGAAAGGAATAAAGATGTGATGGTTATTTTATAATTATTTCTATTATTTTTCTAAAGAAAAATAGGTTGTGAATTATTAGGAAAAGATGGAGTAGTATTTAAGATTTTTGTATATAAATAACAAAATTTGAGAATTTTTTTTCTTGTAATTCTTGTCTAGGGATGTGTAGAATACGAAAATACAAAGTAATATAAAAAATTGAAAAATAAAAAAAAAGAATTAAGAATATTGATATAATTTTTTTTACATTAGTTTTATTTTATCTGGATTTATATTTGTTATAGTCGTTGAAGTTTTTTTATCACTTTTGAATAATTCAAATAGAAGATATTTTTTTCCTTCGAGTTCCTTATATTTATACTTTTATATATTTTCTTATATGTCTAATTTAAACGGAACTTAAAGTTATTATTAATAAACCAGTACTAAATCTTAACAATTTAATATAAATATTTATAATATAGATTCTTGAGAATAACAATTTATATGAGTTATGGTTTTTAAACCGTTAAACTAGACTTTTTAATTGGGTATTTTCTGATGGTGCATATTTATATAATTTTTAGGTCATAAATAGATTATTTTTTGTACTTCTATAATTTTATTTTGAGTCTAAAATTTACTTCCAATAAGACGAAATAATATTCAATTCTACTATTTTAAATATTTATAATTACATATGACAATTACTTAAATAGAAAAAATTCTTGAAACTCATCAACATTATTATAGAAATCTAATATGGGAACATGTACAAGAAGTTCAAAATAAAGTTAGAGAAATATTAAAGAAAGATATAATTCTAGTGATGATTATTCCAACAAGATTAAGAGTAAGAAAGTATGTAATATTTTTTTAACTAAAAGCTTTCAAGTAAAAACTCTTAGCAAAATTTTGTGATCAAAATTACATTTGTTTGTTTATTGGGAATTTTTTAAAAGTCAAAGTATCTTTGTAAATTATTTTGATAGGTGTTATCTTCCGAGATATACAATGAACCTTTTATAGAAAATAAATTTTAAGAAAATAAATTTTAAGAATTTGTTAATTGTAAGATATAATTAATTATATTGTTCTTAATTAATTTAGAAATACAATAAGAACAATCTAATATATTATTTCAGTGATAATTAATTATTTTTGTGAATATTTAAGTAATAATCAATTATTTCTGTGAATATTTAAGAATGTTAGATATCCAAGTGTAAGTCTAAGTCTTACATTGAGTAAAAATAAGAAAGTTGAGTAACATATAAGAAACCCACAAACCTAATGTCTTAAGGTTTTGGGTTGAAGGTGGTGTCATTCCCTTGTGTGGGTTGGCTCTGGTCTCATTTTTGTTTAATCTTCCCATGGTTTCTCCTCTTGATTTTCCCATCAACTAGCATAAGAGCTCATCGATTTTAGTCTTATGGTTTGGTGAGCAATAGAAACTAACACTAGTATAATGGTTATTTTGAATGACTCAAATTATAATATTTGGAAGGAGAAAATGAAAGATTTGCTTTATGTGAAAAATTTTCATACACTTGTTTTTGGTAAAGAGAAGCCTAGTAATATAACTGATGAAGGATGAAATCTCTTGCATAGACAGGTCTGTGAATATATTAGAATGTGGATTGATGATAATGTGTTGAACCATAATATTGGAGAGATAGATGCTCGGGCTTTGTAGATTAAGCTTGAACAATTATATGCTAGAAAAACTGGGAATAACAAGATTTTTTTGATAAAGCAACTGTTAGCTTTGAAATATACTGATGGAACATTAATGACAAATCACTTGAACAACTTCTAGGGAATTATGAATTAATTATCTGCTATGGATGTCAAGTTTGATGAAGAAATTTAAGGACTATTGCTTCTTGGCTCCTTACCAGATTCATGGGAAATTCTTAGAACTTCATTGTCCAATTCTGCTTCAGATGGTGTCATCTCTATGGATCTTGCCAAGAGTAATGTTTTGAATGAAGAAATGAGAAGAAAGTCACATGGTACATCGCCTCATTAAGATATTTTGGTTTTTAAGTATAAGGGGAGAAGCAACAATCGTGCTCCAAAAGACAAAGATTAAAGTAGGAGCAACTCTAAAGGCAGGTACAAAAATTTTGAGTGTAACTATTGTCATAAGAAGGGGCACATAAAGAAATATTGTTTGAAGTTGAAAAATAAAAGTGAGAAGGATAACAATGACAAGGATAAATATAGCAGTGATGATGAAGACAAGATCAATGCAACTTCTGTTGACTTTATTTTAGTTCATGAGTTTGAGTTTGCGAATCTTGTTGGTAGTTCAACTAGTTGGGTGATTGATAGTAGTGCTTCTTTTCATATCACATCCAAGAGAGATTTGTTTACTTCTTATACTCCTAGTGATTTGGGCAGTGTGAAAATGACTTATGAAGGTGTAGCAAGATGCATTGGTGTTGGACAGGTTTGCTTAGAGATGTCCAATGACTCTAAATTAATTTTGAAACACGTGAAACATGTTCTTGGTATCCGGTTAAACTTATTTTCTGTTGATAAATTGTGTTATGAAAACTATAACAACTCATTTTTAGGTGATAGTTGGAAGCTCATTAAGGGTTCCATGGTTGTGGGTAGAGGTACTAAGCACTCTACACTTTACATAACTTAGGCTAAAATTGTAAAAGATGTTATTCATGTAGCTGAGTTTGTTGATGAAACTGACTTATGACATAAGAGGTTATGTCATATAAGTGAGAAAGAGATTTTAGTTAGAAAGAATGTATTGTCTGATGTTGGAAAGACACATTTGCATAAAAGTTTTCATTGCTTTGGTGAAAAGCAAAATATAGTATCTTTTAAGAGTCACCTACCTTTAAGGAAGTCAGAGATAAGTGATTTGGTTCATTTTGATGATAACGCTGGATTTGTGAGGACATCAACCTAGTTGATAAGGATGTGCAACTGATTGTGAGGACCTCAACCTAATTGATAAAGATGTGCAACTATGTGTGCTTAGGAAGTCCAGATACCATTTGTTGGGAAAATTGAGGAGGGAACACCGGGAAGACAAAGAAAAATGAGAACTGAGTCAGACCCACACAAGAGAATGACACCACCTTCAACCCAAAACCTTAAGACATTAGGTTTGTGGATCTTCTTTTTTATATGTTGCTTAACTTTCTCATTTTTACTCAACATGGGACTTAGACTCACACTTAAATACCTAACAAAGACAAACTTTAAATAATCAAGACTTATAATAATCAATCAAATCACTTAATATCAATGGAAGTAAAATAATTCATCATTCCTAATATATATTTTTACAATTTACAGTATAATTATATGTTAAAATTTTAATAGATTAATATGTAAATTTAAGTAAGTACGTGTAAAACATATTCACTCACGAGGACTAGTAACACTGATTTATTATTATAAGTGTAAATACATATGTGGTAGCATATGTGTATATAATTTTTGTTTTCTAATAAAAGATTATTATTACAAAATATTGTTATCACAAGAATTAGCTAGCATAGCAAACGAACTATTACCATATTATTGTAGTAAACAATTATAAGAAAAAAATATAAACTAAAAGTGAAGAGTGGTATAGATACTAGTAGCTTTGTTCTTGCAATGATATTTTTACTTGATTTTTTTTGGAATATTTGAAGATATTTTATTGGTTTTATCTTTAGTAGGCCAGTTCATGAATATAATGAGAATTATACATATAGGTTATATTGACAGTGAAGGCTCACATTTAATAATACCATATGAGCATGTTCATGGATTTGAACTTCTCATAAGTTTATTTATTTATTTTTTAACAGTTATCCAAATTGGACCATCCAGTTTTTATAGTCAATATATATTTTTCGTGTTATAAAAAGACTATTCTTATTTATAGGCTACTTTATTTTATTTTTTATTTCAGTGAAAAACAATTTGGGGCAATTATTATTTAGAGTTTCTAATTACACACGGTCAATGATGACCTTGTCCTCCAAAGTATAATTAACTATAAATTAGGTTAAGTTTTTTTACTAAAAGTAACATATTTTAAAATTATTTACTTAAAAAGGTTAGACTTTTAATGATTTAAAAAGTAATTTAGTTGACAGTTAAGCTATGAAAAAACAAAAAGACAACAGATAAGGCAAATGGCTTTTATTATGTAATTTCTTATATAAAGTTTTTAATCATATGATAAACTATAAAGATTAAATCCAAATAATATCGCAATAATAATAATAATCTTGTAGTAGTGACTAATATATTGGTTTCAATTACGGAAGTTACGAGAGAGAATATATAGAAATCAAAATAACATCAAAACTTATATAATTTCAAAACTTATATCATATAATTTACAATAACAAAAGAAATTGATAGAGAGTTTGTCATAAGAAGATTATTAGATTATATACCTTTGCTTTATTTTTCTATGGTGTTTCTTATGTGAAGAAGGTTTTGACAGTGGATGATGTTTCTTCGTTTGAATTAAGACGTCAATGGATGAGATATTCATTGGAAAAATATTAATGATTTCTGACTAGGAGCATTATTGTGGGAAAGTGTTGCTTATGGTGTATGTTTCATGCAAAGCAACTTAGATCTCGTTTTCCAAATAGTATGAATAAAGCTCGTTAGAGTTTATTTAAATTTGTAGGGACCTTACAAGGCTTGTTTTTAGTGTGTGACTATCTCTCTCTATATATATTTTTTACTTTTTCTAAAGAATTCGAGTGAATTTATGGTACATTAAAATGCAAGTTTAACCTATGTTTTGGTATAGTTGAACATCAATTTGAACAAGTGATAAAATGTGTGAATAGCAAATTTAATTGTTTGTATTGTTTTCAAAACAATGAGATTATGTTTTAGGCTTCTTGTATTCGGACTCTAGAAAAAATGAGATTATTGAGAGAAAACATCTAACACATTTTAAATGTGGTTAGAACTTATCAAATTCTCAGGAGAATAGGTCATGTTGTATATGAACTTGTCTTACTTCCCTTTTTAATTAATCTTCACAATATTTTTTCATGTATCACATGTATTTGATCCAAGCCACATCTTAAAGTCTTACTCTATATCATTGAAGGAAAATCTATCTTTTGAAGTAGAACCAATCAAGATTTTGGATTCCCAAGTCAAATGAAATATCACTATGATAAAGGTTTTGTGGGATATCGCATCTTGTGACTCTACTTGGGAAATAGAAGAAGAGATGAGAACATCACATCATGACCTTTTTATTGGTGAGCTGATTTTAGAGGACGAAAATTTTGTAGTTGGGGAATAATGTGAAAACCCCTTCTTCATCCTTGCATGCATTTCCACCCATGTTCTCTCTCTCTCTCTCTCTCTCTCTCTCTCTCTCTCTCCTCACTCTCTCATGTCAATTTCAAAGACTCTCTTTCTCTCTAAAAAATTTCTTTACACCATTTATCAATTTCAAATTCAAGTCGCACCTCTCAACAACTAAGGAATCAAGAAATGATTTTACCCGATCAAAATCTCGATCATATTAAGTTTTTGTTTACCCAAAGGATCCTTTATTCTCTATTTTTTTTTTCTTAGTTTATGTTATCTATCTTGGTAGTGAAAATTGAGAAACTTGTTTCTCTCAACTTAATTAGAGTCATACTAAAATTTGATTATGTTTTAATAACCTACTCTAGGTTCTTAGGTTTTTGAGAGTATTGTAGTGCCTTGGAACTATTTGAAGAAAAACCTTCAGTTAAGGAAAGTTAGTCTTAAAATTTTGTTATAGTACACTAGGTTAGAGTACTTGATTGTGAAATAAGATCTGATTTTATTATGAAAATAAAGAGAAGAACAAAGATGAACAAAAGACATGAGAATGAATATATGCTCTCTGTTTTTTCTGTGTATTTCATTCAAAATAAAGAACTGAATATATACAAGTACTGTACCCATTCTAGGTATAGCTAAATAAAGAAAATAAAATAAAACTATTACAATCTGATAATGTCATAAAAACAAATAAACAGAATTGATGATAATTTGATTCTACCATAAAGACAAAATCAAATAATTAGTTTCCTTCTAGAAGCCTTCTATCCATATCCTCTGAAACCCC
>Ga0209489_105306_pt1 | contig 22532 bp, 13 predicted proteins | sample SiratrowhiteBW_FD_187527 | JGI IMG/M metagenome (GOLD analysis project Ga0209489, IMG submission 187527) | Root nodule microbial communities of legume samples collected from California, USA - Siratro white BW (SPAdes) (version 2) | ecosystem: Host-associated > Plants > Roots > Nodule | place...
ATTCTTCCTGTTGCACGTGGATTAGGGAAACCGAACCACGTTAAATCTTGTGTGTTGCCCGTGTTCCGTTCTTTCTTCTATTCCTTGCAGATTATTTGTGTGTGTTGTTTGTTTAAGACTCATCAACTAATGCACTCACCCTGGAAACAATTGACATGGGAAAAAGCTAATTGACCTTGACGATGGTGCATCGCAGAAAGACAGTTTGTTCTCGTAACCTCTTTTTAAGTATCCAACGAAACACTGTCCACCATAACTAGTGTTCGTCCCAAGGATTATCAAATCACAAACAATACATAATTCGTTTCACCAGTGACAAAGTGACCTCACGCACCAAACACAATTCTCAAAAGGAATTACGTGTACATGATGCAGAATGGAATATCAAGAATTTCCATCTCAAATTATGATTGATAAGAATATGAAATAAAGTAGATACCAACCATAAGATCGCCCTTTGTATAAAATTTCATTACATTAACGAGTTGTTCAGAAGGTGGGAAAGAAACAACTATGTACAACTACTACAAGTGGGATTTGTCTAAAAACGCAAGGCTAATATCACCACATATCACCTTGCTCAAAACACAACTGATTACATAATAAGGGATCGTATAACTTGGCAGACAATATACTACTAATTCCGGGATTTCAAAAATTGGACGGATACTCTCTTTTTATGCCATGCCATCTATGTATATTTGATTTGAAGCAGTCGGCCTCGATTATAATTCGTCTTGTTAGGTTCACCATCTGGATGGCTTCATTACAATTTCATACTCTCCAGCCCGGAATCTGTGGACCAGAGAATAAAACGTCAAACTATTAAATTACACAAAAATAAACTAGATTCAAAAATTCATGTACATGGCAACAATTACGTGTGCCAATTTTGATCTGAACATCAAAAATAATTGAATCTAGTTATGTGGGATGGGTGGCAGAAATTAACCTGAAAGCTGTGAAACTTAATCTACTAATCATCACGCGTCAAGGCCATTTTCATAATTGAACTTTTGAGGCGGGAAACATTTAACATCTTTTGCATCTGCACCTTCATTACCCGACTGGTTCTCTCCATTTTTTGAGCTCAAGGTACCCGGGCTCATTTTCTGGATCTCGTCTTTAGGGTAGATGTAAATTTTACGAACCATGGCACAGAATTCCCTGAATTGAAAATATAGAATAAAGTAAATTCTGACCGCACTCTCGAGGAAAAGTGAAACATTTAAATAATAAGTTAATCAAGCATGTAAAATGAAAATACAGATCCTTAACTGCCATGGATCATCGCCTACAAGCATCATATCACCCTCATTATCAGTATAGACAATAAGCCAATCTTTTTTAGTTGACAATAATTCTCCCTCAAATTCAAACAGCTGATCCAATTCAGCTACTAATTCATCATAGCCAGTGTACTTTGTAAGGTCAACTGACCTACCAAGTGCAATGCCCTTCTTGTGAACCTAAAACAAAGAGCACGTGGTTAAGTATCACAGCTTTCTAGCTCTCATTTTTTAGTCATACTTGTAAAGGATCTTACTTTAGTGCAACTCCTAGCAGAACTACTGAGGGGTTTGGCTTGACCATCTTTCGCGTGCAGCTGAGAAATCTGTAATGGTCTATCATGGTCATCAACAATTAGATCATCTGCAGTTTTTGAGCCCTTTGAGTGGTCTGACTTCTCATCATTTTCGGATGTTCTTTGTTGGTGTTGCGTAAGATGCATATGACCAGTAGGTTCGTTCACATTTCTTTGCGATACAGAAGGCTCTGGTACAGTAGGGCCACTGATAAGTGAGAAGCCAAATAGCTTACAGTCACCATCTTTTAACTTCACAGCCTCAAATGTTTTTGCTGACACTGCTTTTGACATAAGTTCTCTTGAACAAGGACTTTGATATTGATTAACAGGCGCAGGTGGGGGTGGCATCAAGTTTCCATGTGAATGCTCAACTTTATGACCATGCAGTGCAGGGTATTCACCGAATGCACTGTACCTCAAATTCCCTCGAGCTTGGTAAGTTGGATCACCACCATGTGCAGGACCTTTTGTATTAGAGTCCAATATATTCAATGAAAGACTAGAGGGCATTACAGGCCACGGCTGAGGCATGTGAAGTTTGCCTTCATGATCGGACAATTGCTTCCTAGTTGGATAAGCTACAGGGCTCACTTGATCCATCAAGGATGAATGAGAAGGATCCCCACCGGCCCCAAAGCTTGAAAGAAGATCAGAATATGTAGGCTCGTTTCTTCCCATTGACATCCAGCTCTCCGACCCATACCTCCTTGACGTAGAAACATCAATCTTTTCATCATCCACTGCAGCGGGCGGCCAAACAACAGATTTCTCAGCAGCATCAGAGTCATTGCTTTCAGCAAAATTGCCTCTCAAGGTCGAGAATTCTTGACCTTGCAAGACCCTTGGAAACCCATTTGCCGGTGAAGGGTCTATGCTTACTTTAGATGATGCTGCTAATCACCGAAAACATAGCAGGATCAACCACATTTTTCTTTTGCAATTCAAGAGAGCTTTCTTGTAAAAGAGTCAAATAATCATACCTTCTCGAGTAAGGACAGAAGAATCTGGGGATGAAGGAACTGCATTAGACCGAGGTCTTTTAGGCCTGGGCATTGAAAGAGGATTTAGAGCCGGAGGCGCAAGAGCAGGCTCTATTTTCCAAGGGGAAACCCTCTCAGGTCGAGGGGTGTAAGATGTTTCATCCCATCTCACCTGAACAAGACTAACAAAGTTATATCAAGCCTAGTTTTTAACAAGACAAAATGTAGAAAAAGGACTAGTGATTACAACCTTGAGGCATCTCCATTTGGATTCCCTCCACCTGTTGGGATCAGAATCTTCTATACCAACAATTGTACCAGTAAACCTACAAGTTCACGAAGCCTTATCAAGTATTAGGATTATATAATAGTTAGTGCTATTGTGTCATTGTAATACACAACTAATGATGTTAGTCAATAGCTACAGCTGTTAATTAGTTACAATCTGATGTATAAATAACATTGATGTATCTATTGGGTCTCATATATAAATAATATTGGTATATCTCTACGATTAAGATTAATCAATTCATCATTCAATTTTCCAGAATCAAGGGATTTCTTCCATTGGAATTGAATATTTGATACTACGAGAAGCAAACAAAACATCAGCATATTCTATAACAATAAAATCAGAGATCAAGACAACACCAATCGCTCATACCTCTGCTCTGGAGCCTCTTCACCTTCAAACCTCATTTTGAACCGCATCCCGATGCTATAACTGTTTTTAAGAGACTCCATATATTGCTCATACGGAACAATAAATTCAGCAGGACTAGTCCTGCAAAATAATGACGATAGTAAGTGCCATTATTCCTGCTGTGTGGGAAATGAATCAACTACAAAGAAACCCTCTCAATATGCACTCGGCCCACAGGCGCGCATATACAGGTTTGGAGGTCAGACTAAAACCACCGTTATATCGGTTTCAACATAGTTTTAGGAATAATTAACAAACCTAGGCTTGTAATAGACGGTGAAGATTGTCCCCGTCAAGATGGCATGCCAAGCAGTTGCAAGGACCCCAAGATGCATGCTGTGACTGGAGATAACTGATGATGGAACATTACCCTGCTGTCTCATCGCTCGCCTGACACCAACTCGAAGTTCCCCATTCTCACCTCTGCAAATACCTCAATCAGTCCCATTCCAGAGTAAAATAACCAGCATCTTAAACCCTAATTCAGGGTAGAACAAACCTAAGAAATATAAACGCATCCCCAGCGACAAGCCTTTTGGAGCTAACAAAAACACTCCAACCACTCTGAAGCAAGTGTCTACGGGGTTGACCTGAAATTTACTCGACCCATCAATCACAATCTATAAACACACAACAGAATATGACAACAAAGATACTACCCAACAGACTGGGAGGGCAGCGAACGGTGAGAGAGTAATTACCCCGAAAGATATGTTTAAATCGCCATTCGTTCCCATGAAGATCCTTTGCTGCCAATTCCTGAGTGGGTGGCTGCTTCGACATATCCTGCCAACAAACACGCGATTCATCCAACGTCAGCCAGCCATGTAAAGACACACTTAAACCAAGTACAAGGAGGAGAAGAAAAAAGGGCAAGAAACCAAACCAGAGGTGGAAGGCATTCATCAGCATGCCGTCTCAGCACGGAAAACCCACCATGGGTACTGGTATCGGACGCTGTCAGGGTTTTACAGAAAGAATGAACGTGAAACCGCGGAGGCGGCGGCGGTGGCGGCTCTTTCTCAACGTCATTCTCATTTTGCTTCATCCCCCACAACATAAAAAAAAGGTAAAAGTCATAAGCATAACGTTTTCACCCAATTTCTCACTCTATCTCAAACACGCTATTGAGTAAAGGAAACTCACATTTGACTCCGGAAGCAAGGTGACCTGAGCGAACACCTCATCCGTGTCGGGCTCGGCCTGAAAAACCATTCTCTTTTGAGGATTGCTTTGTTCAAAAGCATTGGAAATTTTAATAGCGAAAAAGTGACACAGATCGAACAACACTACCTTCAGCTGCACGTTGATGACCCGACAAAGGATCTTGGGTGGGAGATCGTAAACGGGCATGTGCTGGTCCGCCACCTGATTCGTCGACGCCTCGACCTATTTCACAACCAAACAAAATATTAACATAACAACCAAAAGAACTAAAACAAAACCAAAACCAAACTCATCTCACTCCAACCCACCAACACCACCACAATTTCACCCCCAAAAAGGTAACAAGCGAAGCTCGTCTCATATCTGAACTGTGACTCCAAAAAGGAAACCATATTCTCCAACACATATAAACCAAGACGAGTTCGAGAAAGGAATGAAATTTAGTTAATTAAATTACCTGCTCAATATGTCCCTGGGGAAAATAAAACACGCGCTCCCCTTCGCGCGGCACGGTCACGAGAGGACCGGCACACGCGTGCCACAGTTCCCTGAAAAGTGCAGCTTCTGCGTCTAACAAAAACAAAAGAAAACAATTACAATTTTCACTCCACAGAAGGAACCAACCTACGCCACGTTCGGAGCTCGCTCCCTACCTTTGGCCGTGGCCGGTGACTGAGCCTCTGCAGCTCCGCCGTCGATATGGTTCAAGCAATTTCCCTTCATCGTCACCTCGGATGATGCCATTTCCACAGACCTCACCACAGATCTCTCATCCGCAACACTCCTGACGTAATCGTACAACGCCTTCGCAAGGAGAAGCACAGAGAGAAACTCAAATTCACTCAACAGGCTAACCTCGAAGCCGAGAGGTGAGAGAAGTGCTGACCAACAAACACTTGAGCAGTGCTTGAAGGAGAAATTCCACAATCTGGTTGTTCCGGCGAAGAAGAAGGAGAAGCGTCTGCTGTGTTGTGTGTGGCTTTTGGGATGTGGGGGGTGAGGCTTAACCAGAGTGGTCAAAACAGCGTGCAATGATTTCAACCGCGGTCAATCCCTTAACCAATCTGCGAGGAGGGAACCGGCATTTGGCGGTAACTGTGGGGTCCGTGACCGAGTAGAGGGGGTAAGGAGGATCCATAAATAAAGGCGGCTGGGGACAGAGAAGGGTACAGACGGCGTTAACGCGGTGTCGAGAGGGGATTGGATTGGCATGTAACGGCGTGTGTCGTGACGGTCGCGGGAAAGTTGTTCTGTTTTTATTGGGAAATGGCCCTGTCGTGCTATTAACGGGCAGCGCTTGATGGATGGATGTATAGATGGACGGACGCGATTGGAATTGAATTGGATGCAAGCAAACAGCATTTGCATTTGCATCCCACACTCACACAGTGCGCATCTTAACCACTTTCCCCCTTTCATTTATTTTAATTTAATTCACATCTCGTCTCAATTTCTCCTCTCAATATCTCGAGATCTCCTCCTCTTCAACTCTTCCAGGAGATGGAAATATGTGTAACTGTGGGAAACATTTGAAGACGCCAAAGTATGGAATGGAACTAACAACTTTATCAAATTCCACCTTATTTAAATCGTTTTATTAAATGCTCTGTCACACCACCAAGTTTTCCCTAAACTCCTAACCCAACACCTCCACTTTCTCTCTCTCTCTCTTTTCTTTTCTTTCTATACGCGGATGCTTTTTTCTACGTCTCTTACAAACATATTCTTAACAAGAAGTCAAGAACAAAAAAACTAGACATGCTAATTTATAATTACATGCTTCATATTTAGTATTTATTTAGCATCATGGGCCACCTCTCCCCTTATTCATTTCTATCTCTCATCTCGAGGTCAAGTTTTCCTTGTCCCCTGCATGGATCTCATATTATAAAACCAATAATAAATTAACTATTGATTTTATTTTCAAATAAAGGTATTAATAAATTCAAAATTTATATTCAGTTTAAACAATAAAGTAGTTAATAGAAGAGAAAACTAAAAATATGTTAATATGTTATTCACTAAGCAAAAAGATTAATGTTCCAAACACGGGTGGCTTAAGGTCCAAGCAAGTAAAGCAACTGTTTTAGGTCTCAAGGTCTCAAAGGCCTCAAAAAAATTTGATATGTTTTATGTCTCAAAGCCACAAAGGCTCCAGAAAAATTTAATATGCTTTAGGCCTCAAGGCCTCAAAAAAATTTAATACTCACATATTATTATAAAATAAAAATATTTAATTTTAAAATTATACTAACAAAATTTTAATTAAAAATTTAAATATTTTAACTGACTTTAAGTTTACATTAGTGCTAGAAATATATTATTTAATATCTTTAAATTTACATTGGTACTATAAATACTATTTAATGAATAATATTTTTGAAACTTTCTTATAATAAATTAATAATATTAAAAAAAATTGAACAGTCAAGAAAAAAAATTTGTATCAAAACTTTCTAATTTATCTTTAAGAAAATTTGAACAGTCAAGGAATCTCTCATATCAAAACTTTCTAATTTATCTCTTTCCTATATTCTAATTGATATCATCTCTCTTGATATGTCCTATCATTGTCTCACTCTTTTTCCACTTCTCTCCTTCTTTCTTCGCTTATCTCCTTTTTTCCTATGTCTCTTTTGTTCCTTCCATAATATTATTTTAACTTGTTTTCAATTTAAAATTTCTTTTATTTCATATTTCATCATTCTATACTATGCATTTATGCGCGTGTCTTTTCTTGGAGACTTTGAGCAATAGATTGATTGAGTAAGAGTTTGTGTTCACTTTGGCTCTTTTGAGGACATTAATATTAGGTAAAAATAATATGAGATTGATCCATTGATCCTAATTTTTTTTATTTTTATTTTTCATTATTGTTTAATTAATCTTAAAATAATTTGTGTAGATTTAAGAAAGAGAATTTAGAAGTTACAAATTATATTTAAAGACATACCAAAGTACAGGATCTAAAGATATATATAATAACATAATAGGAGACCTGAGACTCTACAATCAAGATTATTGTCCTGACAAACATGATTTATCTTTTTAACTTAGACTTATTTTATATACTTATAAGTTATGTTCAGTGTGATATATATTATTTGCAGTTAACTACATATAGAGAAAATGGATTTGAAAATGCATTTATTTGAAATTGCTTTTGAAATGCATGTAGAGCCTAAGTTGTTAAAAAGAATATTGAGAATGAAGTTATTAAATCACCTCAAGAGTCATTTAGAATTAATTATTTTTATTTTTTTTATATATTGTATATAGATAAAGCAATTGCCAAACTCCAAAATAGATTTGAACAATTTAAAATATATGAAGATATTTTTGGTTTTTTATTTAGTATTAAAAATTTAAAGTTATTGGGTTGTGTACTTTTGAAAGAAAAATGCTTAAACCTTGAAAAAGTATTTGAAACATGATAATTTATTGGATCTTGATGGCTTAGATTTATTTTCAGAATTAAATATCTTAAAGGAGATTATAGGATTGGAAAATGATAAACCAATTGACATTCTTAATTATATAAAAAGAATAATTTTTTTTCCAAATACATATATAACATATAGAATAATGTAACAATTTCAGTATCAATTACTTCAACTGAAAAGAGTTTTTCAGAACTTCAACTAATAAAATCTTATTTAAGATCAACAATGTCAACAAAGATTAAATGGATTAGCTTTATTGTCTATTGAAAAAAGATTTTTTAAATAAAATTAATTATGATAATTTAATAGATAATTTTATATCTCAAAAAATAAATTTTAAATAAAAATATCATAATTATAATTATTTTAATAATTTAAAAATGTCTCAATTTTTTTTATTCGCTTTAGGTCTCTTAAAGCCTTGAGACGCCACTGGTCCCAAATGTGTGAAAATATATTTTAGAAGTATGAGTATTTTCTTAAGAGTATTTCTATTTTTGCAAATATTCAAGACATTGCCTAGACAGAAAAATATGATCTTCGTTTTTATGGTCAAACATAATTTGAGAACTTTTTTGTCTCATTTTATTCATATTTTTTAAAGAAGAGAAGTATTTATGAATTTTTATAATCCTTGATTCACAAACTGGTATTGGTGGCTTCCACCTAAACTAACGACAATTTATATTATTAAGATTGAAAAATGAGTAAATTTAAGGTCTGAAACGAAAGATTGTTGCAGAACTATGCAAATATTAGTGAGAAAAATTCATTGTGGCACATCCACTCGATAATTGGATCCTTGGATTGCAAAAGGAAATGGGTTTCAGTAGATTTGTTCTCGCTAGGAAATGGGTTTCAATAGATTTGTTCTCGCTTTATGGTTGTCACATTTGCTCCACGCATCGAATAACCCTTTCAGATATATTTAACTATTGTAGTATCCACCAATGATGTTTTATTAAACATTTATTAATTATTATCATATTAAAAAATGAGCAACATATATATAACTAAAGTAATTCACGATAATATAAAAATATCTGGAATTGACAAAAAGTTTTGTATACCCGTTGCGCATCATGAATATCTCTACGTACTCACCCTGTATGAAAAATACTTATACATAGGGTGGCCATGCCATAATGCCGCATGTGCTAGTGATAAAACTTCAATGAAATTCTCTAGGAAGGACAAATCACAATTTCCCATCTGCATAACGTACGTCCAATTATTTTACTTACTAATTTTCTCAGGATACAAAAGTGAATAAAATTAAAGTTGTGATAATAGTTTCTCTGTTTAACTAAATATAAAACAACCACTTCCACATGATATATTGAAAAATTAAATATTGCACTATAAAAAAAATTTAATTTTAGTAGAGGTTTACTAGGGGAGGTTATAAAAAATGTATTTATTACCATTTTTTAGTCTATGATAAGATTTTACTATATTTTAAGAAATTATAGCAAAAGATTATGATTTATGGCTTCATTTTTCGCATTCCTTATTTTCTTTGTTCTCTTTTTCCTTCTTTTCACATAACTCTAATTGATTGATTTTTCCCAAATCAATGAATTTGCATATTTTAATTTATTGATTTTTCCTCTATTTCAAGTTCAAAGTTCTATTTTCATAATTATGGTACGATACGACAATATGTTTTGTTTCTTTCTTTCTGGACTCTACTTCCAGCTTTAGGGTTTTACCAATGATTGGCGAAAAAATGGTGTCTCTGAAGCAACTCCTAGGCACTATTGAATCAGCGCTTCACCTCCAACTGCGGCGCAATGAGTAGAACTCTTGCATGCTCATTTCACTTCCCTCATCTCCTTCTAATCCCTTCTCTCCTATCCAGTATATTATTAACTTTCATTTTTGTTTTCTTCTTTTCAATTTCGAACTAAAATAAACACTTTTTTGTTATATTTTATTTTGTTGTATTTGTTTTGTTTAGCCCCAAAGCCCTATGGTCGAAGCCAAGTTCAATGAAAGTCTGTAAGGCTTCCTAATTCTCTTCCTATTTCACTTGACAACTAGGATGTGCGCATTGTAAACTTCCACTCTGCAATTTTTTTTATACCGCTAGTGTTTAACATGATTTGTATTCAATAATAGTTTGGGTCATGGATACAGTTTGGTTGCTTATGTTTTTCTGTAAGAAAATGTATGTCATGTTTTACTCTATGAATGAAACTTTTGGTGGACTGTAAGAACCTCAATGTGACTGAAACAAAAGGATAGTCAATTTCCTAATTTTAGTTACTAATGGCTAACTATTTCTATAAATCATCATTAATGTCAACTATGGTCCTACTTTGCTATTGACATATGATGGTCACAAAAATTACAGTTCTTTTATTGCTCTCATGGCTTTTAGTCTTGCTTGGGTATGTATATTGGTCCTTGTGAATGATTTATCATTTAAAAGCTATAATTTGTTTTGGTAAGGCCTTTTGTATGTTATCCTTTTGCATTTCAGCTAGTTATTAAGATAGAGTGGGTGTTGCGGTTTTCGTGCATTTCTTTGTCAATAAGAGAGGAATGGAATTTGAAATCGTTGATATACATGGAAATGGATTTTCTCGTCACATGTTGTCATTGTGGTATCTCTTTTGTTTGTTTTATTTTAAATATGGCATATGACAAATGACTACTATTAATCATATTTAGAAGTTCCTTATATTTCTTGTTTCAATGTGTAGGTTGTACGTAATGTAGTTTCTATCTTGGCTTGTGTGCATTTGGGTGAGCTTTTCTTTTTCCATATGATACTAAGGTTAGTGATTCAGTAGTTGAGAATCCGAGATGATTTTTCTTCTCTTTTTTCTTCCCCACTTGCATCCTTTTGTGCATAGTTCTATGCTACTTGGCTATTCTAATTTGATCAAAGGTGTACAGTAAACTTAACATATAGAAGGTTGAGTTTTAGAAAATTCATCTAGAATTAGAAGAGCATTTTTATGAATTGGAAAATAATTTATCCATGTTAGTTACTTAAGAATTTTCGTGAATTATGTTTGGGATGTTCTATTTCCATCGAGATTTACGTAGCACTATGAAAATTATGTTTTAGTTCTTGACCATTATTTTAGTTGTACTCTCAACTTACCTCCTTTATTCTTGTTGGATCAAGACATCACTACTCATGAATATGTTGTAGCAACGAGAGTCACAAGTGAAGTACTTGTAGGGCCATCTGTAGATGAGGAATTGCCAATATACTTTACCCTCCAACAGGCTCAATCACAACTAGATTGAGTGGAGGAAGTTATCTTAATTTGCAAAATAAAGGGCTTGGTGTACCCTTCCCAGGGTATTTGTCGATTATCATGTACTTGGGTTAACTTTTGTTTTCATTTATATATAAAGTACCCAAAGATGGCTAGTGGCTTGTAGTTTAATTATTTAGTTAGGAAACTATATTGAATGACTATTGGGAAATAGTTAGTGTTAGAAGTTGTTCTTATTTATTTTAAAACCCTTTAAAAGAAGCTTTTAATTGTAGCAATGGACACATAAGTTCTCGCTTTTTGAATATAACCTTTTTTTTTCAAATATATATCACTTGTAGGAAAATTAATGTCTTATCATTCAAAGGCTCATAGGTTAAAATTTGAATAACTTGAATTTTCCCGAAGAAGTAGCTTTCTAATCCACGGAAAGAGCTTAATTGATAAGAAAACTAACGGTTTAAAAATGTTTTCTATTTTTTATTTTCTCTTTTAACAAATAATTACAAAATTATCATCTTGTTTATATTTTATTTCCTGTTAACAAATATTTGTATAAGAACATTGAGAGTAGGATTTTTTTGTAATTATTTGAGAAAATAGGAATTGGAAATAGAAAAAAAGTCAAACCAAATAGGCTCTTATACTTTAAATTAAAGCTTACAGAATGATTTCCTTCACATGAATTTAGGATGAAGTTGTGCCTCATTTGGAGCGTGGAATGCTATTGTCAACTATTGATCCAGATGTAGTAGTGATTGTAGAAAGAGGGCAAGATAGCACTTCAGCGAACTTGCCCCTAGAGCCAAGATACAAAAGGGACTTACTTTCAAATTAGCTTCTTGTGTTTGTCCCTGGTTGATTCGAGAATAACCTTCAACCTCGTTCTGATATGAATTAGTTTGAGTTATCTTTGTTATGTTACCTCCTGTGGTTAGATAAAACTATTAATTTTTTCTTTGTTCTTTCGGCTTGGGACAACAACAAGGTGGATTTTATTGTATGTACAATTTGGTAAAGTTTTTCCAAATAGATATTGTTTATTTTCCTTTTATGAATACTACTTTTAATTATAAATATCAAAATTTAAAAAAATTTGTCTTTTATCATTTTTTAGTTGATTCAAGATTTATATATGCATTATAGAAAATACAATGCATTAAAAAAAGACAGATGAATTAACGGGGGCTAAGAATCACTGACAATAATGAGGGTTTAGAAACTATTGGTAGTATCATGGGTTTCCGAAACTGCTGACATTAGCAGGGGTTTGCAAACTACCGGTAGTTACAAGGGTTTAGAAACCACTAGCATAACAAAGGGTTTCAAAAATTGCGAGAAAGTAATTGTCATTCTAAGGGTTAGCAGAAACCGCTGGTGATCTACTAGCGACGCTAGCTCTATCGGAAGAAAGACAAACCGCGAGTAACACACTTAGCAGGAGTTACAACTGTCAAAAATGCTAAATATAACCCCAATTAAAGTTAATTTTGTTGTAGTGTTGATTCTCTTTTTAACAATTGAGATTTGACATTTTACATCTCTAGTGAGCCAAATCCAACCATATTTCTTAAGAATTTGTAGTGTATGTTCGACAAATACAAGATTTTTTTTTTCATCAATCACATATGTAGAATACTACATAATTGAAAATCATTTTCATTATGTTAAACAGTTCAAAATTATTAAAACTTTAAAAAGTGACTTCTAATTTAGACAACCATACATTGTCTCTCATAATCAAGTTGTTTTTCCTATTAGAATAAAATTTAAATTAATAAAGGATAGAAAATTTATAAATAAGTTATAAGTGCTTACTTTTTACTTCAATAGAAAAATTATTTTTCTAAATTCTCTTTAAGAATAAAAAATAATCAAGATATTGTTGTTCTAACATAATATTATCATGAAGAGATAACAATAAAGATCAATTTGAATCGAGTAGATTCTTGATTCAAATAAGTATAGTTCAATTCCTACTAAGAACTTACTATATTTTCTTTTTCTATGTGATACTTTGTTTGTATTTATTAAAATATTATTTATGCATGAAGAATCGACTTAGTATAAAAAGTTTAATTTTATTAGTTTTGTTTGAACTTTGTTCTTAGATGAGGTAAATGATCGTGCTTTTAGTTTTTAGTAATTTCCACGTAAGCTTATTAAAAGAAAAGTTATTGTTAACATGCAATTAATCTTAATGGAAACCTCTAAGGATTTTAAATTTATAAATCAAAATGCAAATGACTAAGAAAGCAAAAAGTAAATTGTGAACCTCTAATGATTTTAAATTTATGAAGTAAAATGTAAAGGACTAAGAATTTTATTTATGAAACAAAAAGTAAAGGGTGAAATGTTCGCTTCAAGGTTAATTGAATGCGAATAAGAAATTTTCTTTTAATAAATATACGTGGCAATAAGGATTATTGCTAAAGCGAGACTTAAGTAATGATTTATTATTACGTGTACAACTGAATATCATTCAAGCATTAGCAAAGATGCTCTAGCAATAAATCATATAACTTAAACAATGGCTTGAGGCTTGAACAAGAGAGAAGTCAACACAATTCTCTCTCTTATGGAGTGAGTGACGCTCAAGTGACAAGAGGTCACTCAAGTATTGAAGGGTGACATTGGTGGATGAGATTTTAGAATATTCGAAACCATGCAATTAATATGGTCGCTCAAGCGTGATGAAGTGGTGAGAGTAGTGATTATGGAACTTGTTGAGTAATATAAAATTAGTATCGCTCAAACATTGAAAGAGGGGTTGAGCAAGGAAGGGGAAAAACCTATTTTTCCATCAAGAGTGAGATTGTTTGTGAGGCCTCTTAAGTGATGAAGACTTCCTTAGTTTATGGAGATAGGATCAATCAGGCAAAAGGAGTTTCCTTATATGACACATACTAGATAGTGACAATGATATCAATGATAAACAAGTGATGATATATTTATATACATGATTGATGTGTTAAGATGTGTGTGTGGTATGATTATCAATGAAGATGATGGCATGCAAGTGTGTATGATATTTGTGTTGTATGGTATATGTGATATTTGTATTATATGTTGCCTTTCATGGTGTGGTTATTTATGAGTATGTTGCCTCTTGTGGTTCTGTTGTTAGATACATGTAATTGTATTGTGGTCTCAATGATTGTAATATTGAGTTGTTGGATACATGTAATTGTATTGTGGTCTCAATGATTGTAATATTGAGTTGTTGGATACATGTAAACTATATTGTGGTCTCAATGATTGTAATATTGAGTACAAAACTCATTAGAGCATGAGATGTAATATACTTCATTGATATTACGATTACATAAATTAAGACATTACATGATGAGAAGTTCATGAAAATTTGTATATAAGGTTGTCATAAAGTATGGCATGAATTACCTTGACATTGAAAGTTAATGATGAATTTTTCAATATTTTTCTAATGGGTCAACCTTGTATTTTGGACCAAAATTAAAAATACCTAATATTTTTAATATACATTTAGAGATAGTCCAAAATCTTACACTACTTGGCCCAAAAGGTTGTTTGAGGCCCAAACAAGCCCAATTCGACCCAAATTCCTTATAAGCTCTTGATTAAGGCTCTAACTCAATGACCTTTCTATTGTTGTTTTCAGTCTAGGAGACGGGTTTGCATCATACCCTCTCTCTTTAAAAAGATCTATCCTTAGATCTTGCATGAAGTTCAACAACGACAAACTTTATTTGTTCATTTTTAGTTCCCTCCAAGATCAAAGATCATCCTATAGAACAATCAAACAACAAAATAGATGATATTTGTACAAAAAATTTAAGGAGAAAAATATAAGAAAAGACCTTTCTTCCAATATCAATGTACCCTTTACCTGATAGATAGACACATTGGACACGATGAGTACCTTTATTTTCATTATTCTTTTGTTTTTCTACCTTATGAAGTGGCCTAATCTTTTCATCTTGTTATTTTATTTGAAACAATTCTTCACAAGGTTTTTCCTATGAGAAAGGAGTTTATGTCTTTATCTAGTTCAACTCCAAATAAAGATTTTTCTTTATTCAACCCCTTACAAGGGTTGTCTATGGAGGAATTTATGTTAATATCTGATTCATCTTCAGATAAAGTTTTTACTTTATACAATTCCTCACATGGTTTATCTTTGGCACATAAAGACAAAGATTTTTCCTTTCTCTCTTTTTCTATTCTTTCTCTCTCTTTTTCTTTCTCTTATTTTTTCCTCTTTTCTTTCTCTTCTCTTTCTATCTTTTCTTTTTATTCTATGTCTCTCTTCTTTTATTCTCTCCTCTTTCTCTCTTCACTTTCTCTTATTTTTGTATGATAAGAGCTTGCAATTTTTCTCTAAATTCTTTTTCTTTTCTTATAACCTTTTTTTCTCAATCTAAAAGTTTCTTTCGTTGTTTGACAAGATCTTTCATTTCTCCTATATATATATATATTTTGTTTTCTTTACTTTTTCCTGACCGTGTCTTATGGTTCTTTAAACCTAGATGAGGAGTATTCCTCCCTTTTAAATTCACCATTAGGTTGTGAAGGAGTATAATATTGAGCATATTGTTGTTCTACCTTCACACAAAGCTGAACTAATTCATTTAAATCATTATAGGGTAGTAGCTCAACTCTATTCCTAATATCTGGGTCAAGACTATTGAAAAACCTATCTATTTTTTTCCTAGGTTCTTCTTTAATCCCACCCTCATATGAGTAACTCAATTTTTTGTCTATACTCTCCCACACTCATGCTCCATTATTTGAGTGTACGAAGTTGATTCAACAATTCCATATAATAACAAGAGGGCACGTGTCTTTCCCTTAGGATAGCCCTAAGTTCATTCCAATATATGGGGTTTATTACAGGTCCTATGATCGTGAACTAAAGATGTCCACCAATACAAAGTTGGTCCATGAAAGCTTAAGGAAGCTAAAGACACTTTTTTTATGGTCTATCTGGTGGCACTTAAATATCTACTCAGCAATTATTCAGCAATCACAATTAAAAGGTAACACTCAAATAAAATCAAGAACTGATAGAATCAATTAAACAGATGTAAAAGCAGTTCCAGAGAACATAATATAACACCAACAGAATGAACAATCAATTGAGCGCGATGAACAATAAATTGAGCGTGCGACAGAAAATTGTTAGCACCAAGGCTAAGCACGTGATTTGATGAAGTCAACATTGTGAGCACCAAGGCTTAGCATATGATGCTGATGAAGACTGCCTCATGAAGAATCTGTTGGAACCAACCTGGACCAGAATTATCCAAGTGAAGGCTTTGTGCCAACATGAAGATAGTTGGGTGTTTAGGTCTTGGTCCTTAGTTGGGTTTGTGTGTTGGTGATTGGCTTAGTCCTTAATCACTTGTGGCATGGGTAATCACTTGTGGCATGGATCATCACTTCTGAGGTGCTAAAAAGATTCACAAAGATTTTTATTAAAATTGTTTTTAATAAAAATAACCCAAAATGTTTTTGCTGGAAAACGGTTTTCAATCGATTGAATTTCCAAAACAATCGATTGAATGTGATAGTTATTTCTGTTACAACAGAAATACAGTTATGGCTGTTACAACTGAAAACTTTGACTGGGTCAAACTAATGGTCAAATTCAATCGATTGAATGGTTTGTTCAATTAATTGAATTTTGACAGCTAAGCAGTTTTTAAAACTGATTTTGGGTATTTAAAGGAATGAGAATCATCACTTTCAGAATCATCAAAACATATACTTTCGAAAACCATTCCTTGAGATTTACTAAGAGAGATATTGCCCCTTTTGTGCGATCATCATTTTTGCAAAGCTTTTCAAATCAAGAAACCTCCAAGAACGTGAATCTTTGAAGCATCCTTGAAGTGAGGTTCTTGCTACTTTGGTTCTGGACCAAAGCTAAGTCTTCTACACCTGATCTTCATTCTGTGTAATCTGTTTTGTGTAGAAGCATTCTGTTATCTTCTCTGATCCTGTTGATTTGCAATCTGTTTGCTGTTTTCAATTACTGGGTTTGTAATTGAGTTGGTGCAGTGGGTTCTGCACTGGTCTCGCATCTGCTGAAGGGTTCAGTAGAGGGTGAGTGCTGCTGGGAGCAGTGTTGCTTGCGGACTGCAAGTGTTGTGGTGCAGTGGGTTTCTGCACTGGTTACACACAAGCTGAGGGGTTCAGTGAGGTGTGGGTTTACTGCTGGGAGCAGTTTGTAACTTGCTGGGAGCAAGGGTTGTAAACTGATCTTGTGATCTGTTTTAGTGGAAATCTTTGCTAGTTTGCAAAGGACTGGACGTAGCCCTTGAGGAAGGGTGAACCAGTATAAAAATTCTGTGTTCTTGCTCTTCTCCCTACTCTTCTTGATTGCTTTTATTCACTGCTGCCATCTTTAAAATTAACTGGATTAAAAATCAGTTCATACTGTTAATCATACTCTGAACATCTGTTTACATAATCAACTGTGATTCTGGATTGTGTGTAATATACTGGATTGTGTTTAAACATATTAAATCTGGGTTAGCACAATCTTACACTGTAAACTGATTTCTGGGTTTAACTGATTTCTGGGTTTAACTCTGATATATTCCGCTGTGCACAATCGATTGTTTACCTGACAGTTCATAATTACATAATCAATCGATTGAATAAAGAATTTTCATTCTCTACTTCAAGAATAAATCAGATTTGAAAAAAGTTTTCAAAGTTCAATTCACCCCCCTCTTGAACTCAGTCTAAACCTTATTTTTCAAAAATATGATAAAAAGTTCAAAAAGAGAGAAAGAGAGATCAAGAACACCAAGATATATACTGGTTCACCCTTTCTCAAGGGCTACGTTTAGTCCTTTGCCAACTAGCAAAGAGTTCCACTAAAAAGATCGCTAAGATCAGTTCAGTACAACACAATACCCTTGCTCCTCGCAAGTCAACACTGCACCCCATAGCACACAACCTACTACACCTCACAACAGTTGTGAATACAATGCAAAACCCTATTGCACAAACCCAATTACAAACTCTATGCAATATGGGATCAAAAACACAATTACAAATCACAAAGCCTATGCAACTTGTAACTAAATCGCTTACAATATAAGTGATATCAAATCAGAATGAAATCAATAGTACTTCTACACACAATAAATTACAAATGGATGAAGAACAGTGTAGAAGACTTAGCTTTGGTGTAGAACCAAGAGTTACACGAAACCCACTCACTTCAATGCTCCAAGATTAAGGTTCTTGAGGTTTTTCTTGAAGTAAATAGAATATCACAAGTTCTCAAGGTGTACACATGTTTTTCTCTCTTAGAAAATCACAATTGATCAGTCAAATGTCTTAGGTACTTTTGAAAACATGTTTTCCCCCTTATTTAAGAAAACTGGTTTTTAAACATGTAAAAAACTCAATCGATTGATTTTTTAGTGACTTAGAAAAATCCAGTAAGTTGATTTCAGAAAAATAGTTTACTGGTTTACCTTTTAAAATATGTTTTTCAAAGTCTATTAATCCTCGTTTTAGAACACCTTAACAATTTGTTAAGCAAAATAAATTTTGGAGCTTACTTTGAGTGATATGCCATGCAACTCATGGTTTTGAACCAAAACCACACTCACACACACCCAACCTAAGTTCTAGACCAAAACTCCCATCAAGCTCCATGATGGCTTCAAGCAATCCACTTTGCAAGCTTTGATCCATGTTGACTTCATCACAATGTTGGCTTCATCAAATCGGTTAGTAAGCCTCAATGTTAATAATCTCCCCCAATTGTGTGAGCTGAGTGATATCCTGTCATGAATTGTGAGTTGTTATCTAAAAAAAATTTGATTGCTAGCTTTTCTAAATTGATGGATCTGCAGGTTGAATGCTTGAATTGAAGGAAGTGTGTTTGGGTAGTATGATAAATAAATGTGTGTTCTGTTGGTGTTTAAGGGTTATTCTTGTGAAGAACGATTGCCTTGCTTGGAAACAAGCAAGAAACTAGGCTGGGGAGACTTTGATAAGTTTTAATTTGTAGTTTAATTTCATGAGCTTTTAAGTTGATTTTGATATTAATTTCAGTTGAATTTAAAATTTATTTTCCCTTTATGATTTATTTTGCTATTTATTAAGTTTTTGTGTTGCAGGAGCAAATTTTGTGGAGATTAGGTGAAATCTGAAGAGAGGAGCAAATACTGAAAGCTAGAATAGATGGAAAACACAGAGAAAGATCATAAGTGACTTCTGGCTTGAGCAAGGAATATAGTTTGGGCTAAAACTCACTTAAAGAATATTCCCGCATAGCCCTAATTTGAAGAAGTGAAAGTTACAGTAGAGAATCCAAATTTAATGCTACGAAATAACGACTGCAGATGTTGACCTAAGGGAGGAAAAGAGTTATAAAAGGCCAAAAACTAGGTCAAAGGGGGATCATCACTGAATTGACGGCTGGGCTTGGAAAGAGATTCATTGTTCTTTTCGTTTCTCTTGTATTTTCCATGGCTACCATGAGTAGCTAAGTTCCTTATTCTTGAGATTGAATGTAATTTCTCAACTTTGAATGCACTCTTGACATTACGTGATATCATTAATCTTAATTGCTATTGTTTTACGTTTTACTCATACATTGATTTATATTAAAATTTTGATTGCGACTGGAAAACACTTTTTTGAATTTAGAACCAATCGTATTACTCGTTGCATGTATAAGTTCAGGAATGAATTATAATGTAATGACTATTTATAGCAACTATTTTTAATGTTGATTAACATATTCAAGTAACTGGGGACAGAGCTTGGTATTTTAATTTATGAATTTCAATACTAGAGAAATTAGGTTGAATGATTTTTATCTGTGCAGAATGGTAATTGAGGGAGATGATATTAATGGTAATTGATCAAGAGTGTATAAGAAGAAGATTAATGTAATTCAATCCCAAGATCTTCATTAATATAAATTCGATCCATTCACTTGTTAATTGCTTTGTTTTAAGATTTTGTCATTCAAATGAAATCAATATAATCCCATTCTCTATATTTTTGATTCACTATAGTTTGATACAATTTCTATTATCAATTACAATTGCGTTCCTTGTAGTTATGATACTCATACTTATTTTCTATATTACTTGAGTACTCAGTACACTGGCTGATCAAAAGAGTAACAGTCAACTCCCTTGACTTGGGAGTAAATTGTCTCTTCATCGTATCACATATTTGTGAGAAAAACCTTCACCAAATCTGGATAAGTGTTCCCAGATAGCTTGACAAACCTATCAAGCCTTTGAAATTTCAGTAGGTCTCTTACTTCATTAAGTTTCTCTTCCTTCAGCCATTGCATCCTTATGAACTTTGGACTAATTATTGCCTTCCTACTATACTCACGATAGTACTCATCAATGCTTTCTTGGTTCTCTGAGAACCATTTCTCTAGATATCAAGCTTCGCTGTTGTCAATTGGTTCAACATTCTTCACATAAGCTCTCTTAGTTCGCTTCTTTAGGTTGGATGATGAGGCCATGGTAGAAAGTGTTTGAAGGATTTCTGAAGTGGAGAAATGTTTGGACCAAGAGTGGCAATTGATTCAAGTATGTAGGGCTTTTGTGTGAGTTTGAATGCATGTTGATATAGTATATAAAGAGAAATAAAACAAAGAAACCATACGCATGCAAAAGCATTGATTGACAACACACAAAATAGCTTTTCAGTTTGTTGGGATTCTGTAAACAATAAACTGAAATAGAAGTGACTTAGCTTCAGAAATTCTTGTAGCTTTTGACTTGCTGACTTCTAGTAAATTGATGACAAGTGGCACTATGTATGTTAACACTCCTCACATGCCATCTTCATGCATTGAACATCTCAGCTCATTCAAATATTCTTCTTTGACCAAACAACCTGTTGCAAAGTCATTGCCTTCTTAATGCTTCAGTCTAAAATAGATTAATTAATTGTGTAAAATTGATTTAGAATCATTATTTAGCCTCGCACAAGTCAATAAGTTGAACAGAAATTTAATCAGAACTAGATTTTCAATCAACTACAATATAAAGCTGTCAAACATCAGTTAATTGAATCTGTTGACTCAATTAATCATACCAGTTTTGCATAAACTAAACTAAGGACCAAAAGTGCATGAGCTGATTTAATTAACACATTTAAAATCAATTATGCCCAACTCGTTTATGAGAAAATTAAATCTTTCTTTATTAAGGGGCTTGGTAAATAAATCAGCCAATTGATTCTCAGATGCAACAAATTGAATTACGCAATCACCATTATTCACATGATCTCTTATGATGTGGTGGTGTATTTCAATGTGTTTTGTTCTGGAATGTTACACTGGTTCTTTGTTAAGTTTATTGCACTGGTATTGTCACAAAGTAAGGGAATTTTAGAAAGAATTAGACAAAAGTCACTTAGCTGTTGCTTGATCCATAGGCTTTGAGCCCAACAACTATATATTTTGCTTCAGCTATTGATAAAGCCACACATGCTTGCTTTTTACTATGCTATGATATCAAACTAGATCCAAGAAGGTGGCATGTTACACTTGTACTCTTTCTATCAAGTTTACATCCTGCAAAATCTGAGTCAGAGTAACCAATTAATTTCAAGAATACTTCACTAGGATACCATAGACCAACATCTATAGTCCCTTTGAGATACTTCAGTATTCTCTTAGCTGCCATGTAGTGTGACTCCTTGGGATTGGCTTGATATCTTACACATAGACACACACTGAACATGATATCTGGTCTGCTTGTAGTAAGAAAAAAAAGTGATCCTATAAGCCCTCTGTATTTAGTTTGATCTATATTAGCTCCTTTTTAATCAACATCCAAATAGCATCCAATAACAATAAGTGTAGTTGCTGCCTTGCAGTTCTCCGTATCAAATTTCTTCAACAATTCTCTGCATTACTTGGCTTGACTAAGAAAAGTTCCATGCTTGAATTTCCTAATTTTCAATCCTAAGAAATAGTTGACTTCTCCCATCATAGACATCTCACACTCTTCATGAATGGCTGTTACAAACTGCTCACATAGAGTTTCATTAGTGGATTCAAATATAACATCATTGTTAGTATTCTCACAATACTTAAGGATTTGATGAAGCAATGCAAGACATGACCAGCAAGCCAAAGCAAGCAAGTGGAAATGTGTTATAGGTTGTGTCTTAGTGTGAGTGAGTATGATTGGCCGTGAAAGAGAACCTATGCACATCTAAGGAGAAATTCATTAGCACATGGGTTAAATGATTTAAATCAAACCATAAAAAAGTTTTAACTTCAGTTAAAATAGTTTTGAAAAATAAGGTACTGAACTATTATGAACTGATTTCAAGTTAAGCCGAATCAATTTATTCGTGTCTGAGCATAACTGAATTAACAGTTTTGGAAAACAAAGTACTTAACTATTACAAACTGATTTCAGG
>Ga0209489_105309_pt1 | contig 22509 bp, 10 predicted proteins | sample SiratrowhiteBW_FD_187527 | JGI IMG/M metagenome (GOLD analysis project Ga0209489, IMG submission 187527) | Root nodule microbial communities of legume samples collected from California, USA - Siratro white BW (SPAdes) (version 2) | ecosystem: Host-associated > Plants > Roots > Nodule | place...
ACTGGATTATTGTTAATGCAACCTTTCGTACCTATGAGAGGCACATTAGGAAAACTAGCACAGCTATAAATGAGACTCCTTCTTTATTGCCACGATGGTTGCCATAAGATATTCTTTTGATTCAAACCAGCTAAAGATTGAGCCCATTCTTTAGAACCTCTTATCTCCAGTTTCTTTCGAGTCACCAACTCTATCGGGCATCTAACCCCTATCACATTATCCCCAATGCGAGCCATCGACCAGATATACAACATAGGCAGACAACAATACAACTTCCTCACCTTTGTCTCATAGCATAAATCCAGAGCTAAGTAGGTATCAACCAGAATCGCTGTAACTGGATTCTCAAATCTCGTTCTAACAGCAACAAAGATATCCACAATAGCAATATTCACATAATCACCAACATAGGCAAACAAAATCACTCCATACAGTGTAAGAGCAAGAACATCCATGAAAGTTTCTCAATCCTCCTTTACACTAAGCTGCCTAAGGTGCACCTCCAAGAACCTCTGGGAAAACCCTTTGGTTTCTTTTATAGCAACTAGCCTGCTACTCAACTCATTTTGAGGAATTTTGGTGATAGTTGATAATGTCGGAATAGAAACATGTTGCTCGAAGTGCCTATAAGGGACTGCACCATTCAGAGGCATATCCAGGATCTGCTCATACTCCTCAACTGTAGGTACTAACAGAAAATCTTGGAATGTGAAGCATCTCAAGGATGTGTCATAATAATGAGCAAGCGTCGTGATAGCAGGTATTTGAACCTCCAGTTCTAACAACCCCAACAGATTTCCGTACTTCTAAAAACTCCTCTTTGTATAGCTTTATGCTTCCTCCCTAGCTCCCGGAGACTTGACAAATTGTTATCTATTGGTTCAAACTTCATCTTCTTCTTTAGATCCACTAATTTTGATTCCTTCTCAACTCCAAACTCAGGTTTAATCTCCATGATCTGGTGTACAATTTTCAAATTTACTATTTAGAATGAAATAATGATGCATGGGATCATATGTTACAACATGTATGCTATGCACTGTAATAAAACACAAATAAATTCCACACGCTCCATATCCTCCACTTATAACATAACATTAACCATCAATCCACATTGTCACAAGAAATAACCAACATGCTGGTGAGCGGTTGAAGAACTTGATTGTCTCCCTTAGTGCCCTAAACAAATCGGCAGCATAACACCTAAGGTTCTAAGATCTTTACATGCATCCTCACAAAGGTAAGTTCCCTAATTCCTAGGGTATAAAGGTCACCAGAGCTATGGCCCTCATTTATCACCTTATTCAAAGCTGTCGGTAAACAAGTAGCTCATGAACAGGCAATAAAGAGAACAGACTCTGATTGAGATTCTCATGAAAACTGAAGTAGGAAGTACATCCCGTCCGGTATCATTGAATCCCTATATTTTTAAACTTTTTCACACCCTGGGTTTTAGGGTCCCACTCATGATACATGCATGAAAAGTGTGTGTGTGAAGGGAGAAAACATGTTCCCAACCCCCTACCTGCAAAACAGCCAGAATAGTCCCAGGCAAATATGACAGTATAGCAGATAAAACATGTCTTCTACCCTAGGGTTAAATATTCCATCAACAAACAATAAAACAAATGAACAAACCATAACAAAGAAAATAAAGCAAGTAATAATATAAAAAGAAAAGAAAATACAAACATTCATAAAACCACATTTGTTTTCACTCATTCAATTAAATGGCCTGACTCTCCAGTGTATTCCCCAGTGGAGTCGCCATCTGTCGCAATTCGAAAATTCGTAAATTCATAAATCACGACGAGGATGGAAATTCGAAAAAGTAAATGGAAATTAGTTTTAATTTGAAAATCGAAGAAAAGGAGTCGCCACCACAATTTTATGGAAAACTATGAAAAAGAAAAAAATAAGGAAAGGTCTGCGAACTAGAGATGAGCTCGGGAGTCGGTTACGCGTGGGGAAGGTATTAGCACCCCCACAGCGCCTGTCCTAGGACAATACCTTTAATCAAATGAGCAAAATCAAATGTGGTTTACAAAATGTTTATTTTTTCCAAAAATATAAGTAAAATGCAATTAAAAACAAAATAATAATTTTTAAATTGAAGGACCCGATAAGGATTGACCTTGCTCCTACGTATCAACATCCTTAATGGGTGAAGAATCAGGGAATACGTAGTTCTAAAGGATAGATGAGTTGTTTTGAGAATTTAATATTTTTTTTGTTTCAAAGTTTTGTATTTTTTATATTTTTAGAAATTGATTTTAATATTGATATCGAGACGCGTTCGGCCTTTTGATAATCCAAACAAAATTAAAACTTATTGAATTAAATCCCATGACGCAAATGGCCATTTAGGAATTCAACCCAAAGATTAAAATAAAATCCCGCATGACATGAACAACCCTTTGGAGATTTAATGCAAATTATTTAATATAAAATAAAAAAAATGAAAAAGAACTCAAATAAAAATAGTGAAAATAATAACATGGTGCAAACAAAAATTTATTAGGGCAATGACACTACATTAAAATCTATCATAACTTTCTTGTATTTTATTAATATATTTATTATTGACGATATATTATTATTAAAATATACAAATATATATTTATATATCTATGTTAAAAAAGTTACCTTACTATATTACTTTTACTATATTTATTTCTTTATTCAATGCATTATCATACCCTTCGGCCAAGATTTCTATACTGTGCCACGCAAGTCAAGCCTTACAATTACACTTATATATTTCTAATTTAATTATCTCCTCTTCCTAATTCAATTCCATGCTAAATTGAGAGTGCAAATGGGTCTGGCCCAAGCCTTTGGTTTCACACTATACTAGGACACATTCATCTGATCACTTACCCTAAAAACTCTTTAACGTTGAAAGAACGAACATGAAACAGCCGATGGAGCAATGGCAGCGATAGAGGGTTTTGGTGAGGCAAGGAATGACAATGCGACAAGGTAAAAGGGTTTTCCATGGCGATTTAGTGGAGGCACAAAATTAAGGTTTTGGGGCAGCTTGGTGCCGCAGCGGCGCTAGGGTTCGATGGAGGAGGAAATAGTGCACATGACGGAGGGCGTCGCGCAGCGTCGCCAGTGGCCGAAAATGGTGTGAGGCAATGGCGTTGATGGTTAATGGAAGTGAAGCAGTGAAGGTGGTGCTCGGCTGTTTAGCGGTTTGGAAGAAGATCGGTGATGCTTCCACAATGTTCTTGGCCTCCAATCAGACGGCGGTAACAATGGTAACAAATGGAACAGTGGCACAAAAAGGATGGCAACAAATTTGAAGATTTTTTAAAGCAAAATTGATTCCTATAGGTTTTAAGGATTTTGATTTTTTTTGAAACTGGGTTTCTGCGTTGGAGATAGGTTTCTGATTCTTTAAATGGCTTTGGTTCTAGTTCATGGCAAAGAGGTGGCAGCGAACATGCCTTCTTTTTTTCATTTCTGTTTAATACCTTCTCTGATTTGGAGTTTTCAAAGTTGAATTGGTTTGGATTTTGAACACATTCTAATTTTATGTTTCTGGATTAAATTGATAAGGTTCTGTTTCTAATTCTCTTTCAACTTATAGGAAGGAAGTATTTCAACATATTACACATACACAAAGCACTCTAAACACAGAATCAGACCACAATCAGAACACAAAACTATATCAGTGAAGCAACAACTAAACGGAGCACTCTAAACATTACAAGCAGAGTAATATAACATAGATCCAGATCATTAAAGCCAGAACGTTGGAATCAATTGGAATTAATTGAAATCATAGACTAGCGGCAGAGATGTGTTCCAACTCATACCTCTTGAAGCCTGCGACAATTCTTCTCTGATTTCCAACTTCTTAGCAGGCTTATGGCTCTTGAATCTAAAAAAAAAACTACGAGTCAACTCCAGAGCCTCCTATTTCTTTCTCCTCTTCCAATATCAAGAACTTTTCTCTAATTTTTTCTCTCAATTTCTTTTATTCAATTTGACGATTCCCCCTAATGACGAAACCGTGACCCTTCTTATAAAGAATATTTTTATGATTCAATTTTTCCCCGCTCACCCATTACATGCTTCGAATCCGTTATTCCGTAATCATTTTTTTTTTTCAAATCCTCCCACTGCTTTAAAATGTTTCCCATACTCTCTTCTATCTCCGACTCTTCCATGCCTGCCACCTTCTCATTTCATTTTGGTTTTTCATTTTCATTTTCTTTCATTTTCTTTATTATCAAATAAATAATTAATTTTTATTATATTCATATTTTAATTTTAATCTTAATTATTTTTTAACTTTGAATTAAAAGAAAATGAATGTAAATACGTTAAAAAAAATATCTTCATCTGGACAAAATCCAGTGTTGACACGGCTAAACAATGTTTTGGTCAAATTTTAACGACTTTTCCGGGCTCGTGTACCATTAGAGCAGGCTAAGTTGACAAACGGGCCCGGATGACCCGGATTTGCACCCAAAATATGCCCACATTGTTTGGGGAGCAGTTCTTATCCTTTACCGTCAATGTTGCTGAAAATTGTTTTGGTCGAATTTTGACGACTTTTTCGAACCCGAGCACCACTAGAGTAGGTAAAGTTGAAAACCAAACCCGAATGACTCAGTTTTGCACGCGAAAGATACCCACATAGTTTGTGGTGCAGTTCTTATCATTTTCGGTTAGTACAGTTGAAAAATGATTCAGTCGAATTTTGACGACTTTTCCAGGCCCGGGTACCACCGGAGCAGACAAAGTTGAAAATCAAGCCCCGATGACTCAGTTTTCACCCGAAACATAGCCACACTTTTTGTTGAGCAATTCTTATAATTTTCCATCAGTATGGTCAAAAAATGTTTCGGTCAAATTTTGACAACTTTTCGGGACCGGGCACCACCAGAGCATAGAAAGTTGAAAACTGGGCCCATATGACTCAGTTTAGCAGGCCGAAACATACCCAGACTTTTTGGGATACAATTCTTATCATTTTCCATCAGTACGGCTAAACAATGTTTCGGTCGAATTTTGACGACTTTTCCGGGCTAGGTACAACCAGAGTAGGCCCGGAGCAGCCCAGGTTGATAACCGGGCCCGGATGACCCGGTTTGGTGTGCAGTTCTTATTGTTTATCGTCAGTGTTGTTGAAAACTATTTTGGTCGAATTTTGACGACTTTTTCGACCCCGAGCCCCACTAGAGCAGGTAAAGTTGAAAACTTGGCTCGGATGACTCAGTTTTGACCCGAAACATAACCACATAGTTTGTGGTGCAGTTCTTATCGTTTTCGATGAGTACAATTGAAAAAAATTTCGGTCGAATTTTGTCGACTTTTACAGGCCCGAGTACCACAAGAGTAGCCAAAGTTCAAAATCGGGTCCGGATGGCTCGGTTTTGCAGCCGAGACATACTCACTTTTTGGGTGCAATTCTTATCATTGCCCTTCATAACGGTCGAAAAATGCTTCGGTTGAATTTTGACGACTTTTCGGGTCTAGGCACCACTGGAGCAGGAAAAGTTGAAAACTGGGACCAGATGACTCGGTGTAGCGCCCGAAACATACCCACACGTTTTTGGGTGCAATTCTTATTGTTTCCAATCATTATGACTAAACAATGTTTCGGTCGAATTTTGACGACTTTTCCATGCCCGGGTACAACCAGAGCAGGCCAGGAGCAAGCTAAGTTGATAAACGGGCCCGGATGCCCCGATTTTGCACCCGAAATATACCCACATTTTTTGGGGTCCAGTTCTTATCATTTGTCGTCAATGTTGCTGAAAAATGTTTTGGTCGAATTTTGATGACTTTTTCGGGCCCGAGTACCACTGTAGCACGTAAAGTTGAAAACGGGCCCAGATGACTCAGTTTTGCACATGAAAAATACGCACATAGTTTGTGATGCGGTTCTTATCCTTTTCGGTCAGTACAATTGAAAAATATTTCGATCGACTTTTGTCGACTTTTACAGTTCCGAGTACCATAGGACTAGGCAAAGTTCAAAACTGGCCCGGATGACTCGGTTTTGCACCCGAAACATACCCACATTGTTTGGGGTGCAGTTCTTATCGTTTGTCGTCAGTGTTGCTGGAAACTGTTTTGGTAGAATTTTGACGACTTTTTCGGCATGAACCCCAGTAGAGCAGGTAAAGCTGAAAATCGGGCCCGGATGACTCAGTTTTGCACCCGAAACATACCTACATAGTTTGTGGTGCAGTTCTTATCGTTTTCGGTCAGTATAGTTGAAAAATATTTCGGTCGAATTTTGACGACTTTTCTAGGCCTGGGTTCCAAAGCTGCAGGCAAAGTTGAAAATCGGGTCCGGGTGACTTGGTTTTGCACCCGATACATACCCACACTTTTTGGGGAGCAATTCTTACATTTTTCCGTCAGTACGGTCAAAAATTATTTCGGTCGAATTTTGACGACTTTTCGGGTGAAATTCTTATCGTTTCCCATCACTACGGCTAAACAATGTTTCGGTTGAATTATGACGACTTCTCCGGGCCCGGGTAGCACCAGAGCAGGCCCGGAGCAGGCTAAGTTGATAATCCGGCCCGAATGACCTGGTTTTGCACTCAAAACAAACCCATACAATTTGGGATGTAGTTCTTATCATTTGTCGTCAGTGTTGCAGAAAACTGTTTTGGTCGAATTTTGATGACTTTTTCGGACCCGAGCCCCACTGGAGCAGATAAAGTTGAAAACCGAGCCCAAATGACTCAGTTTTGCACCCGAAACATACCCATATAGTTTGTGGTCCAGTTCTTATCATTTTCGGTCAGTATTGCTAAAAAAAATTCCGGTCAAATTTTGTCGACTTTTACCGGAACGAGTACCACAGGAGTAGGCAAAGTTCAAAATCGGGCCCGGAAGGCTTGGTTTTGCAGCCGAAACATACCCACACTTTTTGGGTATAATTTTTATCATTGCCCTTCAGTACGGTCGAAAAATGCTTCGTTCTTGTTTTGACGACTTGTCGGGTCAAGGCACCACTGGAGCAGGAAAAGTTGAAAACTGGGACCAAATGGCTCGATTTAGCATCCGAAACATACCCACACTTTTTTGGGTGCAATTGTTATCGTTTCCAATCAGTATGGCTAAACAATGTTTCGATCGACGACTTTTCCGGGCCCGATACCATCAAAGCAGGCCAACATCAGACAAACTTGAAAATCGGGCCCGGATGACTCGATTTTGCACCCGTAACATACCCACACTTTTTGGGGAGCAATTCTTATCTTTTTGTCAGTACGGTTGAAAAATGTTTCAGTCGAATTTTGACTACTTTTCGGGTCCGATAACCACCGGAGCAGGAAAAGTTGAAAACTGGGCCCAGATGACTCGATTTAGCACCCAAAACATACGCACACTTTTTACAGTGCAATTCTTATCGTTTCCCATTAGTACGACGGCTAAACAATGTTTCGATCGAATTTTCATGTCTTTTTTGGGCCCGAGCCCCACTAGAGCAGGTAAAGTTGAATACTTGGCCCGGATGACTCAGTTTTGACTCGAAACATACCTACATAGTTTGTGGTGCAGTTCATATCGTTTTCAGTCAGTATAGTTAAAAAATGTTTCGGTCAAGTTTTATAACTTTTCCAAGCCCGAGTACCACCAGAGTAAACAAAGTGGAAAATCGGGCCCGGATGACTCGGTTTTTCACCTGAAACATACCCAGACTTTTTTAAGGTGCAATTCTTATCATTTCCCGTCAGTACGGTCGAAAAATGTTTTGGTTAAATTTTGACGACTTTTTGGGTCCGGGCACCACCGGAGCAGGAAAAGTTGAAAACTGGGCCCAGATAACTCGGTTTAGCGCCGGAACCATACCCACACTTTTTGGGTTGCGATTCTTATCGTTTCCCATCAGTACATCTAAACAATGTTTCAGTCGAATTTTGACGACTTGTCGGGCCCGGGTACCACCAGACCAGGTCCGGAGGAGGCTAAGTTGATAATCGGGCCCAGATGACCCGGTTTTTCACCCGAAACATACCCACACTGTTTGGGGTGAAGTTCTTATCGTTTGTCGTCAGTGTTGCTGAAAACTGTTTTGGTCAAATTGTGAAGACATTTTCGGCCTTAGCCCCACTCGAGCAGGTAAAGTTGAAAACTGAGTCCGGATTACTCTGTTTTGCACTCGAAACATACCCACATAGTTTGTGGTACAATTCTTATTTTTTTCGGTAAGTACAACTGAGAAATGTTTCGGTTGAATTTTGACGGCTTTTTCAAGCTTGGGTACCACAGAGGAAAACTTGAAAATCAGGCCCGAATGACTCGATTTTGCACCCTAAACGTACTCACAGTTTCTGGGAAGCAATTCTTATGTTTCCCGTCAATACGGTCGAAAAATGTTTCCATAGATTTTTGAAAACTTTTCGGGTCCGAGCACCACGGGATCAACAAAAGTTGAAAACTGGGCCCAAATGACTAGGTTTAGCAGCCGAAACATACCCATACTTTTTGGGGCGTAAATATTATCGTTTTCCATCAGTATGACTAAACAATATTTCGGTCGAATGCTGACGACATTTCCAGGCTTGGGTACCACCAGAACAGGCCCGGAGTAGACTAAGTTGATAATCGGACTCGGATGACTCGGTTTTGCACCTGAAACATGCCCACACTGTTTGGGGTGCAGTTCTTATCATTTGTCGTTAGTGTTGCTGAAAACTATTTTGGCCAAATTTTGATGACTTTTTCGAACTCGGGCCCCACTGGAGTAGGTAAAGTTGAAAACCGGGACTGGATGACTCAGTTTTGCACCCGAAACATACCCACATAGTTTATAGTGCAGTTGTTATCGTTTTCAGTCAGTATAGTTGAAAAATGTTTTGGTTGAATTTTGACGACCTTTCAAGGCCCGGGTACCATTCGAGCAGGAAAAGTTGAAAATCAAGTCCGGATGATCGGTTTCGCACCCGAAACATACCCACACTTTTTGGAGAGTAATTCTTATATTTTCCCATCAGTACGGTCGAAAAATGTTTCAGTCGAATTTTGACGACTTTTCAAGTCCGGACACCACTGGAGCATGAAAAGTTGAAAACTGGGCCTAGATGACCTGGTTTAGCGGCCGAACTTACACACACTTTTTAGGGTGCAATGCGTATTGTTTTCCATCAGTACAGCTAAACAATCTTTTGGTCGAATTTTGACGACTTTTCCAGGCCTCGGTACCACCGGAGCAGGCAAAGTTGAAAATCATGCCCGGATGACTCGGTTTTGCACCCGAAACATATCCACACTTTTTGTTCGGCAATTCTTATAATTCCCGTCAATACGGTCGAAAAATGTTTCAGTCGAATTTTGACGACTTTTCAAGTCCGGGCACCACCGGAGTAGGAAAAGTTAAAAACTGGGCCCAGATAACTCGGTTTAGCGCCCGAAACATACCCACAGTTTACAATACAATTCTTATTGTTTCCCATCAGTATGGCTAAACATTGTTGCGGTCAAATTTTGACTACTTTTTCGGGCCCAGGTACCACCAGAGTAGGCCCGGAGCAGGATAAGTTGATAATCGGTCCTGGATGACCCAATTTTGCACCCGAAACATACCCATACAGTTTGGGGTGCAGTTCTTATTGTTTGTGGTCAGTGTTGCTAAAAAAAAATTTGATCGAATTTTAACGACCTTTTCGGGCCCGAGCCTCACTAGAGTAGGCAAAGTTGAAAATCATGCCCAGATGACTCAGTTTTGCACCCAAAAGATACCCACATAGTTTGTGTGCAATTCTTATCATTTTCGGTCAGTACAGTTGAAAAATGTTTGGGTCAAATTTTGATGACTTTTCTAGGCCCGGGTACCACCGAAGCAGGCAAAGTTGAAAATCAAGCCCTGATTACTCGGTTTTGCACCCGAAACATATCCACACTTTTTTCGGAGCAATTCTTATAATTTTCCATCAGTACGGTCGAAAAATGTTTCGGTCGAATTTTGATGACTTTTTGGGTCCGGGCACCACCGGAGCACGAAAGGTTGAAAACTGCACCCAGATGACTCGGTTTAGTGCCCAAAACATACACACACTTTTTGGAGTGCAATTCTTATTGTTTCCCATCAGTATGGCTAAACAATGTTTCGGATGAATTTTCAGGACTTTTCCAGGCTCGGAACAACCGGAGGAGGCAAAGTTGAAAATCAAGCCCGAATGACTCAATTTTGCACGTGAAACATACCCAAATAGTTTGGGGTACAATTCTTATCATTTTCGGTCGAATTTTCCAGGCCTGGGTACCACCGAAGCAGGCAAAGTTAAAAATCAAGCCCGAATGATTGGGTTTTGCACCTGAAACATACCCACACTTTGAAAGTTTTAGAATTCTTCTTTGATATATTTTGAAGCTGCAGTTTATTAAGAGCCATATCAACATTATATTTGTATTGCTTCAAGAAAGCATCCACTAAGTCATTCCATGATCTGATTCGAGCTGGTTCTAGATGCATAGACCAACTTAGAGCAGTGCCAGCTAAATTGTCTTGGAAGAAGTGTATTAATAGATTTTCATCCCCAGCATGTACAACCATTTTTCTACAATACATAGTTAAATGATTCTTTGGGCATGAGGCACCCTTATACTTCTCAAACTCGGGTACCTAGAACTTGGGAGGAATCACAATATCAGACACCAAACATAGACTTGCAACGTTCCCGAATCCAAAACTACCTCCTCCTTCAATAGCTCTGAGTCTTTCTTCTAGAAACTCCAACTTGTTCTTGGCTTCTTCCGCATCATGGGACATTCCTTGCAAAACATGAGGTTGAACAATGGGTTGTGTAGCAGTAAGGACTACTGGACCCTCAACATTTGTTCCAGTTATGCCAACATTTGGTTGCATATGAACTGATTCTTGCTGATTTACAGGTGTCCCTGATGGATTCACTAAAATAAGTGGTGGTGGTTGTTTTTGCTCTGGTTGACCCTCATAAGGTACGGTATAATTTGAAGGAAGACCATATGGACGCCATCCAGTATGATCAAGTCTAGGTACCGAAGCAACATTAGTACGGACCATTCCAATCTGTTGCATCACAGGATTGGAAGAGGTTACTTCTTCATTTCTAACCTCTGGACTTTCCCTAGTGCTTTTCATAGTAGCTAAGGCTTCAAGTATCTGAGCCATTTGGTCTTTCATTTGATCTCTCAGTTGGTTGAGATCATTTTTCACAGATTCCACTGCTTCACCCAAGTTTTCCATCCTTCTGCGATTTGCGCAAATTCTGTATGGGTGCTGCGAAAATTTAGCCGTTATTACGTCTTTTCTGTTATTTTATTTAAAACGTTAGAAAAAAGGTGCAAAAATACCAGACACAAAGATATTATTGTCAAAAAAATTGTTTTATTCAGTTTTAGTTTTATTATTATTATTATTATTTTCCGTGTTTATTTACAAAAGGATTAGGAGACAAACATGAAGTTAATTGCAAAGATTGAAAAATTATGCAAAATGGAAAAGAAATAAAAAAGACCATGAACTATAAGAATTGTAGCATACGCATGGAGAATTAATAGGAATTTGAGTCTTATTCATTAATGAGAAACGAGTTGTCAACTGACAACTTTATTACATGTATTCAAAGCAAGAAAGGAAAACAAAGTAACTATTGTCCAATGACAACTTTATTACATGTGTCATAAACAAGAAAGGAAAAACAAGCTAGCTAATTCCTACTACGGGCAACCATTTCCTTCATCAACCCCACCAACCACTTGCAATGCTCTATGAAGCTTTCTACTTCCTTTGGTATTGTGCGGAACATCAGAGATACATCAGCTTCCATTAACATTCTTGGAACATCTTCAATTGCCCCATTAGCCAATGAAGCCAACTGGGAAAAATAGATCTTCCAATACCCAAGAGTCAGCTCACGCTCCTCTAGACATTCCTCTAATTGAACGATCTTAGCTGTGTAATTTACCTCTTCTTCTAGTCGTTGTTCACGTTCTTTATTTGCTTTACCTTCCCATTCTTCGACCAAATGCTCCATATCATTAATACGAATTTGGAGGTCATGGGATTTCTCTAACACTTTTGCATTTTCTCTTCTAGACTCATCATATAGATCTATCCACTTACTCATTATAGAGAAAGCTTAATCTATTTCTCGGTTCTTTTTTGATAGCTCAGCATTAGCAGCATCCAAATTTCGTCGGATCTTGCGTGTGTTTTCCTTCCCGCTTCAGTTTCTTTACAATCCTTATATTCTCGCCCTTCAATTCTTCAATCTCCCTTTCAACTATCTTATTTTTTCTGACTCTTCTTCTCTCTCTGACTCCTCTTCTAATAAAGTAGGGGAATTCAATCTGAAAGGTAGTTTAACTGTTTCAACTCGTTCCGCCAACCAATGCTGATATGGTTTCTCTATATATGCATAGCATATGGTCTAGTATCTTTCCCCATGATGACCTTCTTATCCCAAGCTCTCCGAATCCTTGGTATTATCTCATCAGCTAAACCATATTTATATAAAAATAAAAGATGCTCTACAACAAAGGAGGTAGGAGCCCCTCTAATCGGATGTTCGAACAGCCTTTGAGCCAATACTGGATTGTAGTTAATACAACCCTTAGTACCTAGGAGCGGCACATTGATATGTCAATTGGGATCGTTGTTGCCATGCTAGCTACCACTCAATTTTTTCCTGAGTTAAACTCGCCATATATTGAGACCATTCATCATTGCTTTTCACTTCTAGCTTTTGTTGCTTGACGGATTCTACAGGACATTTGATTCCCACTCTTTCCTCAAAATGCGAAGCTAGCCAAACAAACAAAGTTGGTAAACAACATACCATCCGAGTCCTTTTTTTCAGATTGCACAAGTTAAGGGCTAAGTATGTATCAACCAAGATTGCAGTGACTGGGCTTTCACACCGAGTCCTATAAGCAATGAAAACACTGATTGCAGAATTATCCATAAAACGTTCAGTCTTGGGGAACAGCATAATTCCAAAGAGAGCCAAAGTAAAAACATCCATGAAAACCTCTCAATCCCTTTCCTCGCTTAACTGATGCAAATATTCTGCCAAGAAACTCATAGAAAATCCTTTTCGGTCCTCAAAGATAAATTTGTCTTCTAAATCCCTCGTATGCAACCTCATAATTGCTGAGAGAGTAGACATGGAGAGAGGTTGATCCAAATGTTGATAAGGTATCACATTACATATTGGAATATCCAAGATTTGTGCATATTCTTCAAAAGTTGGCACCAACTGAAAATCGCAAAAGGTAAAACACCTCAGCGGATGGTCGTAATATTGGACTAGGGCAGTAATGGCAGGTATTTGTACTTGCACTTCCAACAATCCCAACAAGTTTCCTTATCAGTTCCTAAAAATGGTTTTTTATACTGCCCTCAGCTTTTGCCCTAGCTCTCTAAGATCAACCAGATTATTCTCCAAGACCTTGACTCTCAATTTCTTCTTCAAGTCTCCAACCTCATGGGTCCTCTCAGGTTCCATATTAAATTCCATTGCATATGCTCAAAGTTATAGTTCAACTGAAAAACCAAAATGTAGAATTTTTCAAAAAGAGAATAAATATAACAACATGTCTTGTATGAGTATGTGATGATGTTTTTCAAAAAAATTTTAAGACAATTCTCATTTCCTTTTTTTCTTTTGAAGTATATGGGTTCAAGAGTGTACGGTCATATGCATGAAGTCCTATAAATGATTATGCATATTTTTATTGAATAAATAACTATATGAAAATGCATGTATGAACTTTTTCTATTTTTTTATTGAATGAGAATACATGTATGAATTAATAAGAACTTTTTTTTTATTTTTATTTCTTGAATTTTTTTTAGGGAACAATGATATGAAAATGCATATGTATATTTTTACTTTATTGAATGGGAAGGCCTGTGTATTATTTACATTGAGATTACATGAATGATTTATTAAACTTTAAATGAGAATAGATGTATGACACATGAAACTTTAGATGAGAATAGATTTTATGAGAAGTAGTAGGTGAATGTATGAATGAATGAATCCCGATTTCTTCTATGATTTTTTTTGTATGAATTTGTAAATGATAATGTATGATAAATGAATGGATACTATCCTTTTCATACTATTTTTAAATAATAATGAATGCATGAATGAAACTATAATTTTTTTTTTTGCAATATCATGGGATGTATTAATGAATGAAAATTTATTTTGACTTTTCTTTTAATGTTGTATGAACGGATGCATGATCGCATTTCTTTGACTTGTTTTTTTGAAAAAAAGGCAATATGTAAAAAAAAAATATTTTATATATATAATGTTTTAGGTTTGAATCCTAGAAAGTTTGTAATACATGTAGGACAAAAATGTTTAATGTTTTCTATTTTATTACCCTAAGTTCTATTTTAGAAAAAAAATGAAAATATGTAATGTATGTGGATGTTTAATGTTTTTTCTATTTTTGTATAATGTTTTTTTATTATTATTTTTAGAGAAAAAAATGTGATGCATGAGATTAGTGTTTTTTATTTTTCACATATCAATTTTGTTATATTTTTTTACAAAAAATATTTAATTCATAAAAAAAATGAGACTAGTATTTTTTAAAAGAAAAAAAATGAGATTGATATTTATGAATAGAAAAAAAGAAAAAATAAAATCTCACTCTTTTTTTTTTAAGGTAAAAGAGTTGAAAGTTTACTAAATAAACTCCCATAAAAAAGAGGTGAGTCGCAATTAGACTGCTTAAGTACCAAGTCTTTCCTAACCAGAGTTGTTCTTAGACCACTCTCACAACTTTTTAAAAAAATATGAGATTGATTTTTTCAAAAAAAAAAGTATTGTATGCAGAGAAAAAAAATGAGATTGATATTTTTTTTTAATTTTTTTAACATTTATTGGTAATGAATGACAGTGGATAATTGAGCTGCAAAAAATCTTCCTTAGTGCCCTAATTAGGGTTTGCCCTAATGAGGCTTAAGTTCTAAGCATGTAAATGTACTCACAAAGGGTGGCTTATCCTAATTTCCTAATAAAGGTCACTAGAGCTATGACCCCCTTTACCACACATCCATATCAGTCAGTAATGACAATCTTTATGGACATGAAAAATAAAGGGAACAGACTCTAGCTAGAGTTTTCGCACACCTGGGTTAGGACGTACATCCACCCAATTTTGCTACATAACTCTTCTATTTCTAAGCTTCACAAACCCGGGTATAAGGCCCCACTCATGATATGCAAAGGTGTGTGGGTGAAGGGAGAATAATGCATACCCAACCCCCACCTGCAAAATAACCAGAAAATTCCCAAGCAGATTGAAAACGTATTTGGCTGAGTTCAAGAGGGGATGAATTGAACTTCGAAATATTTTTCAATTTTTAAAGCACAGAAAACAGTTTTCGCAAACAGAAAAGTTTTAATGAATCTCAATGATAAAGAATATATGGTACAACAGAAAATAAATTGGCTTCAAGTACGACTAAATTGATTTATTTAAAATGCATAGTAAGAAGCAAATGAATGATTTTCACAATTGAACACAATCAAGATTTTTAAACCAATAAGAACAGTATATATGCACAAACAATATGAAACTGAAAGCAGTACACACAGTCAATGAGAAGTTACTAATACTGATAAGAATTACTCAATTAGACTAGCAAATGCATATACTAAAATGAATCAATATAAAGTGCCAACTATAAAGAATGTCACACAAGAGTTTAAGACTTGATTGTGCAGAAAATTGATGTTAAATCAGATTTGATTATAGTCAATCTCAATTTGAAAACTTTTTGTAAAACAGATAAGCTGTATAACAGATTATTCAACTTGCAGCAGATTAATCAAACCAAAGTCAATTATCAATTAATTTCAATATCAACACAAGAACAAAATACTATTCTTGCAGCAAGAGTGTCAAGAATCACACTGCAGTAATGAAATCTCAAGTATGCAGAAACACAGATACCTAACAGTACATAACAACTTTCAGATTAGATTCAGAATCTTATATGTAATACAGAATTTGAAAAGAAACAATCTGTTAAGCAAGATTTCATTGACAGCTACAACAGATTTATCAGAACCAACACCGAATTCAAGTTATAATTCACTAATCAATATCCAACAGAAAACTTAAACCAGTTTTATCAAGATTACCAGAAATTAATTCAATCTTTCAATTAAACACAATGTTCAGTGCAAGAACAATACAAAATTGAAAGAGAAGGGTGAAGAACAATAGAACACAGTCAATTATACTAGTTCACCCTTCCTCAAGGGCTACGTCCAGTCTCCTTTGCCCCTTAAGCAAAGAAAATTTCACTAACTTTAGTCAATTGTTTACACACAAACAATTACACAATTCTTACTCCCCATAAGAATCAAACACCCACTGAAATGAGCACCTACTCCCCGTAGTCCCTACTCAAGTCAGCAATCACACACAAGCTAAACCTATAGCCTACAACAATACACAGTTTCAACAGCTTCACAGATTTGCAACCAATTTACACAAATCTTGATACAGAAAGGGATCAAGAATGGTAAAGAAAAATAAAACTCCTTTATTGGCGCACAGAAGAGGCCTTTGCACAGTTTTGAAGAACTCCAATAGCACAGAATGGGTCAAACGTTACTCTTCAACAAAAAGCCTCAATTGATTTTCCTCAAGAACTCTCAATTTCACAAAAGTGTTTCTCACTGGTTTTTCTGCTGTAATGATTCTCTATTTTTGTATCTGTGTTATGGCGCATTTTAGAAAACTCACTGTTTTTATAGACGAAAAGGCGCCAATTCAATTTTTCAAAAAAAAAACCGTTAATTCAGTTCTGCCAGACATCGAATAACTCGATTTCATGAAAACGGAAATCGCTTTATTTGATCCCAGTACAATATTTAAAAACCAGTTTAATCGAAAACTTAGCTAACTCTTTAGTTTAACATTTTAAACACTTTTAGACCTTTGTGTTGTTGGATTTCTCCTTGACTATGCATAGGTTCTTTGCCAATCAAGCCTAAACCCACTCACACCAGACCAAGACCTATACCACATCCAATTGCTTGCTTGCTTTGCCTTGTTGGACATGTCTTGCATGGCTTCATCAAATCATTAGTCTTGTAAAAGTACTAACGCACACATACACAAACACACACACACTCACACACACACACACACATATATATATATATAACATGTCTTCTACCCTAGGGTTCAATATTGCCGCAATACACAAGCATTATATAGCATAAAAAAATTATCCTAAAAAATAACACACAATATATACAAATAATATAAATAATAACAAATACTATTTACAAAAAAAATAAACAAAAAAGGGAAAAATAAACATTAGAAGACCACACAAATTTTAATTTCACTACTCATTTAATTAAATTGGTTTGACTCTCTAAAATAGTCCCTAGTGGAGTTGTCATCCGTCGCAACCGGGATCACAACGAGGCGATAAAAAGTTTATTTTTAAATATTTAAATTGAGATTGGAGTCGCCACCATAGTTTATTTAGGAAAACCATAGAAAAACCAAAAATAAAAATGTCTACGAACCAGATTCAAAGATTCGGGAGCCGGTTACGTGTGGGGAAGGTATTAGCAGCCCACAACGTCTATCCTAAGACGGTACCCTTAATCAAACGAGCAGCAATAAGTGTAGGTTTTTTTTTTTTATTTTTCCCGTAATTATAGCAAATAATAAAAACTGTAAGAAACTGTTTTGGCTGAAATATAAGAGGGGGGTGAATTGGATTTCAAAATCTTTTTCAAAACTATTTAATCTTTTAAGAAAATGCAAGTCAGTTTTCTGGATCTTTATTGACTTTACTGAACAGTGCAGTAGAATGAATCAGTAAACATAACTCAATCAAGTCACAACACAATACAACAAACCAAACAGATTTATCAGAATTCAAATGCTTTAGTTAGACTTAATTCAAATGCAACTGCGGAAGTGATCTAATTAACTACACTGAAACAGAAAGAAGTTAACAGCACATAATGAACTGGTCAGATTCAGTCCAGTTGACAGTTTCAATTATTAAGAACCAATCAAAAATTTAAATTATTTTTATAAAAGAAACAATTATTAAAAGATTATTAAGTCCTAAACCAATAGAGTCCAATTATTGATTCTGAAAACAGTTTATAGCACACAGTGAACCAATCAATTTAATTAGTGATCAAGATAGACAAAGAAGATTCAAGAACACAAAGATTTTTATCCTGGTTCACCCAACAAGACAGGCTACTTCCAGTCCCTTACTCCACAGTAAGGATTTCACTAAAAATGATCAAACTGATCAAGTTTACAACACTTGCTCACAACAAGAACACACTGCTCCCCGCAACAAACCACTACTGAACCTTCAGCAGACCAAGAAACCACATAGAGTCCACTGTGTGTTTCAAGAACACCCTTGCTGAAACCTACAGCAAGTCACAATTATACAGAATCTACTGTATAACCAAGAAATGTCTCACTGCTCCCTGTAGCAAACCATTGCTGAACCTACAGCAGACCAAGAAACCACACAGAACCCACTGTGTGTTTCAAGAAAACCCTTGCTGAAACCTACAGCAAGTCACAGTTATATAGAATCCACTGTATAACCAAGAAACACCTCACATTGCTCCCTACAGTAGGCAAACCACCAGTACAGAGTCACTGTACAACGAATTACACTCCAGTAATTCAATAACACAGTAGCAGTTTTAACACAGTTGAAAGATTTACACAGAAATCAACTAACAAAAGCAACTTTATACAACAGATCAGTAATGAAAGAAGAAACAAGTATAGAGTGCTTAGGCTGAGGTCAGACCAATGATGTTGAAATGTGCAGTCAGTTTCAAAGCTCCAGCAAAATGCAGAAATTCAAATTCAGTTCTTGATGAATTCTTTGAAAAACTCCAAATTGATCTTGATATCAAAAAGTGTGGTAGCGCTTTCTCTTGCTTGTAAAATCTCAACTCAATCAGAGTAGTATGTAAAAAAACATTTCTCTTTTATTCTTTTGAAAACGCACCAGCTATATAAACAGCTGTAGTGACAACTGTCAAACTTTAGTCGATTGATTTGACACTCAGTCGATTAAATTTTAAAAGACAGTAAAAATGGTTTATCAAAATTTAAAATCTGATTTTAATGATATTTTTTTAAATCTTGCTAAAGCCAATTTTCACAGTGGAGCTTATTAATGATCAACACATTTATCATCACAGTTTTTAACCTCAATCTAGACACACTAATACCACCTAAAGCCTAGACCCAAAAACTTCAATCTCCATGCAAACTCCATTCATCTTCACTTGAAAGCACTCGATCTTGACTTGGTCAACTTGGCTGGTTTCTACAAATTAACTCAGCAGCTTTAGTTGTAATTGGTTTGGCTTCATCAAATCAATATAGCATCTCCTGGTGCTAACAAAAACAAACAAGTATATTTATAAAAATGAATACAAATACAAAGCTAATAAACAAAGAAAATATTTTCTTATTTTTATTTAGACCTAATAAGGCTTGACCTTGGTCCTACGTATCTCTATACATCATAGAAAATTAGGGTACACGTAGTTTTATTTTAAAAATTTGTTTAGTGATGTTTGATATTTTAATTTTTTGTGAAAATTTTATATTTTTTATTTTGAAAAAACTATATTTTTTCTATATATTTTTTTTACGTTTGATATATTTTATTTTTAAAAATTATTTTATATTTTTAATTTTCAAAATTGTTTTGTTTATAGATTTTTTTTAAATTTTTTCCTTAAAACCTGTTTTTATTGTTATAAAACTGCTATATGTTTTTTTATATTTAAAACTATTTTTTGTATTTTTTTTATTTTTAAAATTGTGTTAAAAATTGTTTTGTATTTTTAAAATTTTTTAAATTATTTTTCATATTTTTTTATTGAAATTAAATATTTTTATTATTTTTAAAAATGTTTTGTTTATTATTATTTTTTTAATTGTTTTTAAAACTATTTGGAGTATAATATTTTTATTTTTTTTAAAAGCTTGTTTATAAAAACGTTTTTTTTAATCCTTATACCTAAATTACTTTTATTTCTGTTAAAGAAAAGGAAAAAGAATATAAAGAAATATAAATATACATGATGGCTCGCATTGGGGATAATGTGATAGGGGTTAGATGCCCGATAGAGTTGGTGACTCGAAAGAAACTGGAGATAAGAGGTTCTAAAGAATGGGCTCAATCTTTAGCTCGTTTGAATCAAAAGAATATCTTATGGCAACCATCGTGGCAATAAAGAAGGAGTCTCATTTATAGCTGTGCTAGTTTTCCTAATGTGCCTCTCATAGGTACGAAAGGTTGCATTAACAATAATCCAGTTTTGGCTCAGAGACAGTTTGGCTATCCGATCCGAGGAGCACCCACACCTGCTGCTTTGACTGTATTTGTGTGTTACTATAAGGATGGATTTGTCACTGAAACATTACGCCACATCTGTAGTTCTTGGAAGAACATATTCTGTGCCGAAAGAGATTCGAGGCCATGGGCAGTAAACCAAGAAATCCCATATCAGCAATGGATGGAGGAGAGAGTAATGGAGGTCAAAATGCCTTTTAAACTGATTTCTCATGATCCTATTGAAAAATCTATGTCTGATGTTGATTGTGAAGAAGTCAAGAGATTGAAAGAAGAAGTTGAAGGGCTGAAGAGGAAGAATACTGCATTGAATGATGATTTGCAAAGTCTTCAACAAAACTATACAAACATCAGGATGGAGTGTGAAGAGAAAGCAAAGGTGAATGAGAGATTGGTGAAAAAGCAAAAAGTAGATGAAGATTATATCAAGAAGATAACTCAGAACCTGTTGGCCGTCAAGACTGAGTTAGCCTCTAGAGCTAAAGAATGGGACATGGTTTTGTTCATTTGTTTTATTGTTTGTTGATGGAATATTTAACCCTAGGGTAGAAGACATGTTTTATCTGCTATACTGTCATATCTGCCTGGGACTATTCTGGCTGTTTTGCAGGTAGGGGGTTGGGAACATGTTTTCTCCCTTCACACACACACTTTTCATGCATGTATCATGAGTGGGACCCTAAAACCCAGGGTGTGAAAAAGTTTAAAAATATAGGGATTCAATGATACCGGACGGGATGTACTTCCTACTTCAGTTTTCATGAGAATCTCAATCAGAGTCTGTTCTCTTTATTGCCTGTTCATGAGCTACTTGTTTACCGACAGCTTTGAATAAGGTGATAAATGAGGGCCATAGCTCTGGTGACCTTTATACCCTAGGAATTAGGGAACTTACCTTTGTGAGGATGCATGTAAAGATCTTAGAACCTTAGGTGTTATGCTGCCGATTTGTTTAGGGCACTAAGGGAGACAATCAAGTTCTTCAACCGCTCACCAGCATGTTGGTTATTTCTTGTGACAATGTGGATTGATGGTTAATGTTATGTTATAAGTGGAGGATATGGAGCGTGTGGAATTTATTTGTGTTTTATTACAGTGCATAGCATACATGTTGTAACATATGATCCCATGCATCATTATTTCATTCTAAATAGTAAATTTGAAAATTGTACACCAGATCATGGAGATTAAACCTGAGTTTGGAGTTGAGAAGGAATCAAAATTAGTGGATCTAAAGAAGAAGATGAAGTTTGAACCAATAGATAACAATTTGTCAAGTCTCCGGGAGCTAGGGAGGAAGCATAAAGCTATACAAAGAGGAGTTTTTAGAAGTACGGAAATCTGTTGGGGTTGTTAGAACTGGAGGTTCAAATACCTGCTATCACGACGCTTGCTCATTATTATGACACATCCTTGAGATGCTTCACATTCCAAGATTTTCTGTTAGTACCTACAGTTGAGGAGTATGAGCAGATCCTGGATATGCCTCTGAATGGTGCAGTCCCTTATAGGCACTTCGAGCAACATGTTTCTATTCCGACATTATCAACTATCACCAAAATTCCTCAAAATGAGTTGAGTAGCAGGCTAGTTGCTATAAAAGAAACCAAAGGGTTTTCCCAGAGGTTCTTGGAGGTGCACCTTAGGCAGCTTAGTGTAAAGGAGGATTGAGAAACTTTCATGGATGTTCTTGCTCTTACACTGTATGGAGTGATTTTGTTTGCCTATGTTGGTGATTATGTGAATATTGCTATTGTGGATATCTTTGTTGCTGTTAGAACGAGATTTGAGAATCCAGTTACAGCGATTCTGGTTGATACCTACTTAGCTCTGGATTTATGCTATGAGACAAAGGTGAGGAAGTTGTATTGTTGTCTGCCTATGTTGTATATCTGGTCGATGGCTCGCATTGGGGATAATGTGATAGGGGTTAGATGCCCGATAGAGTTGGTGACTCGAAAGAAACTGGAGATAAGAGGTTCTAAAGAATGGGCTCAATCTTTAGCTGGTTTGAATCAAAAGAATATCTTATGGCAACCATCGTGGCAATAAAGAAGGAGTCTCATTTATAGCTGTGCTAGTTTTCCTAATGTGCCTCTCATAGGTACGAAAGGTTGCATTAACAATAATCCAGT
>Ga0209489_105314_pt1 | contig 22491 bp, 7 predicted proteins | sample SiratrowhiteBW_FD_187527 | JGI IMG/M metagenome (GOLD analysis project Ga0209489, IMG submission 187527) | Root nodule microbial communities of legume samples collected from California, USA - Siratro white BW (SPAdes) (version 2) | ecosystem: Host-associated > Plants > Roots > Nodule | place: USA...
TTTGCAGATTGCATTCTAAGTTTCTTTAAAGATTTTGTATTCTCACATTGAAAAGCAAATTTGCAAAAAGATTTTAAAAGGGTTCAATTCACCCCCCCCCCCCTTCTTGAACTTAGGCCAAACACTTATTTTAACAATAATGTTTTAACCTTAAAGGTAATATGTATAAATAACTTATTATCGTCATTGATTTTAAATTTATTTTAAACATAAAGGTAAAATAGTAATTTTATAATTTTACTAATTAAAATATTCTTTTATCCATCACATCATCAAATTATTTATAAATTTTAGTAGATTAATAGAGATTCATGAATGACATGTATCAATAAAGCAAATGAACTAGTGGAAGCATATCATAAAAGTAAAATTAGTGTTAGAGAGAAAAAGAAAAAAAATAGAGAAGACAAAAAAAGATGTCTTATTTTAACAAAGGTTGTAATATGTGATTATAAAGACCCATAGAAAGACGATGGACTTAAAACCATAAGGCCCAAAGTAAATAAAAAATAACATAAAAAAGAGGAAAATCTACCTAAATCCTAAAGAAAAAAACTTTATAAGTCCCTATTTTTCATTTTCAAGTTGGAATACATGTTACTAAAATTGCATTGAGAAATTGTTTTTGGCGAAGATATCTGCAGCTTGAAGAGAAGAAGTTATAGGAAGCAACTTCAAAAGAGCTTGATTGACTTTCTCACGAACAACATGACAGTCTATTTCAATGCGTTTGATTCTCTCATGAAAGACTTGATTAGAGACAATTTGAATTGTTGATTGATTATCGTAGTATAAGAGAGCTGATTGCAAGTAGTTAGTTTGAATATCTTTAAGAAGTTATGTGAGCCATTGAATTTCACAAGTTGTGGCAACTTAAGTTCCATTATTAGCCTTAGATAAACTTTTAAAGATGGTTTATTGTTTCCTCGATTTTTATGATATCAATAAATCACCAAGATAAACAGATAAACCAATAATGAATTTTCGGATTGAAGGACAAGTAGTCCATTCAAGATCACTATAGGTTTCTATTTGAATAACATTGTTGTTATGGAAGAAAACACCATTTTTAGGGGTGTTCTTTAGGTACTGAAGAACATGAAGAGCTGCTTGCTTATGTTTAGTAGTAGGAGGAGAAACAAATTGGCTGAGAGAGTTCTCAGAAAAAAGTTATTTTGAGCCTTGTGTTGGAAAGATAAATGAGGCGCTCAATAAGTATTCTATAAGTAGTGACCGAATTAGTGACTGAAATCAGTGACGAATATGTGATCGAATCAGTGACCGAATTAGTGACTGAAATCAGTGACCGATTATGTGACCGAATTAGTGATCGAATCAGTGACCCAATCAGTGACCGAATTAGTGACTGAAATCAGTGACCAATTGTGTGACTGAATCACTGATTGAAATCAGTGACCGAATCAGTGATCAAATTAGTGACTGAATTAGTGACTGAATCAGTGACCGAAATCAATAACTGAATCTGTAACCGAAGTTGTGATCGAATCAACGACCGAATTTCTGATTGATTTTTTTGGTCACTGATTCAATAGTAATAGAATTTTTTCGATCACTGATAGTGACTGGATCTTTTCGGTCACTGATTCGGTCACTAATAGTGATCTAATTTTTTAGTCACTAATAGTGATCGAATTTTTTAATTACTAATTTCAGTCATTATTCAACAATTTTCTAGTAGTGATTGAAAATGGACTTGATTAAAAGATTGATATTCTTTTAATCACTAAAGACGTGCATAAAAAAAATATAAGAACTAATGAAAGAGGAAAGCGGTTTATGTAACATTTATATTTTTAAATAAATATATTAATTCTTTTATCTTAAAATAAGAGTTAAAAAATTTAAGTTTTAATTCACGAAATTTTCATTTTAAAAGTATTTTATATTTTAGATAAAATTTGAAAAAAAAAGTATTTAATTAAATGATAATTAAATTTTAATAAATAGAAAAAAGAAAGAATGAAAAAAAAATAAAAAGAGAAGAAGAAGAAATGACGTGAGTGTGTGTGCAAAGCTTATCTTAAGGATAAGCATATGATTTTAAAAAAATAAAAAAGAAAGAAAGAAAAAATGAAAAAGAAAGAAAGAAAGAATAAGATAATTATTTTTTCAAAATTTTCTTTAACTTAATAACCAATTTTGCTAAGTGTTAACCCTAAGGATTTGGTCTCTTGTAGCCACCTGCTGGACCTGAAGGTTGCAGAAGTGTATATATCTATCATTCTCAGTTCATTGTCATGCATGTCGGGAGCACAATGCCAGAAGGAACATCCAATTCCAGAAGATCAATTCACTACACGACGGTCAAACAATTTGCAGAATTCTATTTACGTATTATTTCAGTCATCTTAAGATTCTCACAAATTCCAAATACTAATAGAAACTTTCATGGTCAAATTTGGTCTTTACTCCACAAATCCACAAAGCATGTCCACCTTAAAATATTTTTTGAGGTTATCGTTTATCGATTAACAATATCTAATGAAACTATTTTCTTTATCTGGACTAAAATATTTGTCTATCATTTTCAGTTCATTGTCATGCATGTCGTGAGCACAGGGCCAGAAGGAACATTCAATTACAGAAGATGAATTCACTGATTTGCGGAAGTCTATTTACGTATTATTTCTGTTCATCGGATCGTGCCATTTACAACGCCACAAGACTTCATTTGGTCTTTACTCCACAAATCCACAAAGCACGTCCACCTTTAGATTCTCACAAATTGAGATCTATTTTTTTTACCAATTGAGATCTATTATCAACACTAATGGAAGTACACATGTACTATAGTCCTTTATTCACATTTTTATCCTGTAATTTTATTTTTGTAATTAAAATTGAATTATTTTATTATTTTATATATTAACTATATGCATATTAATTTTAGTTTTAATATAGTTTTAAATACATATTTATTTATATAATTATTTATTTTTATATGATTTGGATTTGAAACCATTTAGAGAAAGAGAGATGAGGTGTAGGAGAGAAAAGAATTTGAAAGTGATTTCAAAGGGATGTGAGAGGATTGTTTTTGATAGTTATTTGAAAGGGAAGACTAGACCAAAACAAATGGTAGGGATATATTAAAAAGTAAGATAAAATAAAAAGGATTTTTTTTTTCATTTAATGTATTCTCTTTAACAGAAGATGAGTGATATCTAACATATAGATTTGATAATGGATTAAGACTATAAAAGAAAATTACTAACAAATTCGAAACTGCTTATATGTTTTTTATTACTAGGTAAACAAAAAACTATTATTCCTGGTTTATAAAACAATCTGGAGGTAGTATTAACTTCTCGTACATCTTTATATGTTAAAATGTTTTTTCTTTGATAAAATGTTTTGGGGTTAATGTTTTATTGATTAAGAATATCTAACGAAACTATTTTTTATTTTTGGACTAAAATGTTCTTATTTAATACTTTCATATTTATGTAATTGGGGGCATTAATTAAGGACAAACGACAAGAACATTTATTGGACTTTAAAATTGACTAAGTCAGCACGATTTTGTGATTAAAAAAATTAAAGATACAGGAAGTTAATGAAAAGAACATATAAGAAATGTGTTAATAGCCCTCTTCTAAATATATATTTAAAATGAGAATTTAACTTTTATTCATTATTAATGCAAACATTTTAATATACCAAACTAAAAGAATAACTCTAAATATGATTCTTTAAGGTAATTAATACAAGAAAATCATGCTCGTGCACCTTGTGTAAAATATATTATATATCATCATCTTATTTATTAAAAAAAAAAACTACCAAACTGTATATGATAAACTTTTTCACCAATAGTTGTTTATTATTGATTGGTAGTTTGAATTTTTAAACATTACCATTAAACTTTAAATACGAAAGTTAACAACTCTCAATTACTAAAATATAAACGAAAGCATTTGTAAAAAAGCTTTAACATTTTACATATATAGCAAATAACTTCTTAAAATAAAATGATAGTTAGAACTCCTTGAAGAAGCATCACTATATATGAACCTCTGAAAGTTGAAGCATCACCAATTTATCCAAACAACTGGGTTGTTAGAGAAACAGTGATTGAAGAATTCATCCATAGCAGCCATGGTGTTCTTATTTCCAACGCTTCAGTCCATGAAGCTCCTCTCATTATGGCTGCTTGTAGTTGTAATGGGCACTTCTCTCCATGCAGCATTGTCTTCCTCAGTCTCACTTCAACACACAGAAGCAAACGCTTTGTTGAAGTGGAAAGCAAGCCTTGACAACACAAGTCAAATGTTACTATCTTCATGGGGTGACAATACTTCTTGCAATTGGCTTGGAATTGCTTGTGATCACTCCGGATCAGTCTCCAACATAAATCTTACAAGCATTGGATTAAGTGGTACACTTCAAACTCTCAATTTTTCATCACTTCCAAACATCCTCACTCTAGATATGAGTCTTAACTCCTTGAGTGGATGTATTCCTCCTCAAATTGCTGTATTGTCCAAACTCACTCATCTTGATTTAAGTGACAATCATCTCACTGGACCAATTCCTTTTGAAATAACTCAATTGGTCAGTCTCCACATTTTATATTTGGAAAATAATGTTTTCAATGGTTCTATTCCTGAAGAAATAGGTGCATTAAGGAATCTGAGAGAGATTGTCATTCGACCTTCCAATCTCACAGGGTCTATTCCAAAATCTATTGGAAATTTGACCAGTCTGTTAATTCTAGATTTTTCCTATAACTACCTTCATGGACATATTCCTCACGAAATTGGGAATTTGTTAAACTTAGAGACTTTGGACCTTCGATATAATTACTTAAATGGTTCCATTCCTCAAGAAATAGGTAAGTTGATTAACCTACAGGCTCTATATATAAATGAAAACAATTTATCTGGCAACATTCCCGTGGGAATTGGGAAGTTGGTCAACTTGATCTACCTATGGCTTTTAGACAATAGTCTTTCGGGTTCTATTCCTCAAGAAATTGGAACGATGACAAATTTGTATCAACTTGATTTGTCCAATAACTTTTTGTCAGGTGCAATTCCCCCTACAGTTGGAAATCTGAGCAATTTATTTTATTTCTACATGTTTGACAACTCTCTGTCCGGATCCATTCCTAATGAAGTGGGAAAACTCAATTCTCTTCTTACGATCCAATTGTCAAACAATAACATTTCTGGGCCAATCCCATCTTCCATCGGTATGATGGTCAATTTGGAATCTATTACCCTTCACGTAAACAAACTCTCCGGAACAATTCCTTCAACTATTGGTAACTTGACAAAGCTCACCTCACTAGTTTTATTCTCAAATAAGCTGAGTGGATACATTCCAATAGAAGTGAATATGCTTAACAACCTGGAAATATTGCATTTATTTGACAATAATTTCATTGGTCATTTGGCACACAATGTTTGCATTAGTGGAAAGTTGGTGAGGTTTAGTGCTGGCAGTAACTATTTCACAGGTCCAGTCCCCAAGAGTTTGAAGAATTGCACCAGCCTCATAAGAGCTTCACTTCAACAAAACCATTTGACAGGAAATCTAACAGAGGATTTTGGTGTATATCCAAACTTGGTTTACATAGACCTGAGAGAAAATGATTTTTATGGCCATCTTTCTCCAAAATGGGGGAAATGTCATAATCTCACAAGCCTCAAAATCTCCAACAACAATTTATCAGGAAGCATTCCACCAGAACTAAGTCAGGCAACCAATTTACAAGAACTTCTACTGTCTTCAAATCACCTCACAGGAGACATTCCTAAAGATTTAGGAAATTTGAGCCACTTGTTCAAACTCTATCTCAATAATAATAATCTTTCAGGGAACATTCCTACACAGATAGCATCATTGCAAAGTCTTGAGACCTTAGAGCTCGGAGCAAATAGTTTTTCTGGCTCAATTCCAAACCAACTTGGTAGTTTGGTCAAGTTATTACATTTGAATTTGAGCCAAAATAAATTCAGGGAAAATATTCCGTCCGAGTTTGGTAAATTAAAATATCTTCAAAGTCTTGATCTTAGCATGAACATTTTGAGTGGGAAAATACCACCAATGTTGGGAGAGTTGAAAAGCTTAGAAACATTGAATCTCTCGCACAATAATCTTTCAGGTAATCTCTTCAGCCTTGGTGAGATGATAAGCTTGACATCTGTTGATATATCATACAACCAATTAGAGGGTCCACTTCCAAACATTTCAGCCTTCAATACGGCTACCATTGAAGCATTGAGAAATAATAAAGGCTTGTGTGGTAATATCTCGGGCTTGGAACCATGTCCAACATCACGTGACATATCCCAAAATCATAAGACTAACAAAGTCATATTGATATTTTTAGCCACTGGTTTGAGCACTTGCATGCTAGTATTATTTCTCTTTGGAATCTTGTATCATCTTTGTCGAAGGTCAAAGACACAAGAACATCAGGATGATGCAGAATCATCATGCCAAAATCTTTTTGCGATATGGAGTTTTGACGGAAAGATGGTGTACGAGAACATAATTGAAGCCACGGAAGAGTTTGACGATAAACATCTCATTGGAGTTGGAGGACAAGGAAGTGTTTACAAAGCTGAATTGCAAACAAATCAAATTGTTGCTGTTAAGAAATTCCATTCAGTACAAAATGGAGAAATGTCCAATGTTAAAGCTTTCAAAAGTGAAATTCAAGCTTTGACAGAGATTCGGCATCGAAACATTGTGAGGTTATATGGGTTTTGCTTTCATTCCCGATTCTCATTTTTGGTGTATGAGTTCTTGGAAAAGGGAAGCATAGATAAGATTTTGAAAGACGATGAAGAGGCTGTTGCATTTAATTGGAATAGGAGGATTGATGCCATTAAAGGTGTAGCAAATGCTTTATGCTATATGCATCATGATTGCTCACCTCCAATTGTTCATCGAGATATATCAAGCAAGAATGTTCTTCTGAATTTGGAGTATGTGGCTCATGTCTCAGATTTTGGAACTGCCAAGCTTCTTAATCCTAATTCAACCAATTGGACCTCATTTGTGGGAACTTTTGGATATGCTGCTCCAGGTTAATTCATTTCCTCTTTTCTACACTTTAATATAAAGGTTTTGTAGATTTTATTTGATATTCTTGCATTTATAGATTATTCTGTATCAAATACATGTCCGCTTTTAATCATCAAAAACAAAACCTATACATAATAGAAAATATTTAGATTATATATATGTTTCTTTTTATTTTTTGAATTTCAGATAAATAAATTAAATTCAATTTTTATTACATGTTCACTGATAATTTTTGAATGCATGAATATTGATTATCAATTGATATAATTTATAATGATATAATATATAGATATGTGTTTTCTGTCTTATATTTTTTGGAGATCATACATGTCGAAATATATGTGACTGTAGTGTATTGGTGTGTATTAGTATTCGTGCTACACACCTATCGTTGTTCAAATGGAATGTTTTCATCTTCCAATAATTAATGAATACATGATAAGTCTTTTATTTTTGTACAGAACTTGCATATACGATGGAAGTGAATGAAAAACGTGATGTGTATAGCTTTGGGGTATTAGCACTGGAAATACTATTTGGAGAGTATCCTGGAGATTTTGTAACTTCATTGTCATCTTCGTCCAATATCATAGATTTAACACTTGATATTCCTTCATTGATGGCTAAGTTAGATCAACGTCTCCCATATCCTCTTGCAAATATTGCTGAGGAGATAGTTTTGACTCTAAGGATGGCAAATGCTTGCTTGACTCAAAGGCCTAGTTATCGTCCAACAATGGAGCAAGTTGTGAACTACTCCTCACTGTAGAAATCATATTCTGGGAATTGATTTCATGTTGTCATGAAGAAAGTTGAAAGGTTGAATTTACCCAATATGCATTGTTTGGTAATTTTAATTCCATTGTTGATGTTCTATGTCTCTTCTTCTATTTTGTACTTTTGTGTTTGGTTTGGTCATGTGGTGTTTAATTGGTATATTTAGTTGAGTGTTCTTGGTTTGTCTAAACAAATTGTTCCTTTTTATACACTGTCTTGTTGTGGTAAAATCTTATAATATGATCATAATTTATATTTTGAATTGGAATTAGTTTTAATTTCATATGCAACTTGATTGACTGAATTATGACAGTTGCTTCCTATCGCTCATCTTGTTGTATTTATGATATTACTTGTTATAGTTATTGGAAAAACTCGAAGATATAACTGGAGAAATCTCGCAAGAAAGAGAAATGGATAAAACATACATAAGATAACACCACCTTTAACCTAAAATCTTAAACAGTAAGTTTATGTGTCTTCTTTCTTATATATTGCTTAACTTTTTTATTTTTATTAACTTAATTTGTTAAAAGTGGTGTGGTTGCTTGTTGGAGATAGTACATTGTCATCAACATTAATGGTTGACTTCACATCCCATTTGGCTCCCCTCTAATTATAAGTTGTAAAATTTGATTTAAGTTTGATTTGAGTTTAATTAAGAGTTGATTTGAGTTGAATTTCGGTGAAGAAGTTTTGCTTTGATTAAGAGCATTTTTGGTCTTGTTATACGGTTGAGATATCACAGTCTAAGATGGTCTAGGACGGTTTAAGACTTTTATTATGTATAAGGTGCAGGGGCAGAATTTTCCTTCGTTTTTGGAAAAAAAATTCTAAAAATCTTATGAAAAAGTAATTTAATAACATATTATTGGAAAAAAAATCAGAACTTAAATTAAACTTTCAGTTTTTTACAATCTCAAAATTCAATTTTACACCCAAAATTCATTTTCGAGTACCAATTCCAAAAGTCAATTTTAAAATTATGTTTGGATGCAAGAAACAAACGAGGGAATCCAAGAAGCAATTACCTTTAATTATAATTTGATATTTTTGTCTTTTTTCAGTTTAATTATTATTTTTACCTTGATATATCGTCATTCTCGAATTACATAATCTTAATTTTAAAAAAAATGAAATTCAAAATATTATGAAACCTAAAAAAGCGAAACAGAGGAGATAGAAGGTAGTTTGGTTTAGGGTAATTTTGTATTTTATTCCTCCCTATAGGTTGCGGACGGAAGGTACGAGAATGCAAAAAGAAATATCGTAGAAAGTGAACAGTAGTGTAACACCACCCTTTAGACAATTACTTCCTCCATTTTCTAGTTTTAAATCTGCACTCACAATTGTTTTCTAAAGGAACTTCTGGATTATCTGTTTTGAAATTCTTTTCAAAACATACTTATTAAAGTTCATCTTTTCTTAGAACAGGATAAGTTTCCTAAACAAAATTTTTGAAATAAAATTTTCAAAATGCATGAACTACATTTCAGAATAAACTTTTTAAAATAAAATTTTCAAAACTATTTTGATATATGTTTTTCAGAATTAGTTTTTGTTAAAAAAAAAAACTTTATAGAACACAGGGAAAAAATTTTGAGGAACCAAATTTTTTTATCTTCTTCTAACTTTAATATTCTCCTTTTTATAACAGTAAGGGTGCAACGGTAACAATAATAACAATGACAACAATGTTGAGTTAGAATGAGAGAAAAGTGAAGCAATTTAATCATTTTAACCAATTGTAGATGTGCAAGTTCGAAATAGAGGTGTAGGAAGAAATTTGCCCACTTTTATTGTCACCTACTGTAGTCTAAGTGCAGCCCATTTCTTTTCTTTTATTTTGACAAAGTACCATCAATGAAACACATTTTCCTATCTTTATACAAAAAGGAAGTTTCCTCATTATTGGTGTTAATGTGTTTAATATATATAATTTTCGAATATAAAATCGAAACACGTTCTCGTTTTAAACAAATATTATTATTTTATATTTTCTCTCATTATTGTAAATATCTAACCATTTTTCTTAGTTCATTTGTTTATTTAATTTATTCTTTTAAATCAAAAGGAGTAAAACAAACATCTTATATTTTTAAAAGAGATTGCCTCATGCTCCTATATTGACATAAATTTCTTAAATATTTAATAAATTTACTTTAAATATTTAAATAGTTCTTCTTTCTCCTTTGATTCTATATGCAACAATTCACAAAGCTAATGTATGATAGTCACTATATTGTCTTAAGTTTTGTGCAGCATATAGATCCTTGTTAAAATAGTATTTTAGTTGCGCATATGATTACAAGTTATAATAAATAAAACTTTTTAAATATATATGATATTTATAATTACAATGAATAATTTAAATTTAATTATATAAGTTTATCTTTTAACTCGTGGAGGTAATATGTCGAAAACATAATAAAAAAGAGGTAAAAAAATTGAAAGTGAGGAAATAAGTTGTAAATTTTGTTTCCCAAAAAATTTGAGCCTATTAACAAAATTATATTATTTCTTAGATTTCTTTAATTTATTTATAAAACAAATTATCGTAGAATGCTTAAGAGTGTGTTTTGCTTTGAGAAAAAAATTGAATTATTTAGTGAATCTAAAATTAATATTATATATAAAGATGATTTGGTTAAATATCAAATATAAATTTTAAAATAATTAAATATTATAAAAAATAAATCATATTGATATTTTTTTTGATATTTTTTAAATTATATTTACACTTTTTTTTTAATTATGGTGATTACTTCTCTTATAAGGAAGGTAAGTGTAATATTTTTAGAACTGCGTGTGCATGTAAAAGTTAAAAGAAATGTACAGATTTAAAAGAAGATAAATGTCTGAAAAATTATTTTAAAAAAGTCATCAGTCAGAGTAATTTATTAAAAAAAAAACACCTCTTTCGTGTTTACAATATTTGTCTTTTTACATTGATTTATTTATTACAAAAGTAAGTGTAAAATAATATGCTGTAGAATTTTTGAAAGAAAATATAAATGTTCTGTTGTCTAAATAATTGATGTAAAAAGTATTTTTACATTTGTTAAAAATAATCTGTGTATAAGTAATTTTACATTAGTTAAAAGCTATAACTGATATAAAACACACAAAGTGTTTCAAATTCTATTTTCACCCAATATTCCATTCTCAACTTCCAAAAGTACTAAAAAATAAAATACATGTCTGTTTTTTCAGTTGGAACCCTAACTTCAATTGAACTTTGTGACCTATATGGTCTCTTTGGCACCTCACTTTCTCTTTCTATATATCTCTTTCATACTTTATTCTCACTCCCCTTTGTCTTTTTTTGAACATATATCTCTTCCCCTACCTTTCTCCTCTGTATTTGTTTTGTACCTTCACTCCCACCATACGTTTTTTTCTGTCCTTGTCTATTTACTAGTAAGATACAAGTTTATGCTTCCATTAATTAACAATGAAATAGTACCATTTATACTATGTTTTTTTGTTTAAAATATAATTTTATTGCCACAAATCATTTTAAAGTATTCGATTTTTTTTTTCAGTTATTGACCATCTATAAAAAACGGTATAGTTTATTATTTGTTTTTTTATGTAGTTTTTTATTTTTTTTAATTGACAAATATTTATTCTAAAAAATCTACACTGAAATTTCACTTTTCAAAATACTTTAAAACAAAATTTTATACAACTAAATAGAAAATTTTAATTATTTTATCCAAAGAGAACATTTGAAAAAAAAAAACAAAAAAAGAGGCAGTTTATTTTTTTTTTATTCATTTTAAATTCCTTAACATTTTAAAATTGCCTATAAAAAAAAGTACCTAAGTTTCATCTACATTTGAAGACTAATTAATGAGCTGCCATTGACGTTTATAGTGTTTTGTTGTGTTGTTAATTGCAGTGCCGCAAATGCAGGTATTTGCCTATGACACTACTTCTTCTTCTTTGTTTGATTGTGATATATACTAGTATTACGTGCATATACATAATCGCATTATAACCATGCATATCAGAATATTCTTATATATAATGCCATCTATTCTATTGGACATTCAGCCTTCAAAGAAAAGAAAATTATATATAACATATATATTTATGTGGCGGAAAAATACATTGTCTAGAAACTACTATATGCATGCCAACATCGTATATGATTTTTATAATTTGTTTTTCAAACGTTGAGTTTATTTTTATTTTTTTTGAAAACAAAACAATTAATTCGTTTCGCCTTGTTATTAACTGAGGGGTTAGCCTCTTGAAGTTGTTCTCTAATTTATAAGAACAATGTGTTTGTTCATGTTGAGCTAAAAAGAGAAAGCAAAAATAAGGGTACTATTAGATCACAATCCAACCTTTTCATTCTTCTATGGATTATTTGTAATAGAGAATTGAATGGGCTCAATTGGGGGTTGGGTATGAAAAAACATGTATTCAAAATTTGTCAACAAATATGGATTATTGTATGTAATTAAGCAAGTAGTATTGGCTAATGAAAGTGATTCTGTAGGTATATGTATAAATTAGATGAGAATGTTGAATGAATGAAACCGAATAAATAGGTGAAGAACATAGGTTTGGTTTGAATTGAGGGTTTATGAATAAATAATAAGCAGCATTAATAGAAACAATAAGAAGCCGTAATTGCAGATGAATATGGACCTATTGATGGTGTTCACAAAATTGACGTCTAAACCGATAGCCCTAAACAAAATGCTGGATTATGGAGTTAATGACTGTTGAAACATAACAACAATTTGGTAAAATTAAAAGTTTCTTTTTCTTGTCATGAATTTCAAACTAAGGTTATTTATTGCAGAAGTTTACTTGTTTTGTTTGTTTTCGAGGACTGGAGGTTGGTACGTTTCGTGTTTCCTTAATTAATTTTTTATTATATTTTTAATATATAAATTTAAAATATTTAAGGTATTTCAATACTTATACAAAAAATAATTACAATTTGACAGGTTTTAAAATTCAAATATGGAATATAACAGCTAAATCATACACCCAAAATTACGAAAGTATTAATTGATTGCCTAGTAGCCTTTATATGGTGTATAAACTCCTAATATTGTTTGGATGTCTTTCTTTAGAGTTAAAAAAAAAACTTGCTATATGTTCAATTTTGTTTGTCCCACACTAAGCCATTAATATAAATATTCTTTTAGGACTTAATCTCCTAGACATATATAATATTCATGTTTGGTAGTATTAGTTCGTGTGAATTTATTATGTAGTATTAACTAGTATATAAATAATATATTACGGAAGTTGCAGACTAACTTTGTTATAATATATATTTTATATATAAAATCTTGTACCTTTTAACGACAAAGTTCTTAATGGATATATTTAAATGATTTTTTCTAGAAGAATTTGCATGAGAGAAAAATATTCTAGAAAAAATGAAAGTTAATTTTTAATAAGTTAAAATTAATTATTTTGTAAAAAATTATATAATTTATTTAAACATTTACCTTTTAATTCGTGTATAAGCAAATTTTAGATGGAAAAGAGAATTTCATATTTTTGGTTTATTGAAGTCATTTTAGCAAATTAAATTAAATTTGTATGTTTAATTTGCAGAACTGGTTTTAACCAAAGCTCTTTGCTGTCACATTCCATATTCAAGATAAAGAATGAAAGTAGTTAAATTGTTGTTTGGTGAGTCTCAACAAAATATCAACTCTCATTTATTTACGATAGGGTTAGAACTTGAACCTTTAATAATGAGTTGTTAAGTTTAACTAGTCCCAATTAATATTGCTACTGTTCATTTCAACCTAAGTATGATAATGGAAACTTTATTAACATTTGATTTATACTTTACTTAAAGCTGTCGTAATCCTAATATTGCTTCCTACCAACTTTTTCTAATTAGGCTAACAAATCTAGAACCCTAATCTTGTTGAGAGACGTCCTTTAGTTTCTTGATTCAAGAGGTTTTGACAGTGGTAGGATCCCAAGATATTTGTTGATTGTATGTTAAAACATTATTACACAATATTTTTACTTCCTTAAGTAAGTTTATTGGTTTTACATATAATAATTTTCTATAGTAGGTTTAATAACACTTTTTCTTTCCATTTTTTTTTAACCAAAACGACTCTATTTTCATATCTTTCTCTTTCTCATTTTATTTTTCTAACTGTGGTAGAAACTTGTACAAAGAAATTGTATAAATTCAACTTCTCTTCTTATTGTTATAAAGTTTAAATTGCTTTATATCTTATACTTCTAGGATTTTTTTTTTTGTCAGAAGATAATTATAGGAAAAGAAAATAAATAAATAATTCATTAAGTTTTCTATAAGGTAAACCAATTTATGCATATTAAATTGTACAGAATTATTTCATTATAATTTTTAAAATGTACATTATATTGTATAAATCAAATTTAACTCGTAAAAAGTTTGATTCATTTTTTTTAATTTCTTCGATTATAAAATTAAGAAGTTCATCCAAACAATAGTGAATATTAAACAATAAAATGGAAAAGGAATATTTAAACACAAACCGATTTTTTTATTTTCTAATTGTGAATTTGCAAAGTAATACCTGAATCAATCCATCACAATTAATTCCATTTATATAAAATTAAAAAAGTATTAGGCAGTAGTATATGTAGATTCTTATTTATGCATAATTTATCTTTCTCAAAAAAGAAATTCACTGGTAAAGAAATATTACTAGGAAAAAAGTTTCTGCAAAAAAAAAAAAAAAAAAAAAAAAAAAAAAAAAAAAGAAAAAAAATTTTCAAAAAAAAAAAAAAAAAAAACAAAGATGGAACTATACAAAAGATGAGAAAATTGAAAGAACTATGGAAACTACAAGAAGAATATTTTAATCTAGTTGTAGGTGTTCTTTCGGGTCACTGATAAAATAATAGTTTATATATTGCGAGTAGAGGCAAAATTACATACACTTTCCCACCTTCAGTGGCCAAACTCAACTAGCAATTTAGATTTTTGTCTTTGTTTCGTGTATTCTTCTTCTAACTTTTTCTTTTTTTTTCTTTTCACATGTAATATAAAAAAAATTCAAACCTACGATCTCAAATAAGTATATTTTTATAATAGTAATACTCTAAAAGTGACAATTAAAAATAATTTTTATTAATTATCCCAGGGCACAAATCTGTGGTTATAAAGACAAAATTTTCCAAACTGAGTTCGTGGATGTAAAAGTTTTCACGTTAACGGTTTCTTATGGGAACGAGATGGAAGAGAAGAGACAGTTGGTTGATGTTGATATCCAACTCTTGGAAAATGTTTGCTGTAAAGTCTATCATATAATGCAAAAATAAAGAGATGAATTAAGTGAAAAGTTAAAGTATTATTTGTTGTCGGATTTTAGGGTTTTGACTTTGATATCTACAAAAGAGACAGAAATAAAGAGCCAATTTAGTTAGCTTACATGCATTAAAGAAGTCAAGCATTTGCTTTATTCATTACTCGGCTTTTCAAATGAAGCTTCAAGACTCAGCCAAGCTTTGAGCCACACTATTTCTTTTATATAATATTAATTTTCAGTATCTTATAAGAAACACTAAAAAGGTTAAGAGATGCTTATGATGCTCAAATAAAAGAAAAGGACAAATTCACAGCATTGAGTTTTATGTTCCATAATTAACAGTAGAAAAAGTTCAGAATATTGCATTCAACAACGGAGCATAAGTTATTGCTTTAATATTTATATATTATGGAAATGTAAATTTGTTTGAAATTGTAGAAATATGCATTATTCATATCATATAAGTTTACATGCATAATTAATATAAAAAGTTATTTGGACAATAATAGTAACTAAATAATACAGATTATGTCATATTTAATTTAATAATTTAAATCAATGAGATTATTTATTTTATATCAAAAAATAATTTTAAATAAGATTAATAAACTCGTGCATCACAGAATAAAAATTATTATATATATTTAGTTTAAATAATGATCAATACAATTTAGTTTTATAAAAATATTTAAATATTTATATCATCCATAATAAATTTTAATATTGAATTATTTTTTAACACCAAGGAACAATAATATACATACAGATATGGTAGAAAGGGTTTATATCCTCTATAAGTAGAAAGACGAATAACAACCACCCCTAACCTATACACATGATGAAAACAAATCTCCGAAAACCAAAACATACATAAAAGAAAAACAATATTATAGTAGCTACTAACTATATACACTTACTCCAAATTGTTTTACAGCTAGAAAGTTGAGATGTGTTCCTACGTTATTACCATCAATTTTGTCTTGAGATATAGATCAAGTGAATAATTTCATTGTCTAAATGACAAATTAAAGGGATAGAGCCTATTATTCCATGGCCGGCAAGAATCTTGATATGTTAAATCTTTTTGTTTTCATGAAAAAAAAAAATGACTCATGATGAATATGCAAAAATTTTGTTGCATCAAACCATACGATTTCCACCCATTTGTAGCAAATACCCCATATATTCTAAGATATAGGACATGAAAACGTCACATGGTTTGCATATTCATGCACTTGTTGACAAAATAAGCCTATCAATTCAGAGTATGTTTGTAAAATTACCTTCTTTCTTAAGTTATATTTGGTTGATAGTCTCTTCTAAAATAATCTCCAATGATATTTGGTAAACTTTTACCCCTCCACATATATGTAAAGTTGAGATCCTATCATTGGATACCAAACTTCCTCTTGTAAGTGTAATTATAGGTAAAAGTGAGAGTATACACCATTTCTTTCCTCTCCGCAAATCTATATGTTCTCAACCAATTAAATCCACATCATAATATCTAAAAATTTATGATGTAATATTTTTGGATATAATATATTGATAAACATATTATTGTGGGTATTTTTCTGGTGTAGATTATTACTTTTGACCGTATAATGCTTTTTGACTAAAGAGATATTAATTTTCTAAAATTTCAACCATATTATATATATATATATATATATATATATATATATATATTACAATATGAGTCTTAAGAGAAACATCATCATAATTTGTTGGTTTTCTTGAAAATCTTACATATTAGTATTCGGTTTTCGACCCTCATACAATTAGTATTCTGTTGAGCTCTTGGCTTGATGATCTTGGAACAAGAGAGAAAGGAAACTATTTTCGTACAATTTTTTTTCCCTAACCTCATTCTTTTATTTATTTATTTCATTTACTATATCACTTTATTTAAATTATTTTATTTATGTTTTTCTTGTTTTATACATGTATTTCATAACCATGATTTATGAATTGTATAGATAAATGTTGGTTCTTGCAGCTATAAATAATGAATAAATTCAAGATGAGATCATCTTGTATTATTTATTAATCATGATGGAGCTCATTTGTCATGACTAGTCACTATTTTGGGATCCAAATTTTTCTAAAAAATGAATTTATATGTTCTTATGACTTGATATAATTTTTCTATGATATATGTCTTCACTTTCATGTTTCTTGTATATGAATAAAATATCAATTTAAAAATATTACAAAATAGATAGACACTCAATTTTCCAAATTTCTTCACTGTTGACATAATAGTTGACTTTTTGAGAAACAACTAGAACAATGACGTAATGAAGAACTTCATCACATTCCTGAGAGATAGGAAATTCTACCTTGATGTTTGCTCATAATTTGGATGCTTGTATAATATTGGACGAACATGTTGCTGTCTTTTCTTATTTACCACCTATACTGCATATGAACCGTTTAATTAATTTATTCCCCCTATATAAAATAAGATAATATTAATGCTAGAGAGAGATATTAAAGAAATAATATGTAAATAAACGTGTAATGAAGATGGAATGTAAAAATAATAAGAGATATTGTAGAAATAATATGTAAAAAAGTGTGTAATGTAAATTTGAAGATGAAATGAAATAATAGAATCTAATTAATATATATAGTTGAATTGTATAGTATCAAATTCAAAGATAATACATCGGTTAAATCTATTATATCAATTAGTCTTTTAGCATTCCAAAAGATGGTGATAAAGATTGCCTTTTAGATTATATTGTCATTAATTTTAAATGTTGTAGCCCTTATGTGTTAGACATAAGAACATAACTTTTGAGATAATATGCATTTAAATGAAAGAGGTCGTCTCTCGGCAATGATAGGAGTCAGGTCTTCAGACGGGAGTATGATTCGCCTGAGTCGCCCATTGGACGATTAATATGTTGCAAGATTCATAATTAAGGGTAATACAGTAGCAACTAATTTGGAATATGATCTTCTTGATACTCACTCTATGAATAATTAATTAATGGAAATTTAATTATGAAGATTATGAATAAATATGTCTATGAATATTTTAAAAAAAATAACCTCACACACATTACCATACATTTCTTACCCAAACTCCCATCTTTCTCACTTATGATTGTTCCTCTCAAATAGAATACATGTCATATGTTATTCTCAATGAATTCTCCCTTTCTCATTCACTAACTAGAATTAAACATTTTTTCTATTATTTATCATTTTATCCACCAAATTGTTAAACCATTCATGCTCATTAAAATTGTTATTTATCATTCTATCATTTTATGCTTATATCCTTCACCAAATTGAATCTTTTTTTTCACCTCTTTTATTAATTTTCTTCAATTACCATATTTTTATAATATTAAGCTAGACCATATGAAACTATTTTCATTTTGAAGCTATCATCTCCACTCTCCCAAGAGTGTTTCATTAAAAATAATGATGTACTTAACTTTAAACCTTTATAACATTTTTTCCAACTAATGGTGTAAATTTTTGTTAAAGATCTCACATCGACTAGAGATAAAACTTAATTTACAGTATATAAGTGGAGACAATTCTTATCTTATAAGTCAATTTTATAAGATTGGATTAGCCTTAAATTCACTATCTTAATATTATACAAGAGTCTATTCTAATGAGGTTTGTTGAGCCTATTGTGTTATTTGTCATTGGATTGCTATTGGACCATCCACACATCTAGTTTCACATTTAATATGTAAATGTCTCAATATTATAAGAGTGTTAGATATCCCAAATTGACTAAAGATAAAACTAATTTAGTATATAAATAGGAAAATCCTCATCGTATAAGTTGATTTTGTGAAGTTGAGATTTAAACTCACTCCTTACTAATCTTTCTTATGTCTTTTTTTCAAAATGATAAAAACTTGTTTTGTATTTAAATGAACTCCCTAACTACTTTCTTATGTATTTTAAGGAAAGATAAATAGAATAAAGGAACAACAACTAACATGATTAATTGGGCGTATTCTTTTTGCGAGAAAAACAACAATTATGATTCTAAAGGGATATTTTTTTTTTATAACTTTTTGAACTATAGGCCACCACATGTCCTCCGGTTTTTGGTTATACCCTATAGGCTTTCCTAAATATGTGAATGGGAATTTTAAAATTTTGCAATTAAACACCTTAATATATTCTTCTATGGTAGCTAGGTTTAAACCAAACGTTGAAACTACTTTCGAAAAAAAAATTTAAGGCCAGACATCAATTCAAAGTTTCTCGTAATACTCTTGATTACCTCTACATTTTCCCTTTTAGCCTCTTTAAGATTAATGTATTGTCAAAATACTATAAAATGCTTACCTCCACTTGTTCCTTCATACTTTATATGCGAAAAGTAAATTTTTCTTTGTCGCCTTTCTCCTCAACACACTTAAATCCTCCCTAACGATTATGAAAATGAGAGGGGTAAAAAGAGTTTAACCGTTATTTTATATGTACATCCTGCAAGAGAAAAAGATTTCTAGTCTCCCAATTTAGTTGGATTTTCAAATTTACAAATAAGATTAATGAAGGATGTGTTACCTACTCTATGGAACTTCCTATATTTGTGAAAATATTCTAAAATCCTTAGAAAATTATAATTAACAGCATGTTAAATTTCCTTCAGATAATTGAAATTATACTTGCTGAGCCTTTTTTTTTTTTTAGGGCTACGGCCGCACCCTCAAACTGCATACTTTACCTCTACTTCCTCAAACTTGGAAGATAAAAAAGTATTACCCTCATCATTAAACAAGACCCACCTTGTCTATATTTGGCCTTGACCATGTTTCCTTGTCCTTGAAATAGTATAATGTTTCCTCCTTTATTCTAATTGGATTTGCCACCCAATTTCTATTGATCATTAATCCAGTTATTAGAATTTTCTTTCTTCTCTAGTTGTTGCTTGAAACATGAAAAATAATTGGTACAACAATCTCCCTTGTTTAGCTACCTACATCTAGATTTTTGCTTTAAAGTTTTGTTTGGATTTAAAGTTTTGTTTGGATTAAGGAGTAGATTTGAGATGAGAGTATATGAAAAGTTTTGTTGTTTGAATTAAGGGGAGATAGTAGGATTTGAGTAGAAAATTTATAAAAATTTGTGAATGATGTGATGTGTATTATTGATAAAATAATTTTTTTAGTAGATGAAATTGTAGTTAAAATTAAATTAAAGTTAAATATAATTAATTTTTTTATGTAATCATTACTTTAATATTATTGTTAATAGTATTATTATTATTATTATTATTATTATTATTTTATAAATTTATTTTTATTATAATTTTAGTTTTATTATTCTTATTATTTATGATTTTATTATTATTTTTAGTTTTTAATATTAATATAGTTAATATTTTATTTTTATTTTTATTAATATTTTATGATTTTATTGAATTTATTATTATTTTAATAAATATTATTATTAGTATAATATATTATATAATTAATTTATTAATATTTATATTATATTTATTTATTATAATATAGATATTAATAAATTAATTATATAAAAAATATAACAAAGTTTTTTGTTTCTTCGTAAATCTTCACTGGTTTGCAAAGAAAGATTAAAGCTAAATTTTGTTCTTGATTTTTGTGTTTTAATAATATTTTATTCATTGATATTCGAACTTTCTTTGTCTTTTTGCTCTGCTATACTTTCTGTGCATATCACATAACCTAATAATGACTCATTACATGTAGAGACTTTCTATAATTATTTTAATCTATTTAAAATCTCACATATAGTAAGACAAGTATATTATGTCTCATATCCAACGTCAAGAAGAAAAAACAAGATAAGAGTGTTGCAATTAGAATAAAGCCTATAAGTTGAATATAATCTTATGCTATGAAAGATGATGATGTTCCCTACCCAAAAGATGAAATATCAAATGTAACTTAAGTCATTAAAGTTGAAGGTATTTTAGGATTCCAACATTATTACACAAGTTGATCCTAAAGAAGTGGATGAAAAATATGGAAAGTTGATAAATAATGATTTAGAATAGATGACCATGAAAAGGAGAATTTTAAAATGATTATTTGGAAGAAGATAATGAAATTCAAGAGTTTGATATAGTGATTTGAAAGAAGAAATTGCACATGGGGACTTAAAGAAAATTATCCACAAGAAGACAATGAAAAAGGGGACTTAATGATGATTGAATCCTTTAGTTTTGAATATGATTAGCCTAATTAAATAAATGTTATTCAAGCATTAATTTTGTCATTTGATAGTTATTGTTGAAACATAATCATTGTTTATTTCTACATTATGTTATATATTTTTAATATTAGTATGTTGTTTTGATTTATGATTGGTTTTTATCTTTTTTGTATTTATAAAAATGTTAATAAGAGGTTGTTACCTTGTTGGATAGTGGAAATAAAGGAAAACATGTAATGAAAGTGAAAATGATATGTCATGTGTTTGAAGTGATTACCTCATCCCTAACTCCAACACATATATCTTCCTCACCCTTAGTTGCTACATATCTGTCGATCAGGAGTTATACCTACAACCATATATTTCTCATTCCTAGTGTTGAACGTTGCATAATTATCTTATGACTTTGTCCACCTAACTTGCCAATGTAACTTTTATTATATGACAATTGATACCACCTGCAACACTTAGTTGTTACTAACACAACCTTCTTATAAAGATAAGTGTTCCTTACAACGACATCTTCATCTCCATCTATTGCATTCACGTCTTCCCCATTACCTATTATGCCTTTAACATCATTGGTACCATCACCACTGTCAGTATTATCACAATTATCAGCACCTGCACCATTGTTAATGTCTTTCAAAATTTATCGTTCTCCTTTGAGGAAGGGAACATATATATATATATATATATATATATATATATATATATATATATATATATTGATGGAAGTAACGCACAATCAAACATTTAGGAGGATCCCCTGCTCAGTATTGTCAATTGGTTTATCATTTTCCAATCCTATAATCTGATTTAAAATATTTAATTCTGAAAATAAATCTAAGCCATCAAGATCCAACAAATTATCATGTTTTAAATATTTTTCAAGGTTTAGGAATTTTTCTTTCAAAGGTACACAACCCTATAACTTTAAATTTTTAATACTAAATAAAAAACAAAAAATATCTTCATATATTTTAAATTATTCAAATCTATTTTAGAGTGTGTAATTACTTTATCTATCATATATAAAAAATAATCAATTCTAAGTGACTCTTGAGGTGATTTCATAACTTCATTCTCATATATTTTCATCAAATTATTCATATATATATATATATATATATATATATATATATATATATATATATATTTTAAATTTTTTTTTTTT
>Ga0209489_105315_pt1 | contig 22488 bp, 7 predicted proteins | sample SiratrowhiteBW_FD_187527 | JGI IMG/M metagenome (GOLD analysis project Ga0209489, IMG submission 187527) | Root nodule microbial communities of legume samples collected from California, USA - Siratro white BW (SPAdes) (version 2) | ecosystem: Host-associated > Plants > Roots > Nodule | place: USA...
TATATATATATATATATATTATGCCTACTAATTCAGCAATCACACATTTTACTTCACACATCACAGAATTATCCATACACTAGACAATTATCTAGTTGATTAGATGTTATTACCCATTACTATTAGTAGCGTGTTCATAAGTACTTTTTTCCTTTTACACTTCCAAAACTTTTATAAAGCTTTTGATTAAATCTAAACACTAGACTCTACACAAACATAAGAAGTGGGATGAAATCCTTAATAAATAGATTATCTATATGTCGCAAACAAAAAACTACGATTGTGTATTCTTGATATTCACTTTATGACCTTATAAAAAAATATCATCTCACTCCATACCAACATTCAAGTTATCTTTAGAATTTAAAAACAGTATACAAAAACTAAAGTTAGAAATTCTAATAAAAAAAAAACAAATGTTTATAACCTATCTATCAATTTTTTATTCTTTTATTTATTTCAAATTTATATCTACCAGAATCATAAATATTAGAAACTCTTAATTATGGTGTCCAAGATAAATATCATATCATCATTATTTTGAGAGGAAATATTATACAAAGAATATTTTTTTTATTATATCCTCTTTTGTTATTATTGTTTTATTTATTATATAATTGTGTTCCCTCTATTTATTTTAAAATAAATATATTTTGTCTTCATATTTTTTAAATTTATAATTGTAAGTTAAATTCTCAATTTTACATTACTTTTTTGAATTAAATCCTAGACGTAACCTGTTCGTTTAAGTATCATAAAAACTGATTTAATTAGTAAAAATTGTAAGAGAAAGAAAAATACAAACAAAAATCAAGCAGAGAAACAAAATTGTAAGTTTCCTAAAACAAAGAGACCAAATGGTCCCTATTTTAAAATGAAGAGACCAAAACTATATATTAAGTAAAACACATATATCAAATTTATATTTAAACAAAAAATATAAATACAAAATTTATTTTAAAAAAATCTTTTTTATTTATAAGAAAACACTAAAACTGTTTTTAAAATTATAGTAACTACAATCTTTAAATATGTGTTTTAGTTAAAATCAAACCAGTTCTTAAAAACAACGAAGCAGATGACTGAGCTATTCGCTTAAGAAGAAAAGATGTAACGATTTGGAAGAATTCCTCTTAAATTAGACAGACATATAATCTTATTATCCACAAATAAGCATTTACGTGAGTGGAATACCTTTTTCTTCCAAATGAACTGATAATTATCTTGTTTCATAATTGGTGGAAGGAAACAGAGCTGCCAAACACAAGGGATATGCACTTGTGTTTCCTTTATAGATGAGAAAGAACGTGGACAACAACTTGCGTAGTTAAATTGTTTTCTTTTTTGAACTAACTAAATCCATGAATTCCCAGTGTTGCTTTCATTAGGGTAATATGTAAGCCAACAAATTCGATCCTACACTCTGTAATCCTTTCCAATTGCATCCTAATCCTATCTATTATCCTTTCTGGATTGCTTTTGTTCCTGCATCAGGTCAAATCTTGTCACCTCACTTCTGTTACACTTGAAAACTTCATTAATCTTTCCAAATTTCAGGATAAACCATATTATTTGTCAAAAAATAACGTACGAGTAATCCTCACTTTATGGCATTAAACAAATATAAACTACTTGCTTTGGACTTAAAGAATCTGCCAAAATCAGAAACTTAAACTGAAAAGTAAAAGTCAGTGAAATGGAGGGAGTATAGTACCAACTAAATTTCTTTTCATGTTCACGAAACTATCACAACTTAATTAGTATTTAATGATCTGAAGTTGTTGAGATTTGGTATTGTTGTTTTCTAATGATCAGCAGAAGATCATGAGCAGAAAGCATAGAAAAAAACTGTAAGAATAAAAGAAAATTTAAGACGCTTCATGTGGTTATTCCAATTGTCAAAATAGTCAAAGCATGCTAAAATATATTAGGTTGTGGTGGTTATAAGTTCCTCTCTAAGTGTTGACTAGAAACAAGTCCTCCAACTATTAAAACTTTTAGACTCTACTAGCCGATACCAAGTTACTTACCCTCAGCGTGTAAGCTCTGTAATGTATAAATACTAGAATGAGTAAGACTATTCGTACAAAAACCTATCACAACAATTTAGACTAAAAATTTGTGACAAAACGAGTGATGTCAAAACAAGAGATAGAAGAAATGCATGTGAAAAGTTGTTGCAAAATGCTAATTGTAAGAATACTATTACTTACTTTATTGTACAGTTGCGAGAAGATATTGAATAAGTGTGGAGTACCACTTGATAGCTCTCATTGATGTGTCATTATGATGGCATATATATCCTACCCCAATTCCCATCACATCCCCCTAAACATAAGTTCAGGACGTTTTTCTCTTTAGCATATGCCTTGTCCAAGTTGTATTGTATTTTTGATAACATCTAAAGCTTTTGATAAGGTGAACCATTCATGTCGAAACCTATATATCTATGCCATCTTTGTCACATTTCCTAAGGTCACCAAATTAATGTCACGAAAGTAACCGTTAATGTGTCTTTCACCCTCCAAGTTTTCTCCTCTTCCCGATGGACAAAGCATAGCAAGCATTTATTTACTTGAAAAGGAAGTTCCTTCTCAACAGGAAATGAAAGTAGAAAAGCACACCATAGATTCATGTATTTTCCCCTCTCGTTTATTATCACAAACCAGATAAACTCTAGTCCCTCGTGTACCCAACTCCTTACTAAACCAAGTTATAGCCGTTTTTTGCACTGTGGGGCCTCCAAATCCTTCTATATATTAACAGTGTGCTCATACTCTTCATGAGCACCACCAACTACCCCTTTGATTTTGTGTCCCACCCTGCATCTTAGCAGAGCCACTATGGTTTCCACAATGTCCTTGCTACCTTCCTCTTTCTTCCACATGCTTTCTCTCTTCTCTTTTCTTTTATTCTCGATTCGTTATAGTACTGCTCAGGGTCCACCTCCCCCTGGCTACTACCCTAGTTCCAAAATTAGTTCTGCTACCTTTGATGAGGGATTTAAAAACCTTTGGGGACCTCAGCATCAGAAACTAGACCAAGACTCGTTAACAATCTGGCTTGACACTTACACAGGTATGTAAAATGTCTCACATAAACCCAACCACATATGCTTTTTTTTATTTGTTTATTAAAACTTTAAGTCCCTTTTATTCATTATCACAGGGAGTGGATTCAAATCACTTCATTCATACCGATCTGGATACTTTGGTGCTGCAGTTAAACTTCAACCTGGTTATACAGCAGGAATCATAACATCTTTATATGTGAGGAGTAATCTGTAGCTTGAACTAATGTTGAAAATTTGAGTTTAGATTATGCTATGTACAGTTACTCATCGCTTTTCTTTGTTGTTTCATTTGGGAATTGTAGCTTTCAAACAACCAAGACTACCCGGGAAACCATGATGAAATAGACATTGAATTCCTTGGTACCACCCCAGATAAGCCATATGTCTTGCAGACAAATGTATACATCAGAGGAAGTGGAGATGGGAATATTATAGGGAGAGAGATGAGGTTTCACCTTTGGTTCGACCCAACAGAAGATTTTCACAACTATGCTATTCTGTGGGAACCCAGTGAGATCATGTAATATCTTCATGCACTACCATGTTCATAAATTTTCCAATAAAATCTAACTTAAAGCCCTTGCCGTAAACTTTTCATGAACATTTTGCTAGCCCAATTAGGCAAATAAGCCAGGTTAAAATATTTCACCGAAAAGGCCATGTCTATACAATAATGGAATGTGGACCCCTTTCAAATATACCAATTAACTTTCTTATCATGTTTCTCAAAGTGAGAAAAATTGTGCATTTTGTCAATCAATCATGCATAGCTTATTATGGGAGGACAATGTATTTTTCACGGGAGTAGGTTGGTTATGATAAAATCTAGCAGAATCTAGGATTCTGTATGTTGCTTGCTAGTTTTAGTAATCTGATTATCTTACACTGGGAATAATATATGCAGATTTTTGGTGGATGATGTCCCAATTAGAAGGTATCCTAGGAAGAGTGATGCCACGTTCCCCACAAGAGAAATGCATGTGTACGGATCAATATGGGATGCATCTTCATGGGCTACAGAGGGTGGAAAATACAAAGCTGATTATAAATACCAACCCTTCATTGGTCAATACAAAAATTTCAAACTTGAAGGCTGCACCACAGAAGCCTCCACTTCATGCCAACCACAATCAGCCTCACCATCAGGCTATGGAAGCCTGAGTCCTCAGCAACTTGCTGCAATGCAATGGGTCCAAAACAACCACTTGGTCTATGACTACTGCCATGATCCTGGGAGAGACCACACCCTTACTCCAGAGTGTTAAGTTTTAAGATATATCTGCAAATTTCAATATACAGAACGAACAAGGAATATCTTTGAAAATAAAATTATTTTGAACTCTCCCAACTTAAATCATGGTTTGGTTGAGGTTGGTATGTTCCAAAGTTACTTTTTTTACTTTTCACTTCCTACTACCAAAAGAGTTGGTTCATGGGGCGGATTCTGTGATGGTCCCACTTGCTAATGGTAAGTGCAATTGCAACAACAGTGAGCGTCCAAGCCCCCCAAGGAAAGATTGTGATGTTTTCGTTGTTTCTACAATTGTGTTGTTTCTGCCCCCACAAAAGATTGTGATGTTTTTGTTGTTTCTGTAATGTGATGCACTGTTGTTTAGTCTTTTTCCTGTGGAAATAAATCTATTTGGATGCTTTCTTAATTCGTATTTTGGTAACAGAAATGAGAGAAAGGACCTTTGTCCCTCTGAAAGTAAACTGTTGGAAGGAACCTTCTTATGGACTTTTGTTGCTGAATCGGCAACCAAAACAATTATTCAATCTGTGACTTCATCGAAATAATAACTAATCTTATATTCTGCTCTGTCGGTAGAATGCCCGTGCCAAGGACTATTGTGTTTTGTTTGAACCTGCGAAAATTTCAGATGTTTTCATCAACCAAAACAATAAGTTCTATATATTTATCTGATTTCATAAAAATAAGTATTTTTTACATAATTATCTTATAATAAAAACTACTATGAAATCATGTGAACTATCTAAATTGCATCTCGTGCTTTAAATTTCTAAATTTGATCTTGTGAGTGGTCAGAAACATTACTTTATCGTACTATTTCTTGTCCAGTTGTGGCATTGTCAAATGTCACATGAAAGAAAGGATTCACGATTTCAAAGAGCATCTACGGGGAGAACAATGCATTTACCCCCCATTTCAAACTTTAAGCCATTGGTTTCATTGGAAAAAAGTTATTCCCCTCAATTTTAAACGCAAATCACACTACAATCTTTAACTATCATTTTCTATTTATATTCTATTTAATATTAATGCATGAGTGTGTATGGAGACTTTAATTTTGATCAAATGAGTGTAAAAAGTTACACTACCATGCAAAAATGGCTACTTATCTAATTGTTTTAAGCGATGTGTAAAACAATTCTAAATAGAAATACTTTTAAACTAATTCTCCAATTATAATTTTGTATGTCGTTAATATTTTTGCCTTGGGATACGATAAAGATTCTGGACAGTAAAAACAACCAAATACACTTAATAGCAGAAGTGCGAAGGTTGAAATTAATCGGGGAAAGATAAAGATAGAGTAAAGATCTAAATACTAAAGAAAGATATACAAATTTCCTAGTGCAAAAATTAGAATTTAATAGGGTGACCGAAATTTAGGTTAGGTAAGGATAGATTTGAGAATCAAATTGAATTCCAGTTTAATTCGAAACTAAAATAAATGAACTAGCTGATCAAATTAAATTAATTTGTTAGAATTCACTTCGTAGCTTTTTTCTTTTTTTTCATCAAACTAATCAAATAAATAGACCTACAAATGGTATCTACATATACCCAGTGGTTCGTTTGGGTTTTCCATTGTTCTCTTTCAATGTGGGTTAGCGTGTCACATTCAGCAGAGTACTTCTTCCTGCAACACCATAGTATCCTCCTGCACCTCCATACTAAACGTTAAAAGACTATTTTATCCTTACAGTTAAATTTTTAACCTAACTCTATTCTTCATCCCCTTCACCTAAATTGTATCCTGCACCTTGTTCTTGCGGCACCAAAATTTTCCTTCACCAACGTTGGTATAGGAACTGAAAATTAGATTATTGTGTACCTTAATTCGTAATTGAAACAAAGGGAAGTTGTATGATTTGTATTATTTTTGTATGGTTAATTTATTATATTGGGTGACCGTAGACGCTGCAAGTAGGAGTGCAATTTTTGAGATTTTACAATCTGAAAGGAAAAACATTTTACAAAATGCTTTGGGATTGTAAAGTATGAACATCTCCGTCTTTTCATCAAGGTGAATGTTGGAATTACTTGGTGCAGGATGATATTATGAAGGTGCAGGAAGAAGCAATTCACTCAGCAAAAGGGAACGAGTGTGAAGGAGGATCTTGGATGAACCGGAAAGAGAGATGTGGACCATGAGGCCCAAAATCTCAGCCTGGCTATGGTATTTGAGACCCAATACAAATGAAATTGGTTTCTAAGAGACTCAATTGCCATGTGCTATTATTGTCACACCAGAAACCATTTGAAGAATAAGTATATAAAAAAATTTACTCGAGTAAATATATTTCAGTTGATTTGGTTTTAACTTTATATAAAATTTGAATAAAATCAAATTAACATTTACATTCCATTTAGTTTAGTTCTTTTTACAATAACACTATTAAACTTTTCTTAAATGAAATTAACTAATATTTCAGAAAAAATATCAAATATAAAAATAATATAATATTCGTTTAATTAATATTACAGAATTTTTAATTTATTTCTCCTATTCACAAATAACTTACATAATCTTATAATAGAAAACTGCAATTCAAATTTATTATATTTTAAAAATTATAAATATATATAATTATCATTAATTAACCTGATTTTTTTTAAAAGGGAACGTAACTTAGTCAACCATTTGGTTATAAATATGCTAATCATTAATAGGTAGATTTAATAAAATTACATCTATGAAACCTGTTGAAAAAAAATATAAACTTTAATAATTGAATAATATTATTTAAGATTTAGAGAATAACAAAATACTTAATTCTATTTATAAAACACACGTCTTACTATAAACAAACACATGAATTTTAGAATGTTTTAATTAGAAATCAGAAGAATTAGACCAACATCCTTTTGGCTAGAAAAATTGTAATAAAATAAAAGTGTGAATTAGTATTTAAAAGTTATATTTATTTAATGTTTGTTAGTTGCTAATTAATTTTAAAGATGTGACATTATATTAAAGCATAATAAACTATTTTGTTTGCATTTTTATTTTTATTTAAATTTCAAATCAAATTACTGAATTAATAGAACTAAATAAAAAAAAAAATTGACATGTATAAGTATAACCATTTCATTGATTCTTAAAGCTAACGCGAACACAGCACAATATTATATGCAAATTGTAAAATTAAAGTGTCAGAATTTGCTTACAGATATTTATGGATGGTTTAACGAATTAACTAATTAAACGCAAGACATTAAAGCGATGATGGAAAGTGATAAAATAATGGGTTAGATTATTGGATTCTCTCTCCTTCAACATTTTGATTTTGACAGCCATAGCCATAGAAAGACCACAGCATTCATATCCGTGACCGCTGACACCTTCACTACTTCCCAAAATTTTCATTAAAAACCCTAAAAAGTTCTGACACACACCCCAACCATGTCGCTGTCCCAATTCCAAAACCTCTTCGTCATTTCACTTCCATGCCAACTCACATCTCAGAAAGAGTAACGAATAGCAATAATTTATTTAACCTACTCCTATAATCTATAATATAATAATAATAATAATCTATATACACAAAAAAATTGGCAGCTGTCAGCAACCATAGCCGTTGGGCATGCATCAGAAAGACCACCATATCCAATCCAAAATCCACGTTCGAAACACCGCTTACGTGTCACTCCGTAATTGGTTATGAACCAAAGACCTACGGTAAGACCTACCGAGCTTCTCACTCAAACTAACCAGAACATGCCACGTGGCATCGCCATATTCCATCTCCTTGTTGAAAAGCAGGGCTAGCCTCGTCCGTGGGTCCCACAAGTTCCTCTGAATGACACTCAGGTTCGTCGCCGCCACGCGCTCAAGAATCTTCCCTAACTTCCCCACGTCCCTCTCCGCCACCGTCAGCGATATCTCCGACCAACGCACGGTGGAGGAAAACGGTAACCGAATCCCGTCCGCAATAACAACCGGCACACAACCCAACGCAACGGATTCCACTAACCTCGGACTCCACGGAGCCCACCCTAACGGACACAAACAGAAAACGGACCGAGCAATTTCCAACTGGTAACCGCTGAACCTGTGCCTTTGCAGGTAAAACCTCCGGTCACCGTTGAACTTCCGCCAAATCTCCGTCCTCACTCGCCTAAAAAAAAAATACGGTCAATTTTTTCAACGGAAATGCATCATCAGTTAATGATTTGACTAAATTAATAAATAATTTTAACGAATGATTAGTGGGGCCACTGGTGATTACTTGCTGTAAAACCGTCCGCTGACGTTTTTAGGATGCAATTCCAATTTCCCACGGAAAAACGCCCAAATTTCTCGCGGTCCGTTAACCGGAATATTCTCCAGCGTTTTCCGTACACTTTCCGGCGAAACATAAGGCGGTATCACAACATTCTCCACGTCTTGGCACGGATGCCTGTGAACGACGCCGAATGTCTGCAACACAATCGAATTCTTCAAAACTTGGGGCATTCCATCAGCAATGGCCACATCCTCCTTCAAAGCACAAAACTCAATCAGCAAAAGAAAAATTTTATCAGACATTATATTTCATCGATGTGGGACGTTGACTTTTTACCAGGCTGTGGAAACACGCGCCGAAGTCGTGGGAAGCGACGAAGACGTGGTCACGTCCATTGCTGCGGTTCCAGAAAGGGTACTCTCTGGATACGAGGTTGACGGCGGAGGAAATGAGAGAGCGCGCGTGACCCATCGCCGGGAAGCCGTTGACGGCGCTGAAGTTGCAAGAAACGTAAACGGGGACGAAGAAGAAATCAGCTTCATAAGGGTCAAACGTGCGAACCTCGCTCGTTAACAGTGCCCTATGAATGGCCACTTCCGACGCGAACAAATGATTGGCACACCTCTTGTTCGCGAGCCAATCGGAGTTGTACTTCGGAGGAAGCTCGTACACGAACACCTTCAGATTCTTCAGCACCCCTGCAACGAAAAAAGTAGAAATAAATTTCAAAAGCAAACAATTATTGAGCTGAAAATGCCGACCAGCAATGTGTTATGTTACGGCACCTAGAGAGTTTGTTGTGTCGATAAGGGTACGAGGGACAACATGGGACGATGTGTCCGGAGAGGTTGGTGCGTTGTTGGGGTTGCTGGTGATGAGATAGGAAGTGAAGAAATAGAGGGAGAGAGAAAGCCAGAGAACCCATTTGTAATATGCATGAAAGAAACCGTTTTTCTCTTGCAGAGGCTTGTTCCCTGGTTTGTGCAGAAGCTTCATCCCAACGTAGAAAACCCTGCTTTTGGGGGCCTTCTTTTGCTCTGACATTTCTTTTAATATTAAAGAAAGACACCAACCTGGCTTTGAAAAGGTTGTTGAGAGAGCGCTTCCCAATTCTGGTCTGCCAAGAAGTGAAACCGAAGAAATGAACAAAGGTAGAGACTTGTTAACATCTTTTGCACCAAAATATGAACAAGTGGGGATATATTTATTTATCTTAAACTTAATCACTCCTTTGAAACTAAAACGGTTGCATTTGCAGCTTCTTCCCTAATTATTGAAGGTGAATTTCACTAGCATGGAAAAGAGAATTGTTTGGTTTGATTCAGAGGTCACATGGCGATGACGGAGGAGCATGTAGCTCGGCGGGGGCATCGTTACTGTGGTGGTTTTGGTCCTCTCATCTTAAATGATTGGTCCAATGTGTTTTTGGTTTTTTTTCCTTTGCTTCATATTTTATTCATTTTATCTTGATTATTATATAACAATGTAGTATTATAGTATAAGAATAAGATAAGAATTGGATCATGGTTTTAATAGGCACAACATGATATCAAGCTCTCACGGGATGCTATTGCAGCTAACATGGTTGGAAACCGTAGACCTCGTTGCTTGCAAACTATGCAATAATGCAGGGCAGAAAAAATTAACTTTTTATAGATTATATGAATAAATAAAAGTTGGGTAAGTGGCTTAAATATGTTACTGGTTCCCCTCTCATCTAAGATTAGAAACCATTAATGGCATGAACCTGGACATCGTTCTTAAACAAACAGTTGGAAAGTTCGAAAAGAGATCAGAAATCAGAGGGAATGGAATATATTAGAATTTAGAAATTAAAAAAAAAAATTACTAATGAAAAGTGAGAAACATAAAGTATGCAATACATTTTTCAGAACGAAACAAGTTATGATAGCTTTTGTACATCATGAAATTTATATATATATATATATATTTATGCGGAAATATATTTATGCCAGCTATATTTTCTATTTTTTATTCATTTTGTTTAATTTGGTCTTTAGATTAAATCAATGCAAGTCTCGAGATTTAAAATTTTTTAGTTTTAAAAAGGTAACCATACAACTGTTTCTTCTGATGAAATTAGTGTCATTAATTCTATTATATTATAGGTAAACTAAAGTTTTCAATATTTATTTGTTAACTGTTATGCGTTGATGAAACGTTAGGTTAGTATGACTAAATTGGCTAAACTAAATAAATAATGAGATTTAAAAGGTAATTAAAGAATTTCTATATTTATTTATTGTAAACTAATTTAATTTAGAGGTGGTCAACATTATATTATAGATTTTTATAATAGTGCTAATAAAACTGTTTTTGAAGAAAGGAGTGTTGAAAGAGGAGTTCAAGCTGGAAAAAGTTGGACCCTTTGTTTATGCATTGAATTTACAACACTGGTGTGAGCACTTCAAGAGGAAACAAATATTGCAAAGAAGTTACATAGGGGGTGGTGCACCTTGCTAACACTTTAAAATTAAAAAAATTAATTAAATTAGTAATATAATAAATTATACAGTATCTTTACTTTAAATTTAATAAAAGTAGTAAGAATTAAAATTAAAATATAATTAATAATAAAGTAATTATTTTATAAAATTAAAATACGATGTCTACAAGCTATTTAACATTTAATTTATTTAAATAATCAGTTATAAATTATGGACAATTTTTTCAATGCCAAGTAAAAATTAGGAACCACACATTAAATTGATACATAAAAAATAAAACAAAATTTTTAACTAATTTATACTCCAGTAATAATATATTTAATTCAATTATGATAATTTTTAAAAATAACTTAAATTTCTTAAATAGGGTAAAAGACATAAACCCATGTACTTATACATGTTTAAAATATTTTTATGTTTAAAATACAAGAGAATGCATTAGATGCATGTTAAAATAATGAAATTTACCATTTCAGAAATAGAGAATGTTTAAATTGAAGTAAATATGAAAAAAAAAGGTACAGGCTTTAAAAAAAATGTATATATATATATATAAGTTTATGGTATTCATAGAGAATATGTAATGGTTCTTCACGATAACATTAATAAAATTATAATTATATAATATTTATGTTTGTTTTTCAGTTATTGAAATATTTTAGATATGTTTTTTTAATAGTTATATGCATATGCAGGTGTGGAAAAAAAAGAGAATCCAATTACTTTTAAGGATATATATTCAATCTCCTGTTTATTGAAAAATAGAAGTCTCAATTTATCCTTTGTGATAACTGTTGGATGAAGAAAGAATGCTTCCTTTGTCCAACTAAATGACCAAAAATTTCAAATTAGAAATTATATTAATTGAAATTCTTCAAAATCTAAATTGAAATCATGCAAAATTCGAGTGAAAGGGGAGATGTTTCCTTCTAGTTTATCAAAGTGTTAATTTCACGTTAATTAACATTAAAAATTGAAAAATTTATTGATCGAATTTAAAAATTTTCATAAAGTTAATTGATAAATATTATAAATATGTAACTTGATATTAACTCATATATATGTATTTCTAAACAATGACAACTACTCATATTTTAATTTTTTATGAATAATTTATTAATACAAATAAATATTCATACCTAAATAAAGTCCACAATTTCATACACATGATCCATTTCCTTTACTATTCACTTTAAAGGTTTATAAGTCTCGTATATAAACCTTTTCAGGGTGTATAATATAAGAAATGTGACTCGGTATGTCTTTTGTACATATTCATAAAAGAAATGAAAAAATAATTTAAGTTTGAAATGCAATTTATATATTTATATTTTGTACACAGCAAAACTAGACGTATCCTCAAATATTACGACTGCAATTGCAAACTGTGAAACTTGAAATAAGGAAGCAGCTCATAAATTTCTTACCGCCTAAGGCCCACACTACAAGAAGTATGGCCCAAAGTAAGCCCAACTATTTTCACTGATGCTGGACTGATTCTTCCTGCACCTCCATGGTGACTTTCTGCACCTCCATAATTCTAACATATTCCCATTATAGCCTTGAGAAAAGGATAAAAATAGCCTTCATTAATGGTAACTGCGATTCATATTTTTTTTTTCACTTTGCAGGTTGCACAAACCGCAATACAATTAAAAAATAAATACATTGTAGATTGTACAACCCGCAATTATATTTTCTGCACCTTTTACATTATGGGTTGTACAATCCGCAATATAAAACTTTTTTTAAATACATTGCTAGTTGTACAACCCGCAATATAATTTTTTTTAAATACATTGCGGGTTGTGCAACCTGCAAAGTGAAAAAAAAAATTCCCAGTTATCATCAATGAAGGCTATTTTTGTCTTTTTTTAAGGTTAAAATGAGAATATGTTAAAATTATGGAGGTGCAGGAAGTCAATATGAAGGTGCAGGAAGAATCACTCCAAATAATAATGCGATGTCCAATTCCATAGTTGACTACCATGATGCAGGTGCAAATAGTAATTTACACGTTTAATATAGGGTAATCTTACTAGAATAATCAATTTTATTATCTGTTTGGGTTTTCAAAATATTTTTTACGAAAATACTTTTTTAAGTGAACCAGTTTCTATGTTCGTTTTAATATATTTTGGAAACTATTTTTAACAAATTCTTCCTCCACCCCCATACCCTCTTCCTGCACTCCCATATAATTTTTTTATTCCATAGTTGCCCTTCATGAAATTTCATAAATACCCCTATCTTAATAAAACTCATCCCCTTTCCAACCGGATGACCAAGCCATCCGGTTCTCATTTTTTAAAAAAAATACAAATCGGACGACCTCATCCGGTTCTCAACCTAACAGATCGAAAAATCTTCCGTTCGTTATTCAAAATCTTTCAATTAATCCTTCATAAAAGCATTAGGTAACCAATTTGTGATGTTTATTAGCAATTAGTAGGTGATATTGATGATTAGAGTAGTTGATTTGGAATTTGGGGGGCTGTCGATAGCGAATTTGAGGATTTTCCGATCTGCTAGGTTGAGAACCGGATGATGTCGTCCGGTTTGTATTTTTTTAAAAAAATGAGAACCGGATGCACCTCCATCCGGTTCACAATTTCAAAAAATAATGAGGGTATTTATGTTATTTCATGAAAGGCAGTCGTGGAATAAAAAAATTATATGGGGGTGCAGGAAGAGGGTATGGGGATGGAGGAAGAATTTGTCCTATTTTTTGTAATGAAATTGTTTTACATTAGAGAAACTAGTTTCTATGAATGTAATACAACATAATTATATATAGAAACTAGTTTCTTCAAATTTTTGCAGGAAAATTAGAGGGTGTGAAAGTGAGTGGTAAAAGGGATCTTTTTGGAATGTAAAGAAAATTCAAATATTAGTGTGTGAAGAGCAAAACTGGGCCTTTGACTTAAACTCAGCGCAACAGAAGCACTGGACACCATCATATGATTCAGACAAATTCTTTCTCCACCCCCATACCTTCTTCCTGCACCCCCATATAATTTTTTTATTCCACGAGTGCCCTTCATGAAATTACATAAATATCCTCATTATTTTTTGAAATTGTGAACCGGATGGAGGTGCATCCGGTTCTCATTTTCAAAAAATGTAAACCGGATGGCTTGGTCATCCGGTTGGGAAGGGGATGGGTTTTATTAAAATAGGGGTATTTATGTAATTTCATGAAAGACAACTATGGAATAAAAAAATTATATGAGGGTGCAGGAAGAAGGTATGGGGGTGGAGGAAGAATTTGTCTATGATTCGAAACCAAGACCCAAAGACAAAAGCTCATTAAAAACCTGAAAAAATTTGAAGAGGGGCTTTTTTCTATATTATTAACTCATAGTTAACCCAATCCATTGAAAAAAAAAAAAAAAAAAACACACACAAGTACGCTCTTTTATTAGTAAAAAATAATAACCAATGTATGCTCCAAAATATTTCAGCAAAACTACATTAAATATGTTTGTGAATAATTCTTTTTAAATTATTAATATACTTGATAACAATTCCGAATTGATCGCAACACGAACGTAACTCTGTGTGTATTATTTGAAAGATATTATCTCATAACACCAGTTGACATTTATATTTTGAATACTCCAAATTTAATCACAAAATTTTGAAATACATATTACTCATTAAATTTACGAATTTTATCGCTTTGAAAAAACTTTCATCATGTTAGAAATTATTAAAAAAATTAAGAATAGTATCATGCTTCTAGTACTTCTATATTAATACTATTTCTTTTGCTCTATATTTTACATTGAGATGAAGAGTTGTCTTTCTTTTTATTTATTTATGTATTATCAAAACAATTACTTATATATAATATAATATTAATTTGTTTAATTTTATATTGGAGTGCTCTAAAATTAATATGCATAATCAATATTAATTAATCTTATCAAAAAATTATTATATAGCTGTAATATTTCCATCAAATTCAATAACATCAAATGATACCCATAATTGAATAATTTCAGCATAATGTCAATATTAGTGTGCTTATAATAAATGCATTAAGTTATACCTAGTGCAATTTAGGAATTATAAGTTCGAGTTTCATTATAATAATAAATGCATTGAACATATAATGATGTGATCTAAATAAAAATAATTTTTTTTTTTATTTTTAGTCTAATAAGAACAAGTAACTTATTTATAATATAATTATGTTTTGTTTGGATGTAAAGTAAAGAAAGAAAATTATTTATATAATCTCTTAGATTAATGTAGTCTCTATATATTTTTCACATCTCAAGTTTTGAGTCATTTATTTTTTATTTACTTATTCTAAAGTGACGCTTTTTAACTTATCTCTTATATATTATCTTGAAGTTAATCAAAGTTTTAGAAATAAAGAATTTTCTCTATTAATATGTTTTATCTTGTGAATTAAGTCATAGTGATGATTTTTTACACTTATTTAACTCATGGAGTTGTATTATACAAAGTTCTTTCTAATTTTTAGCATTCTTGATTCTTATTTTGTTAAACATATCACATATGAAGAGTCACCAGCTTGATTATTTTCTATAATTAAGTAATGCAAGTTACTTTTTTTTTTTAACTTTCATAAAACAGTTCAAGGTTACATAACAAGTATTATTCCTATATTCTAACCAAAAGTTCTTTCTAAATTTTGAGTAGAAAGTCTTACTGGTCCAAACAAACATTTCCTTGACTTCCCATCACATAATATCAACCTATATTAAATACAAGCATCTAACTACACATCAAGTCATAACATCAAATTATATTAAAAAAAAACATTCAATTACATTAGACAAAGACTCATAGCATAATATATACTATGAATAAACACCAAATTATATTATGGATCAAGTCATAATATTAAGCTATAATTAAACATAAACAAAATCAATACATAATTTAAAGATTACCCTATATTATTGTCAATTATAATAAGTTTAGTTATAATCATTCTATATTTAGAATATCAAAATCAATTATTTTCATGATACTTGACTTTTTATTTTAACAAGTTCATTTCTTATTCCTATTGATGAGAAACTTAGCTATTAATATTTTGTTAAATTTATACTTGGTAAGAAACTACATATTGAATGTTCAAATCTTTAACTTAATTTTGTCATCAAACTTGGTTTTTCAGCATGCTTTAGGAATTGATATTTAAACTTTTTCAGATTTTTTTATTATACATTACTCAACTCATATAGATTTTTTTTATTAAATTTGTTCACTAAAGTCATATGATATTCTAAGACAATTTATGGAAAATAAAATACAACCATTCTAATGGTCTTGTCATTTCAAAATTGGAAAAAACTTATTAATATTTTCACATTATCTATAATAAAGATTACTCATAAATGGCTCGCAATCAATAATTGTAATGCAAAATTCCGAAGCTCGGCTATAAATATTAATATTAACATTTTCAGAACACTTTAAGGGTAAATATTTACTAAACTCAAGCATAACACCAAGCTAAACAATACAAATACTGCTAAAATTGTTTAAAAGTCTTTGATCCTCCTTAAAAGTCAAATAACTAGTTATTATAATTGTCCACGTGCTTAATTTATATTCTACTCAAATTTTGAGCTTGATAATTTAGTACCTACTTGTATGTTCAGATTTTATCTTATAATTTGTTATTATGTTGTACATTAAAATAATAAGTTATTATACTACAAGCAATAATACAATTAAAAAAAAATATGGCCATTGTCCCTAATATACATTTATTAGTTACGTCATCTTCAGTTGATGTAACTTAACATATTATTTTTTATTTCAATGTACTGCTTAATTAGAATAATCTAATGTACTGCTTAACATATTAATGTACTTCTTAATTAACTTGGATTCAAAGAGATAAAACAATATCTTAAATAAAAAAAGATACAGGTCCAAAAACCTTCTATTTTTTATAACAACTTCTCACCCTATATAATGAATCATTTATCTTAAAAAAATTGGGTGAGCAAACATTAATGATTTTACATTAAGTATTTAACCTGTCTATTCATACACGAACCATTTAGACATAAAAGTCAACTTTTTGAGAAAAATTAACTCAATAAAAACCAAATCCATCTAAGAAGTTGACATGTTGCTGGAGCTGTCGGAAGAAGCAAGATAAAATGTTGTGTGACCTATGACTATTCCACATATACATTCAATGAGAATTTTGATGGATGATAAAGATGTGAGAAAGATGGAAGAGAATGACGAAAGAAAAAAGGACCCTCCAGGCTCTTATTATTTTTTATTATCACATGATTCACATCAAATATCATAAAATTTTTAGTCTCTAAAACATAGTTTGTTTATTTTCTATGGTACGAAAATATGTTAAATTTAACATTGGTAAAATTAATTCTTAAAATTGTATGAAACAAGGATAAAACCAAGAATATAAAATATGAATTGAAGAGAATGCATGAGAGTAGGACCATGGCTCTTTAACTATATTTCTAACATTTTCTTTTCTTCGTCTTGTACATATTGCAGCCATTGGTTTCTCTTTTACTGCTTTCACAACCGTAGCAAGAAAAGAGAAGGTTGAAGACAAATGGTTAGTTCTCTCTCCATGTCAAACGGATCAACGTTTTGACTTGTTTCATTGAAAATGGGTCACACAAATCCAATCAATTGACTTAAACAATTACTACCTCTTTTTTTCCTTAATTATTGTAATTAATTTTATCACCTACTGTAATGTAACTATCCTCACTAAACTATTTACATTAATTAGTATTGGCGTGGAGCTTGATTAAGTTAGTATTTTAGTCATTTTACGTCCGTGATGGGTGCAGGTAAAAAATATGGGGTGCAGGAAGTTTTTACCCTCAATTTTTTTTGCTAAATCAGTATCCATGGACTTAGAAGACCCAACATATGAACGAGTTAAGCCCGTCAAATTTTGGTCTCAACAGAAAAAAGAAAAAAACCTTTGAAGATGTTTAAATGATTTTGGAGTTGTTGGAACATTAAATTAAAGAAACAGACAGAAGAATTTTGAATGATGGTCTTAAAAGGCATGTGAACTTTATCTTGACAAGTGATTAATGAACAAAAACAAGTTGTGGAAGCATGTGAAATGGAACTCTTAGTCAAGATCATAATTTTTGGTGCAGGGAGTAACATAGCACCATTTATGTTCATTCATGTTCTTAGGATAACTAACATGGCTTGCGGAGAAACGTGTGGGACCTAATCTTAGGTACTTTATTCCATTTTGATTCCAAATGACAGTGCCAAAACCTTAGCTTTTGGTTTTTGTTTAGACAATGATGTCAATTCTAATCACTCTAATAATCTTCACACAGATTCTTTTGGTTACCCTTCAACCCCTGTGGTTATGATGGAAACTCAATAATCAGATTTCACCTGCATTCATTTTCATGCATTTTCCTTTTTGTTTTTCACATTTTTCCATTTGCTAAAACAAATACTACAAAAGTGTATGAGGTATATCGTCCCTACAGATCCCATTGCATAAGAAAACATCCCTTTTGGATTTTTCGATTGTTCTTTGTTCATAGTTTAGAACCCACACGATGGGGACACGTGGCAATATCTAAGGAACACTCACACACCACAAAATACCAATTCAAATTCCTCACATGCCAAGCCATGGATCCGGTACCAACAATACGACAATTATGTATACACATTATTGAATGAGTTAAAAATTTTGCATTTATAAGTAATGGTATTTCTCCTTCTTGATTAGTTATGAACAGATTTTTAATCAAGCAAATATGTCATCAAATCACTTGGCAGTTTCTAACAATTAAATGATCGTGTTAGTGCAATTCTATTTAAACAACCAAAATTTAGTTTAGTGGAGATAGATTTGAATGAATAGTTGTATGATGTTTTGAGGAGAAACGTCATCACCAAATGTAGAAAAAAAAAAAGAAAAGTATATTTATTTAGTCAAGTTTTTAATACGTCAACTTATAATAATTAATCTGGGTTAATTTTTTCCAATCCCAAACAGTAAGATGCAAACTTTTTCGCAACAGAGGAAAGGACAACAAGGAAAACACAAGCTTAGATAATATGAAAGAAGGAAAGAAAGAAAAAGGAATAATGCTAATAAGTGGAAAAAACGAAGAGATAAATAAGACTTTTTTTTGCAAAAAGAGAGAAAGCCGTAATAAGTAGAATGAGACATTTTTCAAAAGAAATTAAATAATTACTATTTTTTTGTTGATTTAGATGATAATTGTAAATAAAGAAGCAAGTGGATTATTAAAGTGCAATTAAAAATAAAAATGAATAATAATAATAATGTAATGAGTTGAATATTAACTTTAGTTAAATGGGTGACCATCGTGCATGTTAACTAACCACCGCCTGGGATTCCAAAGATCTATAAAACATGATATGATTGGAGACGGAATTGACGACCCACCTAAAGACTTTAATAGAAAAGGGTTTTCTCTAAGTGACCCATTTTTCTTATTTTTTATTTTTTACTTTTTTTCTGCCTACAAAAATTATATGAGTTAGTGGACCCCACACGGTTTAAACAAAGTTGGCACCCATGATTCTCTAGGATTCTTCCGACATGTGTTACCCGTCAAGACCCCACTCATGCTAAACTTAACCACTTCCCCTTTTATGGATCATTCATCTCTTCAAACTTCATCCAAAGCAATCTTCCATATTCATCCACCTTCAACCTCATGCAATTTTTCCTTTATTTTTTTATATTATTGTCACTTCAATGTTCATAGAGAATATTTTCATTGAGATTTGGGAATTGATTAAGAACGGGGTATGGTTTAGGTGTATGAATGTATGAGTATGAGAGTTAAAAGTGGAGGAGTCAAAAGGTCTAGAATGTGGGTTTATCCAACCACACTTTTCATACTATAACTGCCCCAAAAGAAATTCGTTAATTCTTTTGTGTTTTCTCTTGTAATTAACTTTTGGGATCACTTTGATGTGTAGAGCGCCAAAGAACTCTTCAACTGCTAAACATTCCTTGTTAAGGATCGTCTTTTTCTTTCTTTTGTTACCATCACAGGTTATTAAAGCGATTCTCTTTGTATCCTTAACCTAAGCATGTATGAAAATCTGTCCTTCATCTCAAGACAATACCAAACTTTCTCTATTCTAAATAAATTCAAAATACCTAAAATAATCATTGTTAGAAATTAATAACATCATTTATTCTAATTATATTATCTACTATAAGTTCACTTTTGAGTTTCTTTTATGTTCTGTTTTTATCTTAGTGTGCCCGTGTTTTGATATGTTAATAGAGACAATTTTGATCATGTAATAATAATAAATTGGATGTGTTATAAGAGAGAATGAAGTTCAATATATATGTTATTGATATTCGTTAGAATGTTACCATGTATTAGAGACAAATCTATGAAATAAAAAAAAACATATATAATTACATTAATTTTATATTAACAATGTTTCTTTTATGAAAACACATGGTATTACTTATCATAGCTTTTTGACCTCGTCTACATTAATTTTATGATAGGTTATGCTTATTTCTTGAAAACAAGTCATGTTGTCTGTTTTACACTTCTATTTTATAATTTTTTACCAGGACTACATTAATTCATTTTAACAAATTTACCATCACGTCCATTTCAAAAATTAACACACATTTCTAGTTATTACCATGATAGTTTGATCAATTGAAAGTTTTATTATAATTCGTATAAGAATGAGTGCGGTAGTAAAAAGTGCCCATTAGTGAAATATTTAGAGATTTTTTAATAAACTCTTTCTTGTTTAAATTCATTAAATAGTTTTTAGATAGATAAACTTGGTGGTTAATACGTTAATTATTGTTAGCAAAAAAATTCTAACTTACCATTTGTCCCTCTCCCCTCTCGTTCTTACTAGGAACTTAGCAAGTTAATTTTATATCCCTAAAGTCATCAATTCATTAATTAGTGTTTTAGTACTAGTTAGTATTCGCCTTATTTAAATGTAGTAGAATAATTTAAAGTTCCACCAAACTCTCAATATAAAGAAATACAAGTGACCCTTGGAGTGTGGAAGAATGTGGATGACAAGTAATCCAATAATAAATCCACAAAAAACTCTCAAAAGTATCTTAAATTCATTTAAGGATATAAAACCAAATACTAAGGTAATATTTGTCCAAAGTCAAAATTTGTCATGTGTATTTTGATGTAGGATCTCAACCTAACAATCATAATTAATTTGTAAAATTGATATATTATTTTATTTTATTCTTGTAAATTTTAAAAATGTTTTTTTGATCCTAAATGAACACTTAATATCAAAAGGCATCTAAAGTTCACATAAACGATAATTTTGTATTCAAAAAATGTTTGACACTATCACGTTAGTACTTTAAAGCATAATAATTATTTAAAATTTCTGAATATAAAAAAATTACCTTATTTTATTATTTTATGAAAAGTGAATGTGACAGGCTTAAGTAAAAACTACATTTATTTTACTCTTTAATATGTTATTTTTAAATTTAGTTATCGAGTTTAATTATTTATTATTATTTTAATTTCTACAATATTTTCAATTTTTAGTCTTACATTGCACCTAAATTAATAATAAATATATTATCATCTTTCCCATTTAATTTCTTATTACCTTTTTTTGAATTTTCTACAATATTGAATTTGAAGTACCTTTTTATATTATTGTTATTTTAATTTTTTAAATGACTATATCTTCTTCAACTGAAGTTAAAATTAAAAAATATTATAATAAATCTTAAACTTATATCTTACGTAGATAAATAATAGTTTATACGATGCATATTTGATTACATAAATATTAAATTAATTTATGAATAATTAAATATAATAATAGTTATTAACTAAATTCAAGATATCACTATTATAATATTTTAAACATTTTTTTATCTGAATCAAATTATTAACTTATATGTTATTATTATGTATAAAACTTTTAGATTTTTTTTTTAAATTTGATCGTGCGAGTATTTAAATTTTAAATGATGAATGAATAATATAAAAATCAAGACAATTAATAAAATATGTGAAATAATTTGCTAATAATTTATATTTAATATAAAATTTAAAAAATAAATTTTATTTTTAAACTATCACATTTAATAATTGATGTACGCAACATTAAATGTAATGTAAACAAGACACTATATCATATAAGTATACAAGTAAGTATACACATTAACTCTAATGTATATTTCTTAAATTTGACGTCAGAACTAAATATAATTCTTTTGTCAGATCCAAAAATTCTGTAATAATGGTACTGTTTTCAAAGAGTAGAATAACATCATTATACATTTTAAGATGATTTTGGTGGTTGTAATGTATATTTTTTTTTCTCCTTGTCAAAAGGCAAAATAACTAACAGGTGGAGTAAATATCACTCCTAAGACATTGATGCCTAAACAAATAATAAATCACTTGACTCTCACGTGTTCCTGTCTTTGCAATG
>Ga0209489_105318_pt1 | contig 22482 bp, 14 predicted proteins | sample SiratrowhiteBW_FD_187527 | JGI IMG/M metagenome (GOLD analysis project Ga0209489, IMG submission 187527) | Root nodule microbial communities of legume samples collected from California, USA - Siratro white BW (SPAdes) (version 2) | ecosystem: Host-associated > Plants > Roots > Nodule | place...
TTTATATATATATATATATATATATATATATATATATATATATATATATATATGTCAAACACAATATCAAACACACAAGAAAAGCTAAATATTTTAAAAAAAATTAAATCTAAAAATAAATGTGGAAGCATAAACAAAGTAATCAATTACAAGTTCTTTAAAATTAATTAACATGTCCAAAAAATGAAAGTTCTATTAGTTAATCTATCACTATATAACTTCTCTTATTCTATTTATCTTCATTTGTAATATCATTCTCTCTCCTCACCAAGTTTATTTACGGAATTATTAAGTAAATACCGACAACAAAAATAAAGATAAGTCCACATTCAAGTCCAATAAATATAAATAATTATAAAAAAATCATTATTAATTTATCAATCTTCAGAAAACCAAGATTATAGGAAAAATCTTATGCTAAAGTTTATCCATTTGTCAGTTTCACATATCGTTCACATAGTACTTCTCAAATTAGAGTTGCACACGACATATTTTTTTATCTTATAGAAATATGAACTCTTTTTAATAATAAAATTTTCATACTCAAAATATCAGCTCCCAAAATTTTCATATATAATTTAATATATTTTAACCATTACAATTTCATATATATTAATCACAATGATTTAATATCTAATAATCATAACAATTTAATATATATATATAACTATAGCATTTTAATATATATTAACCACAAAAATTTAATATGTTAACTATAAAAAAATAATATATTAACCATAATAATTTAATATACTTATTACAACAATTCTTCTAAGTGAATGTTTCATCTATTCTATTTTTTTAAGTGTCTTATTAGACTTAAAGAGAACAAAACATATTGTTGTATTATCTATCAAATAAAACACTACATCTTACATGATCTATTGTTTTTATAAAACTATTATCTTGCAGATGAAGTATGGTCATGTTTTACACTTAGTTATTTTTAACACTTCATTAAAATTTTAGGATATTCCTGTATTTGACAACCTTTCCCTTTTTTATGGTGCTTAAAACACTCTATTAAAACATGATATTAAACATGTTTAACAGATCAAATTTTCACTCCATTCAAACTTATAAAATGTATAAATTAAAGCACAAGTTTGATGTGTTGTCAAATTTTTAGATTTAAGTGTTGTATTTTCATTAGTTAGATTATATGTAGTTGATATAGTCCTTTTACTTTGTGTTACAAATACAATACATATATCTCATTAGAGATTACATGTATCAGAGCATAAGAATAAGCTTTTCATTTTACAGTACTTAAAAGCCTATTGTTTTGCTCAATCATAAACGTTAGACTTTATAACTTAGTTTGTTATAATAACACATAAGTATAAACAACTATATGTAAACTTTACAAACTGAAGGCTCCCCTTGAGCTTGTGGGCTCTTTCTCACTTTATGTATCTCTTTTGTCTGCATTTTTTTCCATTGCACTTGATCATTTATTTTTCAAAACTCCTCCTTGACAAGTTTCTCCCCTTTGTAAGAAGCATCAATAAAAGGGTGGACACCTTAATTATCCTCCTCCATTTTCTCATCATTTAAGGAGAGTTCTATTTTAACAAATGAGGATATGGATCTAAGTCCCACCACAAATTCTGCCCTGACTTTTTTAATGGCTTGGTAACAAGCATCTAGTGCTAATTAAAGTAAGTCAGTAACTATTTCCAAAGCAACTTTAAGGTTTAGTTGTTGATTCAGAGGAATAAAAGTTTGGCATGATGGCTCTAGGTTAAAAATAATAGAGCATGTGGGCAAGATCAAATAGAAGGTTCTTTTTTGTTTGAAAGGCATAAAAATACATTCTTTATACTTTGTTAAGTTGAGCTTTAGAGTGAGGGTATAAATATCCACATATGGAATGCAAAGTAGAGCTTGAGGATGAGAGTGAGGTTTTTCTTTTGGCAAGATCTCTGATGTATTTGAAAATAATGCATAGAACCATTGCATTCGTTTGAGAACACGAGTAGACCGATTTTTCTCTTCTTTTTCTAGTATAATCTATATTCATTGCCTTGTTGGTATGATTGGGGTATCCTTGGGCAATCTATAAGGTGCAACATCTTCTTCATCAATTCCAGTCTTTTCTTTTCCCTTATACATGGAAAAAGGCATAAATGTGTGTTGCTTGTCCAGTTTTAGGAATAATATAGTATTCAGAGTAATGTTGGATGTATAGAGTCATAAGTGACAGTTTGACCAAAGGCATGATTAATGTACAACTTGATGGCACCGTATCATTAATCGCACGTTCATGCAATAGTACTCGGAATGTCAATTTTGAGATAAAAAATTTTGAAGTTATGTAAGTAGAATAAAAGAGAACTACAAATCCAACAAACCATATGTCCATTTTGAAGTCGTAGAAATGCAGAATTCAATGCAAGTAGAATCAACCAAAAATAATATCACTACCTACTTTGATTTAGATCATATCATGTTATGTTCTTCATCAATGGCAAAATCATTATTGAGGATCAACTCATGAAATCAAGATCAAACAAGCCAAATTGACTTTTGTACCGATTGTTTTACGCTTCAAATTTGTTCTTTTTTTCTCTAATCTCAATTTTACACTTTGTGACTATAATTTGCGTTTATTATTTTGGAAATTAAACTAGGAATCTATTGAATCTTGATTTGATACTTATATATGAATTAGATTGAATGATGTTTTGATTTTATTTATGTAATTGGTTTTTATTAATTAATTGAATCTATTAATTTTTCAAACTTGGATTTAAATCTTAAAGAATTTTGATAAAAATAATCGTTTGGTTCTTGAACACGTGAATTGACCTTTTATCTTCTCTTGATTTTCATTTTTTATTTGTGTTTGCATTTTCATTTTGATTTAATTTATGTTTTACGTTTTTCAATCCTTAAATCTCTAATTTTAATTTGTACAGGGAGAATTTAAAGATTGAATATATATTGTGTCCTCTGATAATCAACTTAGGTTGTTCTTTATATTGCAAATTTTAGAGAAAACTTAGAACCTCTAATTTCAAGAACAAATTGAATTATTTCATTTATATGACAAAATGACACTTAGAACACTAACCCCTCCTCTTTCCTATGTAGATATGTTCGTATAACAAGGCAATAAAAAGGATGGTCACAACCCTACAACAATAGAGTGCCACTATGGCACAACATCATTAGACTTCTTTTCACCAGCTAGAGAATGCCAAAATGATAACTAACGTATCATAGGCTCAACTTGATTTTGGAAAGCTCCATAAGACACAACTCCTCTAAGTTTAATGGTAAGATTAATTCAGATAAAGCATATCAATAGGTAAGGTACATTGAGAGGATCTTTAAAGCCACTCGATGTCCTATATTGAGGAACTTATCATATGTCCTCTATATGTTAATTGAAGAAGGTGGGTTTTGTGAATGGTATGAAATAGATGATGGAAAGCAAAGGAAAAGTTGTCAAGTATGCCAAGGAGATTGAATTCATGCAGTTTGAATAGGAAAATCTTATAGTGAGTGATAAAGTATGCTACTAAGTTTAAACACCTAGCTAGATATTATATCCAAGTCATGACTAAGACTTATAGGTGCAAAAAGTTTTAATATGGTTTGAAGCAAAAGCTGAAGAAGGTAATAATTCTTATGTCCATTAGATAATTTGCCACTTTAATGAAAAAAAAAAAAGGTGATGGAAAGTTTGAAAAATAGTGGCAAAGTTATTAAACCACATATGGGAGGACCCTCTATAAAATAAAAACTAAACATAGAGATCGAAAGAAGCCTCGTTCCAAACCTTAGTCTTATAAAGGTATAGGATCTCAATCACAATCAAATATCAAGTGTTATAAATGTGGTGGGTTGTATTTTGTTAGATTTTGTCCATAGCTAGTTTCAAATGTGACAAGCAATAAATGTCACAAGTTTGGTCATGCAAAGCATGCTCAGTTGACAGTAACCACTTTGGTGGGATGCAATAGACATAACAGGACAACAATCAAAAGTCTAGGACAACTAACAAGGTGTTTGATATCAGTGGAGTTGAGGCTACACAATCTAACAACTTGGTTAAAGGTATGTGATATATAACAAAAGCACAATTATTATTTTTGTTTGACTATGGAACACAAATCTTTTTATAAGTGTTGAAAAACTCAAGTTGTCTATTTCTGAGTTAAAGTTTGATTTGTAGGTGTTTACACCAACTTATGGTGTTATAGTAACATCCTTTATGTCTGTGAAATGTTTAGTGATGGTGGTTGATCAAAGGTATAAGATCAATTTTATTTGTATGCCTTTGAAAGGTCTAAAAGTCATAATCTATATGGAGTAGTCATTTTCTAATCATATCCTTGTAGATTATGGCAAAAGAAGTTGATCTTTCCTGATTAAGAGGGAATGAAAGTCATCTCACCTAGAAAGTTGGAAATGACATATGTTAATATCAAAAGTTATACAAAGCAATTTTCTTATATTTAGTTTAGGTTTTAATAGTTTAGCACTTACGAGTAAAATTCAAATCATAAAGTTATAAAAAAAAATCAAATGCAAGTAAACCTAGTTTTTCACATGAATATTTACAACCTTTAACCACCTTTAAGAATTACTAATGCATAATTGACTCCATTTAACCATAACTAAATCTTATTTATTAATATCTCAAGTTTAAATAAAGTTTCTAATTTATCTATCCATCTCTTTAAGATCACTTATAAATTTGGAAACTATAAAAAAAAGAATATGATTGAATTTATGATTTAAATTCTATTCACCGTACTAAAAGTTTTGTATTTTAAGAAATAAACTTGTAACAACAATAGAATTAAATTTGTATAATCTAATTGAAATTATATTTTTTTATAATTTAAAAAAAATAAATTAAAAGCTAATCTTTAAAAAAATTCTACAGAATTTTAGGGAAAAGATTATATTAAAACATAATTTATATTATATTTTAATATTATTTAGTTTATTTTCTTATATGTATCAACTATTGGATGTTATTATAGTTTGTTTATTTTTTTTTTATCTTATTTCATTATATATTTTCTTATTATATCATATTATGTTATGTTTATCAAACAAATCATTAAAATTGTACTTTTAAATTGACTGTTTTTATTTAAAATATAGAAATAATTTTATAAGAAATTTGAATTAAAAAATATTTAAATATTTAATTTTTGAATATATTCATTTTGTTAACATGGTTTTCTCCACCATAATTTTTATTAATTATCTTATAATTAGAGAAAAAGTGTGGATTGTTACAACAACAATGAAGAATTTAGGACTTTAGAAGTTAACTCATCCTACGAAGTATAGATGATTCCAAATATTCTATTAGAATTTCTTAGAATTTCTTTTGAAATAAGCTGTCCTTATACCATCCAGAATATGACACCTATCAAATAGAACTTTCTAGTTATGCTTACGTGGGATTCTCTTTATTTGTAGTCAATGCAAATTGATTTAATTTTCTCATTTCAACCTTACTTTTCACTTTGTAGAATTAGATGTGGACACATAGCATTAGCCTCTGCAATCTATGTCTAGACCTACTTTTTTATTGGTAGCAAAAAGTTAAAAAGATTCAAACCCATCATATTAACAATTTTAACATCTATTTGCATTTTTTTTTCAATTTATTCATCTCTATCTCTATCTAGCCATTTATTTATCAACTTTTTCTAAAGATTAATTTTCATTAGAAAATATATATATATATATATATATATATATATATATATTTGAATAAGTAAAAAAATTATTTTGATAAATTTCTTTATCATTTTTTAGAACGAGCCAGCAAAACATATAAAAAAATCAAATTAGTTTCATAAATTCTTCTAAACAGTTTCTTAATCATTTATATTCTATTATATTAAAAATCATTTTTCAAATGTTTTTTGTGCTAAAAATGTTAAGGAATAAGTTTATCTAACATTATTATATGGGTATATTTAAAATCAAAATAATATCATAAATAAAATAAAACATTACATAATATATATTGCCATTAAGAAATGGTCAAATATTTTTATAGAGTACAAGTAAAGTGTAGTGAAAAAATATATTCATTATTAATAACGAACGTTTCACTTTATTTATTGAAAAATGAAAAACTTAGGTCAGTTCATGATTTGACATCTAAATATAATATTTAGTGAATATTTATGTTTAGTCAAAAACCTTTTAACTTTTATATGCTCTATGAAATAGAGATAAAAGAAAAAAAAAAAAAAATATATATATATATATATATATATATATATATATATAAAAGAGTGGGAACAAAACAAAGTTTAGAAAATTGAGAGAAAATTAGGATACCTGAAAATTTTTTAGTTGGAAAAAATAGGTGACAAAATATCATAATTCAACAAAACATTATAAATCAAATTAACAAATAAGCTATACAAACTTATAAAAGAAGGTAATGAAATACCATTAATTGCATTTAATCTAATTACACTTCCAATTAACTTGACTTATATAGGATAGAAAAATCTCTAAAAATAGCAAATTCCTAAATAAAAGAATGCATGCATCCATTAGATTATTAATAATTATATTAAGATAAGGTATATATAACATTCAAATTTTATTATATATCCACCAATGTCATCAAATCTAATCAAGTTCTGTTAAAACTAGATTGTAAAAATAACATGAATATACAATCAATTCGTTAAGACTGAACAAATTGAATTGACCATTTATTATTATACTAAAAAATATAACTAATAATTTGAACATAAAAAGTTTATAAGTAAATTTTATAATTAAATTAAACATTAAGAGTGTGTATTCTAATATCTTCGCCAATTAAAAAATATCTCTAAAAGTATCAAATCTATCATAAATAGAATCAGACACTATAAATTCACCATGTATCATAAAATCAAAGAGACAATAGCATGTACATATTTATGCAAATTAGAAATAATGTCTAAACTATCAACTAAAGTATTATTAATTCATTCATCCAATCATAAATGATTGTTTTTATTATCACTGTTCCAAGTGCATTACAACTAAGTAAAAAGAATTTTAATACTAGCCCAAATACATGATTGAATATGATTTGGCACAGAAAGAATTTTAATACTAACTTTAAGTATGTTAACCCACTTAACATGATCAAGAATAAACTCTCATCATAATTTTAAAATACATTATTAATAACCAACATTATGAAAAAAACTTGTCTTCAAGCAACAATAACAACTTTTTGAAATAATTATTATCTATGTAAAATTTCTAAGTCATCCATCAACTAAATAAATTAATTTTCTATCACAAGTAAACCTAAAAGTTATAAAAATATATATTTTATACAATAAATTTAAGAAGCATAACTCTAGTCATGAAAAAAAAAAAGAATAATAATAAAGGACTTAAGAAAATCATCATCATGTGGCTTAATAAGTTTTTTACTAAAAACTTCTCACCAATAAAAATATAAAACGAGAAAGAGGATTTCCTTACGTAACTAAAGTAACCAACAAACTTTCCAGAAAGAAACACAACTTAGCATCATGCAAAATAATTTCAATCTATGATAAAATTGCTCACAGATACCAAATTACCTAAAGAGCTTTAACATAAAACTCCAATATAAAATATAAAAAAAACTTTAATAATATCAATCTTATTAATCAAGTTAAAAAAAATACAAAAACATAAAGTTTCTATTAAACATATTTATAGTTTCAAAATAAATTTCAAAATAATAATATATTATTGTTGTAAGCACAAAGCCACATTGTTGTAAAAAAAACCACATTGTCATAATATAAAGAAATAAATTTCTCAAATAAATGTTGGAGTTGATTTAAAATTTAAAATTTGTCATAGCAATAGAACAAACTTTATCAATTCTATATACTCCAAACTGGTTGGGAGATAAAATTGACTAAATTATAGTTATAATTAGACATAAACCACCCTTAAATACAGACTTAAATATAACAACATCATATACATCATTTTCAATTATGATCTTCAATACCTTTATGGGTTCTTTTTCTATATTACAAAAAATTAATTTCATATATAATGTTACATTGCTAGAAAAGTTGCATGTTTGAAATTTAGTGAATCCTATGTCATAGTTGTGCCAATGACTCCTTAAGTGGTACATCTTAAATTTTAATTTTCATACGTTTTAAGTTAAAGCCCCACGCCCCACATATCATACGTTTGCAATGATACAGCCCCCACACAATTTTAAAATATTTTTTCGTTATTTTACGATTATGGAGCAAATAATATCTAGTATTTTTTATTTTATTTTTTTTCAAATATTCCACGAGTAAATGTGGTTAACAAAATTAAATCATTTTTATTTTTAATTGATATTCTTTCCATTTTAAAATAATTGTAGTTTTGGTAATAAAAAAGTTAAATTAATAGTAATTTCAATATTTTTAAGAAATGTTAATTTTATATTTTTAGTTTTTTCAAAATAAATTATATTAGAGTTTTAATTTATAACAGATAAAGAATAATATACTTATCAAGAAAATAACGTTATTTTAATACATTACATCGACAACTAATATATTTATTGTTATTCTTAAAAGGAGGAAAATATTAAACTGTATTTATTTTAAAATAAAAATATATAATATTGATCAATTTTTATAATTAATTTGTGAAAAATGTTTTTAATGAAGAGTTCCTCCCTTGAAATTATAATAAATAACACTCATTGAATTTTTGGTTTTACAAAAACATTTACAACTTTCATATTTTTTAAAACATTAAACATATACTTACAATTTTAAAATAAACACTTACATCCCTTATATTTTAATTAATAAATTTATATTTTTAACAGAAATGATAGTCATTTTCTCTTATCTTATTGATAAAAATATGTTTCCTAAATTTTCGTTTATAAAATTTACTAATTTTCTACTTTGAAATTTTGACTTTTTATAATGTATTATTAATGTTTATTAAATATAATATTTGTAATTAAAATAAGATAACCATGAGTGTTACTTTCTAAATAATATAAAAAATGTAATTATTTTTTATTAAAATTAATATAAAATTAATGAAAAACATGAATTAGCATAATTTTGTTAAAGAAAAAGAGTATGATTGACCCACAGCAGCGTCAAAACCCGAAAAATTGGGTCAACGAATGAGGCAGAAGAGCGTAGTGGAGGTGGGTGACCGGGAGAAGCGGTGGGGAGAAGGAGAAAGCGACACGTCACATGGTCCCAAAGTGAGGGTCATGATGGAGGTGGGACCACATGCCAAGTTGCGCTTATTTCCTTTAAATGGAAAAGGAAAAGGGTCTGAAAAGAAAAGGACATGCAAAAGGACTGGTGTACGTGGGAATGCCACGTGTGTGACAGGCACAGGGTGCCACGTGGCGCTTCGGGTGAGGGCGAGAGTTCTGTGCCACCGCACATCAATCAACTACAGCTGAGAGCGACCCTTCGGTGTCCCTTTGAGCCATTCTCATTACGTCATCGTGTGCACGTGTCATCCTTACCTCACGTTTTCGAACAAACTAAAACTTTCCTAGTTTCTTCTTTTTAGTCTAATGGAGTTAGTTTGTTTTTATTGGAAAAAAAAAAAGAGAGAAAGTTTCATTGTGTGGTGTTGTAAAAAAAAAATCTATTTAGTCGTTTTGTTATTTGGATGTATCAACAAAAAGGGGATAAAAAAATAGAGCGTGGGACAAAAAAAAAAAAAACTCCATTCAAAGTAAATTCAAATTAACGTAATCGAACATGAAAAAAAAACTATATTTAAAATTATATAAGTTTTTTATAATTAATTTTTTGTAGCTTTATATCTCATTACATCTTTCATTTTTTAATTAAATAATACTCCACTCTCTTACATTATTTTATTGTTTTTTAAGGTAGAGGTATCTATGTAACAATAATTATAACATTAAAGATGGAATTGGTCTATAATTTATTATATGGGGAAGAATTTATTTTAATTAGAAGAATATAAGTTTACATTAAAATTTTGTGTTTACTTTTTGGTGTATACTGTTTACAATAATAAAACTCGTTTATTTTGTTATTGATTTGAATAGAAATACAATAAGAGAAATGTGGAGAGGACGATTTTGGGATACCTCCTCTAGTGAGAAAAAAAAAAAAAAACAAAGAAAGTCAATTGTATAATGCGAGTTTTAAATATTTAATTTTGTTTTTTCCATTTCATTATGCATTTTTACGTGTTTTGATTTTTCTAAATTCTAAAGCTTATGCATAGTATGATAAAGATTATTTTTGCACGAAAGAAAATCTTTAACTAAATGATGATAGTAACCTTAAAATAGTTTTAAAATTGTAATATAAACTCTTCATGGATCCTATTTGGTTGACAACCAAAGCTTCATTGTTAGTTCTTATTTCTTTTTTATAAGTATCTTATTTTTTTTTTTTATATCTGTGGTAAAATGGTTAGTTAGTGATTATGTTTGGTAGTGGTCATTTTAGTTGGTTTGTTAAGGTGTTTGTTTGTGTTGTGTTTAACGAAGTTTGGTTGCTTGGCTTTGCTAGAGTGTAAAGTTTTTGTTGTTTTGAAGTAACTAATCTTTGTTAGTATGGAGACTGATCAATTAAGAATCTGTTTGTTGGATGCACACGTAATGTTCATAAAATCCTTGGATCGTGGTTGATGATTTGCAAAAAGTTATGTGAATGACGCCATTTATGTTGGTGTAGAAGGCATCAACAACCAATGTAAGCGATTACGATTCAAAATGAAACACACAAGCAATTACGCAATATTCTATCATTTATTTTATTTCCTGGACTTCTAGATCTCTTTCTTCATAGTGTTTTTCATTCTCTTCTAATCAAATAAGGTAATTTACTGCAACTTATCATTCTCATACTCAACTAATTAATTATTAACAAAATCCTAATAAAATCAATACATAAACAAGGTTTAAGCTTACAAAGAGTAAAAATAAGATACAAAATATGCCAAAAATAATTATTATCAAATGAGATATTTTTAAACCTTAAATATAACTTAACATACAACAATAAGTAATATACACTTAGAATTTGATCAACAACTAAAAACACATTGTAGACATAAAAAAGTTAAAATTTTCTAACATCCCTCATCAATTTTTTTTTTCTCTTTCATATTCTACCAGTCCTCCATTTAGATACGATTTAAAAATTTATTCAAGAAGTACTTGGTTTATACCTTGCACAATTATATATATCACATGTGTAGTGTGTGTAATACTAAAAAAATATAAAATAATGTAATAAATTCTCAAAATTAATTAAATTATATTGAATATATAAAAATTTGAATTGAACTAGTATAAAAGTAAAAAAATCTTTATAAATCTCTCTTCTCTTATCTTCTTATATTTTTAGAATATATTTATATTTTATATTAATTATATATTCTAAATTAATTATTTCAAAAAAATTAAAATATGTTAATACATAATCAAAATTTTAAATCACCAATTCGCTCTCCTGATGTTGCTCACGATTGATAAATAAGTTTATCAGCCCTAGTTATTGATTTAAATTTTAATTAAATTATTTTTATATAAATTTAATAAGAGTGGTTGGTTAATTTGTACGGTGGTTGTAATGCCAAACTTTCATCAAAATTAAGCTAGTTTTATATAGTATAAATTATAGATACCCATGACAATTATTAATTTTAATTTAAAGAAAAATCACGGTTACATTTATTTTGAATTAAAGACATAATAAAATCATTTATTTTAAATTCATAGTAATAACATATAGTTTAAGGGCAATTGCTAGTATTGAAAGCAGTGTGGTACAGAAATGCAAGAGGTTCAGATACCAATTGCAGCATCAAAAAACCAATTTAAGCCAAGCCCACTTAACCCACCCAACTCTGAAACAATAAAAATGGGCTTTTTCTTCCTGCACCCTCACAATTTCCATCTACATTCCCATAATTTTCAAAATTACATCTTAATCTTCCTATAGGTAACTTCCAGATTATCTTTCCTAAAAATCTTCAAGAACAAGCTTTTAGGAATTCATGAAACATAATTTTTCAAAATAAGATTTCCTTTTTCAGAACAAAATTTTTAGAATAAATTATTTAAAACAAGCTTTCTAAAATGTATTTTAGAATGAATTTTTCAGAACGAACTTTCTAGAATATATGAAATGTTTATTAAATTGCATTTAAGGCAAAATGTTTATTAATACCTTCTAGAATGAGTTTTCTAAGACAATTCTTTCTTGTTTTTTTTTTCTCCTCTCAAAGAGCGTTGTAGTAATGGAGACCAAATGTGTAATTGGAGGTACAATGGGCCGTGGTGCAATTAAAGAGGGCATTATAGTCTTTTTCTCGTAGTATCGGGGTGCAGTTAATAATTATGGGACTCTAAACCAAGATCCATCACCATTACCTTTGAGTTAAAAGTTGAAGGTGAATCTCAATTAGGGTTCCGAGAAATCAAGAAAAAGAAAAAAAGAAGATATCATATCTGTTACCTCACTTGCACTCAGGCTGGGTCGTCAATCAAGCAACGTCAATCAAGCAATCCTCACCGAAAAAGAGTGTCTCGTCTACATCCGATTCGGCCACGATTGGGATGAAACCTGCATGCAAGTAATTCTCAATTTCAATTTCAATTTCAATTTCAAATTCATGTCGTGAATTTTTCAATTTCGTGAATCATAAAATTCATAATTGCATATTGTGCATTGTGATGTATTACAAATACCTTTGAATATATTACAAAATGATATTTGAATACCACCATCAAAGGGAGTTGTGAATTTTTCCAAAAAAATAAAGTGAAGAATGATGGCCCAAATGCCCCCAAGGTGCATCACAATTTATAGGTAATGTCTAAGTTCCTTGTTTAAAAGAAAAAAAATATGATTTTTGGATTATAAAAATAAAAATGTTTAGATCCTTGGATGTCTCAGGATTCATACAAAGAGAGTATGATGATCAAATTGTTAGAGTTGTATCACACACAATAGTGAAAAGGAAAAAAAATCACATGCTAGAATTTTTAAGGATAATTCAAGTAGGACTCTTATTAGTCATATTTTCAAGAATAATATTAGCAGAAATAACCTAGGAAAGATGGAATATTCGTCAACAAGAGTTTGAACAAGATTTAAGTTAGAGAAAAAAAAATCAAACTTCAATATCTTAAAGAGAGATTTTAAGAATGAAAAAAAATGAAAGAAAAAGAAAGTTTGAATAAATAATATAATAGATTGTTTGGATTAGCAAATCAAATGAAGTCTCATAAAGATACAATTAATAATAGAAGAATGGTGGATAAAATTCTTGTTAGTTTGACTCAATAATTTTGTTTTAACCACTGAGGTTTTTGAATGTTCTTAGCTAGTTCAAATACAGGTTACTCTATCTTTTTATCAATTTTTTATTTATAACTTTTCTTTCAACCATATTCAGGACCATAATTTTAATCAATTATTGTTTTAATACAGTGCAATCATATATTAATGATAGTTGTTTATAAAGAATGTAACTTGGTCAAATATTTAGGTGTTAGTTGTTGAGATACTAGATTTCAAATACAAATAATTATTTTATTAATTGATTGTTTGTTTGTACGAATGATTATTTTATTAATTGATTGTTTGGTCGTAGTTTGAAACCATAAGGCTTACGTGCTATGACAAAGCTAGTGTTGACCATTGAGTCCAAAACACACAATCCAGTGTTAGATAAGAAAATTATTATTTATATACTTCATTTTACTATACACATCCCTCCAAGCTCAAAGGGAACAAATTTAATCATATATTATTGTTAAGAAAAAAATTATGAACTTATCAACCATTTAAGGTTTGATGGTGTCATTTAGATCCTGTGAACAAAAATTGTTATATTGAGAAGTTAGTAGAAAACAAATTTTAATCTAAACTCATAATATTATTTAAAAAAGGTAAATCTACAAATACTTAAATCTTTTAGAAATGATAGATTTGATAGAGAAAAAGGAAAAACCTCATTTTGAAAAAGAAAGATATTACTACATAGAAAAAAAAGTAATAAATGATCAAACAAATGTTGCAAAATTTATAAAAAAAAAAGAAAAAAGATTATTGAAATAAAGACAAATATTATAGTTGTTGAGAATATTAAAAATTTAAGATTAATTTAGGTCCCGTTAAAAATTCTTCCCAATACAAGTTTCATAGTTATTTAAGATTAATAATATACTCACAAAACTTATCTTTAAATGTTTGAAAGTTCCTCTAAATCTTTGAAATAAACTCCACATCTTTTTAAAATCTTTGCAACACAACCAACAGCTCATGCAAGTAATTTTGTAAAAACAAAGTACGTACAAGCATTTTTTTTTTTTATCAAGAAATATCAAATTTGTTGAATAGACAACTTAGTAGGAGAGAGCTATGTTGCTCCAGACAGGGCCGGGGTAACATCAAAATACTTGTTCTTTTTTATATAATAGTTTTATTAAAAAGCTTATATTTTAAATTTAAAAAAGTTAGTTTTGTTAAAATGAATTAAATTTAACAAGTCTTTCACAAAGTGTATATATATATTTTGTCTTTTTATGTAAATATTTACAATATAGTAATAATAATGAGAATAATAATACTATAAAGAAATTTATATATAACAACTAACCAATATTCTTATAATATATAACTTGGGACTTTAAATTGAGATTTTATGATTCAAAATTCAATTGATAATACATTTTGTAAACATTTTTTAAGTTGTGTTGATATTTTTCAAATCAAAATTGTTATTTCAAATCTGGTAAATTTACACCAAAATTTATGTTATCTAAACATTCTAAACGATTATTTACTTTTTTTTAACCAATTCCATGGATCAATTACCTGATATGAGACTTCATATATTAAATAATTATCATAATTCTAAATTTATACAATAATTATTGTCTAAGTTGTGAAGTTTTTGAATAACAATATTTTAATTCACTCCTACTAAAATATCTTAGTTCCACCCCCCGAATGCTAGGAAAAACGTTACAAAAAGCACTTTATTCAACAAATATTAGTATTTTGGTTTTTTAAATATTTCATAAGTTAATATACTTAGAGAAAATTGTAACTATATCACAAAGGATTGCTTCTATAAATATTCCATTGCTAACCTAGCAATGAGGAAGTCACACTCTGAAAGTGGCAGCCATCACCAGACAATACCTTCTCTGCTTATAGCCCTATAAATAACAAAGGTTTATTTATTTTAATAATTAAATACGTGTTCTACAATTACAGAGAGTTATTGTAGGGAAAATATGACAAGAATGCTATACAAAATTAAAAAAAAATTCAGAGGATATGAGTCTAACTTTGTTCTATATTTATACGGTGAAGTGTCACTTCAAATTAAGATTTGAGTGCTAACATGGAGGGGAGAAAAAACGCCATGGAGATGAATATTTCACAAGATAGATCATACACGACACACACCATGATGTTTTATTTTATTTTCGCCAACTACATTCGTTATTCCTCAATATTAACATAATTTAGAAATTTTAAATATATTAGATATATGATTACATGTTCATTTTTCTCGTGTTAAAGATCAAGGCGATATATGGTTTAAAATTTCATGGTCAGATTAATTAAATTTGTCAGGGTGTTAAATTTTACTCTAGTGACAATTGATGTCTCTATGACCCAAATTGCAGGATTTCATTGAAATGCAACATCAAACAATCTCTTCGAATTACGTCCTCCACAATTATGGAATGATTTGTTAGATAAACCTATCAAACTAGTACCAGAAGTTGTTCAATTTTTAGAGAATAGTCAGATTGGGGGTTCATGGTAATTTTCTGAGAGCTCCTATTATACCCAAACATTCTTAAGAGTTTTGGTATGGTATAATTGGCTTTTGGTCCAATAATTGAATGATTTTGAGCACAGAAAGGGAGAGTAAGAGAGAGAAAGAATTTCTTAGTGTCAAAACCATTAAATTTTCGATGATACCGTATAATTTCTCTTTACTCATTATGAATCTACCGCATATACTTTCATAGGTACTCTTTGAAGAGAAGAGTGGCTCATATGAAGCTCCAAGATACATGTTCATTGCCATGTGATCAAACCTATGTACCTAAAGGTGGTGGTAAACTATAAACAAACGAGGCATCTGAATTCTGTAAAAGATCCCTCAACAACAACAGCAACAATTGGAAGAAAGGTTCCATGTACAACATGAACAAGATGGACAATATGTACAAGATGTACACCATGGACAAGAGAAAGAAGGGAGCCAATTGGAATTATTATTGTCTTTTGAGTTGAAAGGCACTTCAGATTCTTGTTTAATTTGGATGGCAGTAGTGTCCTTAGTCATTCCTGATTCTTGTTTATCTGATTCAAGTTGTGAAACATCCATCTTCATAGAACCCTTTTTTTCTGCTTCTTCTGCCAAACTGCAATAATTCCAAAACAGATTCAAATCAATATGCTTGTACAGTTAGAGCTCAAACTAAAAGACCTTTAAGAGAATTTCAAGACAAATCATAATGCCTCAAAGCATGTGCAGACATCAAAACAGTTAATGCGATGAAAAAAAGCATGGATAACAATAAGGTAATTAGAATGTAAAAGGAGACATGTAGTAAGAACCAAAGAACAACTTTAAGTTGTTTAACTTGATTTGTAAATAATAAATGTGACATCGGTGAAGAGGAGGAAACATACATTAGGGAGGTGTGAGGATGATGCTTTTTACGATTACGATTCCAACAGCTGGAGAATGACGAGCAACAACTCAAACACTTGCAGCTCGGCCACAAACGGCACAACGCCCAGCCACAACTATAAAAGTAGCGTTTCCGTGTTCGCTTCTTTCTGCAATGCACATAGCGGGATATTCCTCAATAATTGGATTCAGCTCTGAAGTTTTGAATATCTATAGATGAACGTCCTTGTAATTTACCATGCTAACAGTGAATATATATGCTTGTCCATAAATTAGTTGTAAAGAATGTGTACAAATATAAGAATTTCCAAATGGACATATGCATGTTTGCTTTCTCGGTCGATATTTATAACATTTTTATTGTGGTCTTCCATAGTATTTTTTGTTAGTGGGTTTGGATTGGTCTCCCATTTTGTATTTTGTATTTTCTTTTTTTAATATAGTCTGAGAATGATGTTGATGATTAATACTCGTTGAGATGCTAAGCTTTGTAGTCAGAATAGTGATGCTTTAACATTCTTACTTTCTATTAAAAAACGTACAATTCATAGAAAATAAATATGATTAAAGAATTAAAGATGAAAATGAACTCACAATGGAGGAACAGGTAAAATTCCGTTGTCACTATGAGAAAGAATAGACACATTGGACTTGGATGATTTCAAACTTTTAGTTCCAAGTGAAGTCTTTGTTTCGTTATTGTCTTCGGTGTGTCTTTCTCCTTCAAACTTGAAAGATTCATATGATGTTTTTGCTTGCAATTCCTCTACAACAACATTCTTTATGGTAGTGTCTATCTCTTCTACATCAACATTCTCTTTGGTAGTGCCTATCTCTTCTAGTATAACTGAAGGGGCTTGGTTATTTAGCTCACCAGATTTGGACAATTCTTTTGACAAGTATAATTCACTATACATAAGCGCTTTTTCTCTGGAGAAACTTGGTTGCCCTATTTGAATACTGAACAGTGATTCATTAGAAGCAATACTCCATTCTGAAGGATTAGTATTTGGTTCAAAAATTGAAGATGGAACAATAGATGCATCACAACTTCCCGATCGATCCATCACTTGGACGGGAGGACTAGCAGTTGGTGACATACCCTTTTGGATGTGGTTCAAATTGTTAACTTCATATGTTGATGTTGGAACTAGAAAGTTGTTGTCAGCGCTCTCACAGCTAGAAACATAATCTTTCCCAGATTTGTTGTACTTACATGCTTCCTCCATTGCAAAGAAATCATCTGATGATGATGCAGATGAAGAGCAAGAACTTCTCCTTCTAGCTGATGAAGATATGCTTTTAGTGCCATCGGTATGTGTGTCAGAGTATTTAGTGTTATGACTTTCAACTTTATTGATGACATATATTTGCTTTTCATCGGTATGCTTTTCTGAATCACTACTGCTTCCACTCTCACGGCTTGAATCTTTACTTCTCGGACTGTCATCGATAGTTTCTGAAAATACTTTTACTTGCTTATCTTGCATGCTATGATCAAATGTCTCTCCATCCATTTGAACACTTTCTACTTCTCTTCCCTCAGAGGATTTCGAATGCTCAGAACTTGGTTTGGGATGTTCCAAATCCATTATAAATTTTACTTTACACTTGACTTACGTTATACTATATCTCCACATTTCAGTCAGGATATTGACATGTAAACTTGAAGTACATTTCCATGTGTATTGCATGAATAAGCTCAAAAGCTCGTCTTTTCTGAAAGAACGAAGATGTTATAGAAAGGTGACAAAGAGTAAGTAAATGGTGTTTCAGGATCAATAAATACCACATGCTAAGAAATAATGAATTATATATCACGTAAAACATTGAAAATTTAGAATTTTATATATGGCCTAACAATTAGAGAAAAAAAAGACCTTGAGGATAATATATTTGTGCTGACTAGTGCTAAATTTTAATGACTTCAAAACATATAAGCATACAATATATAAGACATTTTCCCGTGCAGATCCACCTTAAGAGAAATGATTAAGAATCACACTAACAAAATACCTTGAACATCTAAAACTTAATGTGAGTTCCGAAGCTTCAAAACCTAGATGAGGTTTTAAAAATCATATATCAATCAGTCATATGACAAAATCATAATATATAAGTTACATGCAAAACATCAACTTATAAGTCTGTTTTATGAAATTGAGTTAAACATAAATTCAATCATTAAAATGAATCAGAATCATTCAAAGTTTATCTTAATAAGTTCATTGGAACTACTGTGTCATCTGCTATTGGACTCTTATTAGGTCACCCACGGATACAAACTTAAGATATCAACTCCTCAACAAGAAGGGTTGAATTGGTATGGTCAAATCATAACATATAACTGGTTCAAATCTCAATCGGTTCTATGATGTTAAGTTAAACATAAACTCATTTTCTAAGAAAGGATCCACAACGGTGATTTCAAGGTTTTTGGGTCTCGAGGGTTGCAACACAACTACATCCGTTGTACCTGCAACTTTAAGCAATATCAATGATTGCAACAAAACCACAATTAAAACCTTGAACCTCAATCTCATTATTCCAGCGTCCAATAGCAATATAAGTTTCAACAATTCAACACATTAAATTCAATAAAATTGTCATCATCCCATATCTTGCTTCATTTCTCACGTTCCACATCTCCAAAATGAAACGTGTTGAAACTCGGATACCCCTTTCCAAAATTCTACCTCCCTCCCCATTTTCACATCCATGTTGATTCATTCGTTGGTAAACAGAACAAAAATCAAACACAGAATAATCGAAAAACAAAATGCAAAAAACAAAATAACAAAAAAATTTAGAATTTACATCAAAATTTAAAAATTGTTTAAACCCTATATAAGAAATTAAACGTTTTGATTGAGTAGATGAGAGATGCACCTGAAAAATCACACGACTGAGAAAACAATTTTGTGTCTGAAACCTTCGTTTATTTGACGCTGACGATGGCAGCTAGCAACAAAAAGAAGTTGTTGAATTGGAAAGGTGGTGGCAAAGAGAAGAATGAAATTTTGATTAGAAAGCGAAATGAGAAATTAGGGTTTGCAAGAATCAGACGATGAGAGGGTTGTTGCGACAATATAGGAACTGCGTTTTGGGTTCCATTCTGTTAACAACTATTCATTTGTTTCGCGCCAAATCTCCAACTAATTGTGTTTGACAAGGGTATGTCATGTAACTTCCAGTGTAAGATATTTGTATTTTATTTTTTTAATCAATATTGTAATTAATTTAATTTATTTGCTTTTAGTTTTATGAGATATATATGGAAATGATAGACAACAGAAAAAAGGGTTTAATTTATTTTCAATCCGTGATAAAATTTAGGCAAAATATGATTTTCACCTTTTTAATGAAACTGATTTTACTCTTTTAAATTTGTAAAATTATTATTTAATTCCTTAGTTCATTAACCTTAATATTTAGGGAGAACTAAGTGTACCCAAATTTTATGTATACCTATATATATATATACATATATAATGGGTACAATAAATATTTGTTTATTTAAAAATGGATATCAACAGAGTCTGGTACTATAAGACCAAACCTAACTCACTTTTTGTCTTATAACTTAATTTTATTTGAAATTATTATATTATAAGATAATATTATGTTTAAAATATTTTTATTTGCTTCTTATTTTTGAATGATTTAATATTTTAATTTTAATATTATTTTTTGATTTCTTTTTTTATGTTACGTTTGAGGATTTTAATTGTAAAATTTTAATTTACTTTTAGTATTTGCTTTTCTAAATTAAAAGAAATGTAATTACAAGCAATGATAATTATAGAAATAATATATTTTTATTTTTATATTTATGCACACCATAATATTTTATTTTATGTATGAATATATAATCGTTAAAGGTTTTTTTTTTAGTTTTTAATTATCTATACAGTTTCTCCAATCCTTATAAATTATAAGCTTTTATATATCTGTGTTATTCATTGTTCTTAATGTGTTTGATTAATTATCCTAAGAGAAAAATGGTTTTATTTTTATATGGAATATTATATCCGAGTGGTAGAATAAAAATAAGTGGAACTTTTGTATGAAAAAAAAAAATCGTAAAAGGTTGATTCCATATGACTACATCTTTTATAATGGAGATGTTTTCTAGAAATGATTAAATTTTAAAATATAAATAAATAAATGAAATTTAGAAATTAAATTATAATTTATGACAAATATTTATATAATTTTAAATGCATATAACAAATACACGTAAATTGAAGTAAAATTTTAAAATATAATAACATGTCTTTTTATGGTAAAATGTGAACTTAAACCAAAGATTTTTTTTTTTTTATACTTTACCCGAGAACGAAAATAAGAGAAGAATAAAACAAAATAAATTTTTTTTCTAAGAAAATAAAATAAAAAGTACTTTTTTTCAATGATAAAGAAAAATAATAAAATAAAAATAACCTCAAAATTAACATGTACATGAAAATAAAACTTAAAACAATTGAAAAACTCTTTTTTTTTTTTATATGGTTAGAAAAATTTTGAAATAAAATTTATTCCCAAATTGGGTGTTGAGAAAAAATAATACAATTATGAAACCAGGGTGTGGATAGTGATCCTATTGGCCAAGGCCTAACGTCACAAACTCCTCTCATTGGCAATCGTTTCAAAACCCATGCAAATTCATTTACTCAAAACCTAAATTAAGTTTGGCAAGAAGCCATGGGACATGGAGGTGCAACAAGGACGGTGCGGCTTGGGATCGACGGAGGGAGTCCATGGTGGCGGAGCTCGACAAGGTGCTGACGGTGGTTTGCAGCGAGGTTTCTCAATGACGGTGAGAGCAGAGAAGATAAGATGACACGTAGAGGTTGTCGCAGAACTAGACGATGGTGGCTCGGCGGATTTGGAGCTCCCCCGACGGCGACGACGCAACGAGTATTAAGGTTTTGATGGGGACAAATTACTGTTTTGAGTGACAACATTAAAGGGGTTGACGGTGGCTGAGAGGACGTAGATTTCATGCAGTGACTAGTCAGAGGCTGTCACGATGCCGCGCCTCACGAGCGGAGGCCTAGATCAGAGCTCTTTAGGGAAGATTATGACTGTGAAGTGGGGTGTGAAGCTGTGGTGGACTTTTGGTTGTCTTGTAGAGAAAGATTGGCTTAGTTTTGGAGGTTCTTTGGTGGCTAGGTTTGATGCAGGGAAATGGTTTTAAGGTGGTTGTTGGGAAGTGGCGAGGTGGTGATGACAACCTAGTCAGAGGAGGTGGAGAATGGGTGCACGTGAATGATGAACATGTGTAGCGTGAAAGGTGCAGAGTGATTGTGGGGTGCAGGTGGAGTATTCGACAACGCGAAGGGTGAGGGGGATTTGGCAGTGGCTGTTTGGGTAGCTCACGGTGGTGGAGAGGGCGTAGCTCTCCTCTGGTGGCAACGGTGTTTGGAGGTGATGCTGGTGGAACGGCGGCGACCCTAGGGTGGTAAAATATGGAAAGGAAAGGGCGTTGGCACGAGCGAGTGGTGTGGTTCGTTGTTTGAATGGCTCATGGTAGTGTAGAGGATGTGAGTAGGTGATGGTGCTGCAAAACAGCCGCTTGCGACTGCCACGTTCCACGATGACAGCGGCGACGTCTAGTCTAAGAGAGGCTCGCAAAAAGAGAGAGGCGCAGATGGAGGTGCATGGTGGTAGTTAGGAGGTTTGCTTGGAAGGTGTGGTGAAATGCACAGGAGTAGTGTGATAGATTTTGGTCTATGGGGTGTGGTGGAGATGCAAAGGAGTTTTTTTTTTTTTTTTTTT